>Ga0310695_10007317_pt1 | contig 17680 bp, 11 predicted proteins | sample RumenRJG_04DNA_FD_203882 | JGI IMG/M metagenome (GOLD analysis project Ga0310695, IMG submission 203882) | Bovine rumen microbial communities from Lethbridge, Alberta, Canada - RJG_04 (v2) (version 2) | ecosystem: Host-associated > Mammals > Digestive system > Stomach > Rumen | place: Canada...
TCTTGAGCGAAATGTTCGATTCACCGATGACCATGAAATTGATGGTGCGCTCGGACGTGTTGCCTGCGATATCTTGAATGGTCAAGGTCAGCGAGTGTTGTCCGGGAGTCAGACCGGTGACAGGGATGTGTAACTCAAGTGTCTTGCCGCCATCGCCAATGCTCAAATAGTTGCGAAGCATCGTGTAGGTCGTCGCTCCATCATCCAGCACCAGCCGTGACGTGCAGCCCACTCCCATGCTCTGGTTATTGAACGCCACATCATCGCTAGCCTTGACATGCAGTGTAGAGTTGGCGGCAACGGCAACTCCTTGTTCAAACGACTCGAGTTCGTTGAGATACATCTGTTCGATGACAGGTGCAGCATTGTCCTGCACGGCGGTCGAGTTGGAATAGGTGGCGGCTACCACTTGCGTGGTAACGCCGTTGACCATCTCCGATGAGTTGTCCAGGTGGGCATATACATGGATGGCCAGATGCTGGCCCGGAGTAGCCTTGAAGTAGCGCGGGAGCACAGCCGAGCCAGTGAAGTGTCCATTGATAACGCGCCCTTGTACCTCGGTCAGCAGGTCACGTGAGAAGTATATGTCACCGGCGATTGAGTCGCTGCCTTGTTTGAACGTGGCATTTTCCTTCATGAGTTGTCTGACATCATAGATTGACAGGGTTGCATCGCCGTTGAATGTAGTGTTGACCGACTGCGAGCCGGCGCGATAGACATCGGCCTCGACAGACACCTGTTGCAGCGGAGACACGGTCACTGTGGCTCCTTGGGTGACATTAGTGCCGTTGACCGCCGTGATATTGAACAAGGGCTTGGGGTATTCCACCTTTATGGCAGGATCGCCCAGTAACAGATAGGACATCTTGTTCAGGCTGCCATAGGATTCATTCTTGGCAATCATGTAAGCCTCGCCCAGGGTGGGCATGTAGCCCTTCTGGTTATAACTGAACAATGCTCGTGTGAATGCCTGGTTGAGCCGGTCATTGCCCATGGCCTCGACCTCTCGGCTGGATGTCAATAATGCGATGGCTCCACCATTGGGCACATGAAACATGCTCTCGGCTATGCCCTGGTTGTTGCCGTCATATCGAGCCACATCGCAACAGGCGGTCATGAAGATGGGCTGATGATCGTAACTCTGGTTGCGCACATTGTTGATTGTCCACAAGCGGCTAGAGGTGAGTGCATTGGTGTTGGCATGACCGACGTATGTGCCATAGAATTGGCCATAGTTGAGCAGGTCGGCCACATGACGACGGCCCTCGCTAGAGATGTTGCCTTCGCGCGGGAACATCTCCACATACGCCTTGTCTGCAACCATCTGGGTCTTGAGGCTGGTCTGGATGATACTGTCGATGCGTTCGGCTTGCAAGGCATGCAGGTCACTATCGCCTGCATCGGCCCAAGCTGTGTAGTGGTTGCGCCACACGCCATAGTCGGGATTGAGCACATAGTGTATGATCTTGTCCACGTTCTGGCGGGCCTGAGTCAGGTCGGCTGGTGTCAGGCGGCCCACACCCAGTTTCAGTGTCTGTGTCGGCAGGCTGGTGCCAGTGTTGTCGTCTAGCACACCGAAGAAGTCATCGGTGCCGTAACTGGTCTCGTCACTGTCGCCATTGTCGGTCTCATAGGTTATCACACGGTGGGCCTTGTCGGTGGTGATGCCACGGAAGTCATAACTGGCAGGACCGAACATGAGCAGGTTCTTGAATTTAGTCGGATAGCGGTCGTGCAACATCTTGCACAGCAAGCGAATGCCCATTGCGTCGGGAGTGCCGCTTGAGAATTCGTTGAAGACTTGTTCCTGATCCACGACATGCACAGTCATGGCATCATGATCGCGGTGCATCTGTGCCAATCGCTCGGCTTCGGGCTTGAAGTAAGCATTGGTCACAATCAACATGTCGGGGGCCGACAGGCCGTGAAGGTTCTGATTCTCGACGATGCTGTAGTCACCAATCTCGTTCAGTGGCAGCGCAGGGTTAAAGGCAACAAACTCGCTGGGACTTGTGTTGCGACCGGGCGTGAATCCCATGCCCACCGTGTCGCCGTTGGCATTGATCGCCCAGTCAAGGTTCATCTGGGTTACTTGCTGGGGATTGGTGACATTCCACACGATGGTGGCATCATCGGTGCCTGGCATGACCACACGATCGGCAGTGGCAAGCATGGGGAAACCCATCATGAAACTGCCGTTGGTTCCCTCGTAACTGTTACGGTGCTTATAAGTGATGGTAGCATAGTCCAAACGGCTCATCCTGACGGTAGCTTCCCATGCATTATTGAGCGACACATGGAGCATACCGGCATCGGCAAGGCCGTTCAATTTCACCGACTTGCTAGTGGCACAACTGTTGTAGTGACGCTGCGGGTCGTTCGCTCCCACGGCACGGATGCGTTTTTCGGTTGCGGTGTAGGTCAAGGGAATGGTCACCCCATCGCTAGTCACAGAGGTCTCAAGGTAGACCGACTGTGACGCATGGGCGATACCCTCAACATGGATAGTGACTGTGCTGTCGCTGCGATTGGGAAGTGTGAAGGCAATCGACACGCTATCAGGAATCAACGACTCGCCCATCAAGTGCTTGCCGGTGAGCCCCGGTGACATCAGTTCCTGCTCATGCAAGAACATGCCGTAGCTGCTCGTCAACCAGTTGTCTCCTGCTGTCGTGGCAGTCTGCTGTGTCACCAGTGTGCGGTTACTGGTCTCGGTAATGAAGTAATAGCCATGATTAGCATACACATTGCGGGTGCGCACGTAGTAGGGATTAGAGAGCGTGCTATCATACATCTGCTTGCCCACGGTCCCCAGTGCATAGAAGATGACCTTGTCGCCAACAACCATCATGGGCACAGCGGCCAAATCATCGGTGTGCGTTCCGCGCATATTCTCGGCAATGGCATGACCTCCTTGACCATAAATCTGGACTTGTGTCAGGTCATTGAATCCCATTTCTGCCAACTGGTCGGCAGTGATCTGGTACAGGCCGTCTTTTTCAACTGCAAATTTAACCCACTTGCCAGTTGACAATTTGGAGTTGTAAGTGAACATTGAGGATGAGAATGCTTGAGCAGTCTCAAAGCCGGTTGCCACCAGGGTAAAGGTCGTCAGGAGGACGTAAAAAAATCTTTTGAGCATTGTATTTGTCGTATTCTTCTGTGTTGTCGTAAACTTTTATTTAATCTTGGTCTGTAACAAGTTGCTGCCTTGCAGCGATACCGTGGTCACTTGGTCGATGGGTAGTGAGTGGCTCACATCGCTGCACAAGCACAGCAGGTCGCCCATCTTCAGCGTCATGTACTGACTCACAAGGCTCAGTGTCGACTCGGCATGATCAATCAAACCTTCTAGGGACAACTGACCTTGCCATGTGTTGCTTACAGTCCACTGCAGTATGCCAGAGTCTGGTAGGCTGTCTCGGCTCACCATCTGTCCCAGCACTAGGGCGCCGTCGTGGGCTCGAGTCAGGGCATTATCTGCAATGGCTTGGCCGGCGGCGTCCACACCATGGGTTAGCAGGCCAGCAGATAGTGCGTCCCAGTAGCGGTGGGCAAAGCGAGGAGCCACGCATTTGCCTAGACGGTTCACGCGGAAGACTGCGCACAACGTGCCCACGAAGTCTGTCGCCCAGTCTGGTACAAACAGGGGGCGGCCGTTGGGCAGAATTGAAGAGTCGGCAAGCAGATCGATGCGAGCCTTGTCGTCAAGGCCATATTTTACAAGAATCTTCATCGTGTTGTGACGGCAGATCGAATGCCGAAAACATCAAGTCGCAAATTTACTATTTTTTCTTCGAACGCACGCAACTTTTTGCCAAAAATGTGATGCAAGCCATGGGCTGAATGCCTGTGAGTCTGCATTTAGTGCACTGTAGAGGCAACTATGGGGCGGTGACAGCCAGTTTCTTGCTCTTGGTAGCCTCCTGGATGCCGTCGGTCGAGATGATGGCGCGGTAGATATAGATACCACGAGGCACGCGGCGTCCGCCACGGTCACGCAAGTCCCAGGTTACAGGGAATGACGTGTAGGTGTCGCTCATGCCGCTTTGGCGTGTGCTCCACACCAGACGGCCCATGAGGTCATATACTTCAACGCCCATGGTCAGGATGGCATCCGGGCGGTTGTGCTTGACATAGAATGTGGTCGATGTACTAGCGGGATTGTTTGTGCAGTAGGCCTCATAGATCTCGGGTTTCAGCCCCTTGGCGACCACAAAGTTGATTGTACGTTCGCTGGAGTTGTTGTACACATCCCACACACGCAGGCGCAGGGTGTGAGCACCCTCGGTCAGGTTGCTCAGCGGGTAACTCAACGTGCCCGACGCGCCAGTGTCGGTCGACTGTGGTGTGAAGTAGTCGGTTATGTTATTGTAGGTAGTGCTGCCGTCCAGTGTCAGGGTCATGGTGTGTCCGATGCCTGCGTTGGAGTAGTTGATGCCACTGTCATCGCTGATGCTCGCAATCACCAGTGGCGACTCATTGACCTTGTCGCCATCGTTGAAGTTCTCACTGTTCAGTCCCAGATAGTGGATCTCAGGGCCTACCGAGTCGGCTGCGGCCAGGTCATCGTAGCCATAGATGATGAACTCCTCGTTGCTGCCACGGGCCTCGAGAGAGTCGGTCGAGCAGTAGGCATACATATTGAGCAGCGACGGGCTGAAGTTGTCGTACAGCACCGAGTCTCCGTTCTCGTTGTCACGCGGCAGCACCTCGGTGGGCAGCACAATGCGACAAGTGAAGCGACCAGCCTTGACCGAGTCGATGCTCACCGCCAGTTTGTTGGTGCGATCGAGATAGGTGACTTTCTTGCCATCACTGCCGTCATCGTCATAACTGTACCCGTGAGTGGTGATTGACTGCTCGTAGTCATAGAGTTCGGTGGTGAGTGTGCCGTTAAACTGTGGCATGGGGTTGCCATCCATGTCGGTGACCGAGCCACTCACGGTCATCGTCTGCCGGCCGTGGAACACGGGCCATCCTGATTGAGTGAATTCCTGGGCACCCTCGATCGACTCAATGCGGATGTGATGGTCGGGTTGCGATAGGCGCATGGCTGGGTCACCCACCAGGAAGTAGCGCAGGCGGTTCTCGTCACGAGGCGAGTCGTTCTTGCCCAATCGCAGAATGTCGCCCAGTCGGTATGGGCGGTTGTTTTCGTCGCGGGCAAATACATATTTGCCTACATTGGCGTTGAGGGTTCCATTGCTGTTGACTAATACAGGACGGGGCGGAGCGATAAGGGCAATAACGCCGCCGCGAGCGTTGAGGTAGAGGGTCTCGCCACCGCACTCTTCACTGCCATCAAACTGGTTGAAGTCGCACGTGGCAGCATAGAGTACAGGCAAATGCTTGTAGTAGAACTTGGTGTCTAGGTCTACATGTCGCAGTAGGCCGTTGTCGGTCATGGCATGTGGGCCAGAGTGGCCGGTATAGTTCCACCAGATCACGCCATTACGCAGGGTATTATAGTGCTTGGTGTTGGCATCGGGGAAGGTGCGCTTAGCACCACTGCTGACACCGTTGAATGCGTCCAGATACACACGATTGTACACCATGTCCTGACCGCCGTTAGCCTTCATGGCATTGATTACATCTTCGGCTTGTTCCATGTGTATGCCCCTATTGCCGTCATCGGCGACAATCATTGCGTTATTCTTCCACCAACCATAGTCAGGTTTGGTCACATAGTCAATGAGTTTGTCGACTACGGTTTTGGCCTCTGCCACACTCTTGACAGTCATGCGGCCAACGGCAATGTCCATTGGACTTAAAGCAATGCGTGGCCCTGAGTCGTCCGACAGTGTGCCGAAGAAGTCGTCGGTCGTGTAGGTGCTGTTGTGGCTGTGGCTCACCTCACTCTGCCAAGTGAGCAACATGGGGGCGTTGAATGCTCGGATGCTGCTTGTGATCAGACGGTTATCAAATGTTCCTTTGCCCAGTAGCAAGAGATAGCCCAACTTGTGGCCGTCACTACTCCTGCCTCGGTCATAGAACATCTTGCACATCAGGCGATAGGCCATCGCGTCGGGCACGCCACCCGAGAACTCGTTGAACACATCACTCTCGTTGACGACCAGCACTCGCATGCTGTCGACCGACTCGTGCAGCGCGGCGATGCGCATAGCCTGGTCGCGATAGTCGCTCAGCGTGATGATGATCATGTCGGGTGTGGGCTGGCTGTGCAGATCCTGGTTGTTCACTGTGCTCACCATTGTGGCACGAGCAAATGATCCGCCTGGCGTGAACACGGCATAGCGCCGCAGTCCGCTGGACAGCGGTGAGAAATTCATTGACTGACCGTTTAGGCGTGTTGTCAGTGCCACTGGATGCCACGGCTCGGTGACATCCCACACCACCGTGTTGTCGTTGGCGCCTTCTACAGTGAACTGCAAATCGGTAGTAGTGCTGTTGTTGTCAAAACACAATTGCCCCTGGCTCAGTGCCAGACGGCGCGTGTAGTTGACCGCGATGTAGTCGAGTCGAGCCAGTGACGGGGCACCTGTCGTTGTAAACTTGACGGTGTATTTCAGTGAGTTGTTGTCAGCCATGTCGAATGACTTCTGGCTGATGATTTGTTGAAATGCATTGTCGTCACTTTTGCCCGACATCTGGTCGTTGCCACTGCTGGGAAGGTTGGTGTCATTGTACTGGAACGTCACCCGGGCTGTGCCGGTCGCTTGCTTGACACCCATGATTGAGTACACGTTGACTTGGGTGTCTTGCACCTTGTCAGCGAGGTTGAATGTGAAACTCTGTTGTGATGTGCCCGTGAAGTCCTCTCCCAGATAGACACGGCCACTCTCTGCAGGGTTGATCAGGTCGACCTCATGCACCAGGTGCTCGATGAATGATGTGCATGTCGTGCCTTGCGGATCGTCGCCATGCGGTGATAACGCCACGTCACTGAATCGCGGATCGTCGGTCACAAGATAGTAGGCGTGTGAACTATAAGGGTGCTGAATGGGCAAGAACTCCATTCCATTGACGGTGCTTGCATTCCAGTAAGTTACACCTTGAGCATAGAATAACAATTTCCCGTCGGTGCGGACAACGGGCAACTGCGGCAGGTCGTCGGGCAGGTCTTCGCTGAGTTTCTCGCTCAGTGCCATGCCGCCCATGCCGAACACATGCACCCGGCTCAGGTCGTTGAAGCCCCATGCTCGAGCGTCATCGGCTGTGATTTCGTGGATGCCGGTCTGCCCCACCTGTATCTTCACCCACCTTCCGTTGGCCAACTTCGACGTGTCGGCAAAGTGGGTTGTGTTAAATGCCATTGCATGATGTGCCCCGCAGCACAACATCACTGCGGCGACCACCATGACTCTCAACAAAATATGATTGTGACAGGTCATAATATGCACTATTTGTTTATTGTATTGTAACGAATCGCGGCGCGCTTTATTGTGTGATGGGGCAGTCTTGAGTCGAGTCTTTATTTGTGCGAAACGCACTGTGCAAATGTCGCAATTGTTAGCGTTTGGTATCTGTTTTCAATGAAGGATTGTTAAAACTATAGCACAAATTACCGCTAAGTGACTTTTTTGGTGCATTTCTTGGGGCTTGTTGGCAGAAAATTCTGTATTTTTGCGGATATGAAAATCAGACGATTGATATGGATTATTGCTGCCTGTGTTGCGCTGACGTGTGGCATGGCATCATGTGTCAACCAGAGTTATATGATAATGGATGACGACGAGTGGAGTGGGGCGGCGATTGATAACGATCGATCGCTCATTAATGGTGAACTCGAGATGGATGATTGGGATCGATAGTGTTCCAAATCTCATCAACTGTAGTTCCTTTTTTCTCCAATATTTTAGTTTTTCAATCATTTTTGTTTATCTTTGCGTGCTTAATTTTATAGTACAATGCGAATACCGCTCATATTATCATTGCTCGTAGGTGCGCTGATGTCTGTCGCACAGCCTGTTGTATCGCTCGATTCTTGTCGTGCCATGGCATTGCGCAACAACAAGGAGATACGTCGTGCCGAGATTGAAATAGAGAAGGCTGGTTACCAGCGTCAAGAGGCCCATGCGGCTTATCTGCCTAACATTGATTTTCAGGCATCCTACTTGTTTAATCAGAAGAAAGTCTCGCTCATTGAGGAAGATGCTCTGCTGCCAGTCAAGACATTCAGTCTTGAGTCGCAAGGATATGAATTCAATGTGGTGACCAATCCCATGACCGGTGAGCCCATACTCAACAACGGGCAGCCCATACCCCAGCAGGTGGCGCTGCTGCCCAAGAGTGCAATGACCTATAACATCCACAACATCATGGCTGCTGCAGTCACCGTCACGCAACCCATCTATATGGGTGGTAAAATCAAGGCGATGAACGAGATAACACGCTATGCCGAGCAAATCGCCCAGTCAATGCGCGACAACAAGGCCCAGGAGGTCATCTATGACGTCGATGCAGCCTACTGGCAGGTGGTGTCGCTCAAGGCCAAGCAACGCCTGGCTCAGAGTTATGTCGACTTGGTCAAGTCGCTCCAGGGCGATGTCAACAAGATGCTCGCTCAGGGTGTGGCAACACGTGCCACGCTGCTCTCGGTCGATGTGCGTCTCAACGAGGCACAGGTGGCACAGACCAAGGTGGACAACGGTCTGGCATTGTCACGCATGCTCTTGGCACAACTGTGTGGCTTGCCGGTTGACAGTGACCTGCATCTGGTAGATGAGGACCGTGAGACGGTGGCCGACGAGTCGCTGCGACCCACCAACTATGATCTCAACCAAGTATACGCTCGCCGCAACGACATTCACGCTCTGCAACTGGCCACCGAGGTTTATGACCAGAAGGTCAAGGTGGCGCGCAGCGAGATGTTGCCTCAGGTGGCTGCATTCGGAGCCTATCATGCCACTAATCCCAATAGTTACAATGGATTCAAGAATCGCTTTGGGCTGGCATTCAGCATCGGAGCCATGGTGCGCGTGCCCATCTGGCATGGTGGTGGATTGAGCAGTAAGGTTAAGCAGGCACAGGCTGAGGCCAAGGCCAAGCGACTGGAACTGGAAGATGTCAAGGAGAAAGTGTCGCTACAGGTGAGCCAGGCCAACTTCCGCTATCAGGAAGCACTCAAGACTTATAATGCCACCAAGGCTAATCTGGAAAAGGCCAACGAGAACTTGCGTGTGGCACAGGTGGCATTCAAGGAAGGTGTGGGCACCAGCGATGACGTGATGACCGCCCAGACAGCATGGCTCATGGCCAATAGCGAGAAAATTGACGCCGAGATTGATGTGCGTCTGTGCGACACTTACCTGAGTAAAGTGCTGGGTGAGGCCTTGCGTTAGTGCGTAATGATTAATTCTAAAATTGTTAATTAACGATAAGAAATGGATAACAACCAACAGCGGACTATCGTCCGCAAGAAAGACCGTGCTTTATTAGCCGCCATCGGTGTGTTTGCCGTAGCTATGGCCATGATTGCCATCTTGGGACTCGTGCTCGTGCAACCGCCCAAGGATACCACTCAAGGACAGGCCGACTGCGACCATGTGCGCGTGTCGGGCAAGTTGCCTGGACGTGTCGAGCGCATCTTTGTCACCGAGGGGCAGATGGTGCACCGTGGCGACACCATCGCCAAGGTTTACTCGTCGACTGCCGATGCCAAGCTCTATCAGGCTCAGCAGATGGCCAATGCTGCCGCATCGCAGAACCAGAAGGTCGATGCCGGGACTCGTGAGGAAATCAAGAAAAGTGCCTACAATGTGTGGCAGCAAGCTATCGCGGCCGAGACCATTACTCGCAAGACCTATCAGCGCATGCAGTCGTTATTTGAACAAGGTGTGATTACCGAGCAGAAGCGCGATGAAGCCAAGGCCGCCGCCGACGCTGCCGCAGCCCAGGTGCTTGCAGCCAAGAGCCAATATGACATGGCTGTCAACGGAGCCCAGCAGCAGGACAAGGCTGCTAGTCGAAGCATGGCCAATGCTGCGCGTGGCACGGTCATGGAGGTGCAGTCGCTACTCGAGGACCAGTATTTGCTGGCTCCGTGCGATGGCGAGGTTGCACAGATTTATCCGCAAGAAGGCGAATTGGTGGCTATGGGCGCTCCCGTGGTGTCAATTGCCAAGATGGATGACATGTGGGTGTCGTTCAGTGTACGCGAGGAGATGCTCAAGGATCTGCCCAACGGCAAGGTCATCACAACTGACATCCCTGCATTGGGTTTGAAGGATGTCAAGATGAAGGTTTTCTATGTTCACGACATGGGCACCTACGCAGTGTGGCAAGCCACCAAGGCTTATGGCCAGTATGACTCCAAGACCTTTGAGGTCAAGGCGCGTCCCGAGTCGCCCATCGAGAACTTCCGCCCCGGCATGAGCGTCATTCTCAAGTGAAATTATTAATTCTTAATTATTAATTAAAAGAATAGTGCTGCGACTATTTTTCAATGAATCGATCAAGCGTGGACTGGTGCAACTGGTCCGGCGGCAACTCTATTGGATTGTGATGATGGTGTTGCCCATCGTGTGCACTGTGTTCTTTCTCGATCTCATGAAGGGGGGCGTGGTCGAGCGTGTGCCTGTGGGCATCGTCGACCTGGACAACTCGGCCGTGTCGCGACGCATCGAGCGGAATCTGGATGCCATGCAGCAGGTTAGCATTCGTCAGCACTATACCGACTATCACGAGGCACTGCAAGCTGTGCAGCGGGGCGACATTTATGGCTTCATCTTCTTGCCCGAGCGACTTGAACACAAGGCACTGTCAGGACAAGAACCCGTGGTGAGTTACTATGTCAACTATGCCTATTTCTCGCCGGCTTCCATGCAGTACAAGGGGTACAAGACCACCACACTGCTGGCCAATGGCGCCATTGCCAAGACCACTATTGAGGCAACAGGCTTGCTGAGTGAGCAGGGTGTGATGAACTTGCTTCAACCCGTCCTGACTCAGATACATTCGTTGAACAACCCATGGCTCAGTTACGGATACTACCTCAACCTGTCGTTCATCCCCTGCATGCTGGCGTTGTTCATCTTGTTAGCCACGGCATTCAGCATCGGCACCGAGTTGAAGTATGGCACTTGCCGCGAGTGGATTGCCTCGGCGGGGCAATCGATGGAGTTTGCTTTGTTTGGCAAGTTGGCACCGCACACGTTCATCTTCACTTGCACGGGCTGGATGATTCAGTTCTTGATGTACCGTGTCTACGACTTGCCGCTCAACTGCAACCCCTGGCACATGTTGCTAGCCATGCCGTTGCTTGTGCTTGCCAATCAGGGTTTTGCCCTGCTCATGATGTGCATCGCGCCCAACTTCCGCTTTGGCACCACGTTGTGCACCTTGTTGGGTATGCTTTCGTTCTCGTTCTGTGGCTTCTCATTACCCGAGGAGGCAATGTATGGCTGGGTGCGTGCCTTGGGCTATGTGATGCCCATCAAGTACTATTTCCTGCTCTCAATTGACCAGGCGTTGAATGGCATACCATTCTATTATTCACGTTATTACTATGCAGCACTCATTGTTTTCATCGCCTTGCCCTGGCCGTTGCTGTGGCGGCTCAAGCGTGAGTGTCTGCATCCCGTCTATGTGCCATGACCACTGACCGTCGACATAATCCCCTGCTGCGTTGGTTGCACGACATCTATCTGGTGTGGAAACGCGAGTTCTGGTTCTCGTTTCACGACGAGGGCGTTATCATCTTCTTCCTGGTCCTGTGCCTGGTCTATCCTGTGTTGTATGCCTTGATCTATAACACTGAGACTGCTCACGACGTGACTGTGGTGGTGGTCGATGATGACCGTTCGGCCGACTCGCGGCAATTTTCCCGCATGCTCGATGCTACGCCCGAGGCTTGCGTGGTACAGTATGTCCCTACCATTGCCGACGCTCAACGGTGCATGCATGAGAAGGAGTGTTATGGCATTGTGCACTTTGACAAGGGGTTTGGCCAGCGCGTTCACCGTGGCGAGCAGGCCCATGTCACGCTCTACTGCGACATGGGTGTGATGATTCGTTACAAGCAGTTGATGATGGCCATGACGGCAGTTCAGCAGACCTTTAATAGCCAGTTGTTGCAACAGCGGCTCAGTGTTGTGCCAGTCAGCATGAACTCTGGCTCTATCAGCAACGAGCAGGTGGCGTTGGGCAACACCAGCATGGGGCTTGGTTCGGCAGTGCTGCCTGCCATCTTCATCCTCGTGTTGCAGCAGAGTATGTTGCTCGGTATCTGCATGTTGCATGGTGGTAGTCGTGAACGTCGCCTGCACAACCAGGGTGTCGACCCGCTTGAGATACCTGCAGGTGTGTCGGCTTCAATCTTGGGCAAGTCGCTTTGCTACTGGATGATTTATATCATCCCTACCATCTATACCTTAGTTATTGCACCCAAGTTCTTTGACTTCCCCCAGGTGGGTGACCTGCGTGGCATCTTGGTGCTGGTGTTGCCTTTCTTGTTGGCATCATCGTTCATGGGGCAAGCCTTGAAGATTTTTGCCAACGACCGCGAGTCCACCTTCATCGCATTGGTGTTCACGTCGTTGATTTTCGTGTTCCTGTCGGGCATCTCCTGGCCGCGTTGCAGCATGAGTCCGTTGTGGCTCATCGCAGGCAACTTCGTTCCATCGACATGGGCGGTCAACGCCTATGTGCAGATGCAGAGCAATGGAGCGACACTGGCGCAACAGTCCACTGCCTACTGGATGTTGTGGGTGCTGACGGGGGTGATGTTTGTTTTGGCTTATGCTGTCGAACGCTTTATTTGCCGTAGGCGTTATCGCCGCATGCAGCACTATGCCAAGCGTGATGCGATGGCACTCATCCGCGAGGAGTATCGCCGTCAAGCCATCGATGTCTTGCCCGAGAATATCAACCAAGCCGACTTCGGTATCCCTGGTGGCATGCTCGATGAGCAATAATCATCTGTTCTAGACTGAATGTAAATTAATAATTGAGGCTGTTGAGTATTTTCAATGGCCTTGATTGTTTTACGGCCTTGTGGAATTGGCAAAATGTTGTACGCCTACTAGTTTTGGGAGCATTATGTAGAAAAAAGTTAATTATTCAGGAATAATGTTGGTGGATTGCTTTGTTTGTTGTAAATTTGCCACAAGTGATAAGGACGCATTTTGACAGTGATGGTGTATTTGTATAATTATTGCTGACAAATTGTGTATTTGTGAATTATACTAACTTATTTTAAAACCAAATGCTTATGAAAAAGATGATTACATCTGTTGTGTTGCTTGCGGCAATGGCTACCAGTGCAATGGCTCAGTCGCCCTATGGCAATATCACCGACAAGAATGACGCCTACATCAATGCCAGACAGGAGCGCGTCATCAACAAGAATGTGCGTTTTGCCGATCCAGTGTCAATCTCAGGCCCACGTCGTGTGGCTGCTGCTCCCACCGAGCTTGACCCCAGCCTGTTTGTCCAGCCCGAAGGCGAGTTGCAGTTGATGCGTCGCTCGGGTGTCGACTATCTGCCTGTATGGGGCTCGCCCGCTCCTGCCGAATATACCGAGAAGGGAACATACGTGGTCAAGGGCACTGATGGCAACTACTACTTCAAGAACTTCATCACCAACATGTGCAATGGTGGCACATGGGTCAAGGGTGATGTCGAGGGCAATGTCATCTCGGTCAAGACAGGACAGATCTGCGCCCAACTTTATTATGGCACCAACAACGATTTGTTCACCTACTATTTGTTCGGTCTTCGTGGCGAGGAGCAGACCGGTGTCGACTACAACGGCAACGAGTACACCTACACGGTGTATGTTCCCGATGAGAATGTCACCGAGATCCTGTTCACCATCGAGGACGATGGCACCATCACCTCGCAGGACAGCGAGTTGCTCTACGGCGGTGTCGAGGAGGTGGACGGCGCCTACAACTGGCCGGGCCAGGGCGACATGGACTGCACGTTCTATCCGTTCGATGAGGAGCCCCAGGCTGCACCCGAGGGTGTCGAGTTCAGCGACTATGTGATGAGTTACAACGCTTACATGTCCGACCTCGCATTCAAGGTTGTACAAGGTGCAGTCGCCGACAACATGTTCTATGTCAAGTTTGCTGACATTGTTCCCGATGGTGTCGTTATGGCTACAATCGACGGTGACAAGGCTACATTTGCAACCAACCAGTTCCTGGGTGTCGACAAGACCTATAGCACCCTGGCTTACCTCAAGGCTACTCACTTCTATAAGGAAGTGGACGAGTGGGGATGGGCCACAGTCTATAGCGATGAAATCGATGAGCTGGTGCTTGACTTTGACGCAGCCATCAACAAAATCACCAATGTGGGTGACGATGGTCTGGTCATCAATGCAGGCAAGGCGACGGTGAGCACTCACGAGTCTTATCCTTCGACCGCATTCTACCAGTTCGCCGAGGAGTCGGTGACACCTGCATCGCCTGTGTGGGTGCAGTACATGCCTTACACCGAGACCGAGTATTATGCTTGGGGTTATGCCGGATTTGACATCTACACCACCGATGTCGATGGCAACTACATCTTGCCCGACAAGTTGTACTACACTTGCTACCTTGATGATGCTCCGCTCGTGTTCAGTGCCGAGACCTATACCGACCTCACCGAGGATATGGTCGAAGTGCCCTATGCTTATTCAAATAATGATATCGTAGGCGGTGGATATAAGACTCACTACATCTACTTCCACACGGGCGACTTCGCACGCTTCGGTGTGCAGACCATCTACAAGGGTGGCGGTGACGATAAGCGTTCGCCCATTGTTTACTACGGCGACGAGACTGGTATCAATGCACCTGCTAGCGATGCAACCGTTGTCTCAACCACCTATCTTGACCTGATGGGTCGTCAGCACAGTGGCCTGACTCATGGCATCAACATTGTGGTTGTCAAGTACTCGGATGGCACAGTCAAGACTGGCAAGGTGATGGTCAAGTAATCACACAGCGAGAACGCTAAGTGGCAATATAGCCGGCGCGGCAGTACTATCCTACTGCCGCGCCGATTTTTGTTCGGTGGCCGGGGCATTATTATCGTTGGTGGCTATGGGTGGTCAGGAAAAAAGTGTTAACTTTGCGCCGTTAATTTGTTAAATGACGATTGTTGATGAATAATAAGATAGATTATGACTTGTCGCTGATACGCGGCATCGTGTTTGATGTCGACGGGGTGCTCTCGCCGTCGACCATTCCGCTGCATCCGTCGGGCGAGCCGATGCGCATGGTCAACATCAAGGACGGCTATGCCTTGCAACTGGCTGTGAAGCATGGGCTGCAGATTGCTATTCTCAGTGGTGCTGCCACCGAGGCTATCCGTGTGCGATTTGAGGGGCTGGGTGTGCAGGATGTATATCTGGGTGCGGCTATGAAGTTGCCTGTGTTTGAGCAGTGGATGGCCAAGTATGGCTTCACGGCTCGGCAGGTAGCCTTTGTGGGCGATGACATCCCCGACCTGCAGGTGATGCGTGCGGCTGGGCTCGCTGTGGCACCTGCCGATGCTGCACCCGAGTGCCGTGAGGCTGCCCGCTATGTGTCGCCCTGTAACGGTGGCTATGGTGTGGGGCGCGACTTGCTTGAGCAGGTGATGCGTGCGCAGGGCTTGTGGCTTGACGACAAGCATGCCTTCGGTTGGTAAGGATAGGCAATTTTCAATTCACAATTCTCAATTTTCAATTAAAACAACTGTGTTAGAAGATTACGATATCGTGCTGGGCAGCCATTCACCGCGCCGACAGCAGTTGCTCAGCGATCTGGGCATTAAATTCAGGGTTGAGGTCATCGAGGGTATTGCCGAAGACTATCCGGCCGACATGCCCGCCGATGATGTGGCTCAATTCTTGGCTATTCAGAAGGCCAAGCCCTATCGGTTGAGTGGCAACGAAATGCTCATCACCGCCGACACCATTGTGGTGCTTGATGGTCAAGTGCTGGGCAAGCCTGCTGATGCTGCCGAGGCACATGCCATGCTGCGTGCACTCAGTGGCAAGACGCATCATGTCATCACGGGGGTCTGTGTGACTACACCAACTGGGCAGCAAGCCTTTGCCGACACTACCGAGGTCGAGTTTGTCGACCTCACTGATGACGAGATAGACTATTACGTCGAGCATTACCACCCGCTGGACAAGGCGGGTGCTTACGGCATACAGGAGTGGATTGGCTACATGGGTGTGAAGGGCATCAATGGCTGCTTCTACAACGTGATGGGGCTCCCCGTCCCCCGACTCTACGCCCTTCTCAAGAGTCTGTAACGCTGGCGGCGAAGTGGGCTGGCGGGGTCAGTGACCTGCCGGTGGGGTGAGGCGCTGCGGTGATGCGGTAGGTGCCGCGCAGGCCGTGACGATCGCCCAGTGCGCTGCACACGAGTCCCATGGTGCAGCGTAGATTGACCTCGACGCAGGGGTTCAGCGCGATATGACCGTCGGGGTGGTGATATAACATCATGTCAACCCCCAAATGTCCGTCATAGTCAGGCGCAATGAGTTGCTCAATGGCTTGCGACAAGGCGTCGACAGCCCTGTCAATAGCAGGATATAGCATGGCGATGCGACTGTGCAATGCCTGATGCGAATCAACTATCCCACCAGCATACTGGTGATGGAAATCATTCTCAAATACCGAGAAGCCAACCAGTCGGGCTGTACCCTCACGGCACAGCCACTCGGTGGCGAAGTCTTGAATGCGCTCCAGTCCCTGCTCGCACAGGATGGAGCCTTGTCGTCGCAGGCCGCCGTGGCACCACTGCCACAGGTGGGCATCGTTCATGTCTAGCACACGATACACGCCCTGACCGCTGCCCGACCACGGCAACTTCAAGTAGCATCCGGGATGCTTGGCTGCCCAGTCCTTGACGGCATCGAGTGTGAACAACTCGACTGGAGTGGGGCAGAGGTCTGGTCCCATGAGGTGTTGCAGCAGGCGATGCATGGCGATGCTGGTGCGACGATGCGCCAGCCGATGCGCAGCCTCGATGCGCTCGGCACTGGGCAGCAGATGCTCGGGTGCGCCCAGACGTTGCAACGTGCGCCGCGTGGCGCGGCTCCAACCCCATGGCACAAATTCAGCCACACTGAGCGATGGCAACTCGGCAGGAGTGATGATGTCAACCCCTAGTCCTTGTTGCAAGAGCCAGTCGCGGTCGGTCACGTCGTTGCACAGCACACGGTCGCCAGGGCTGGCGAGCCAGGCGGGCAACAAGCGCAAGTCATGACGCAATTGTGCCGCACGTGGCGGGGCGGTGTAGTTCAGCCCCCCATTGGCCAGCGCCAGGTCGTTCTCGGGGTTAAAGTACCAGATCTTCATCATCAAACAGGGTGGGTTCTTGAGGCATAGACAAGTCATGGGCTGGACGTGGAGGATGGCTCACCGTCAACCCGAGCAGGCGCACCGGATGACTGTTGAAGTCTACCTCGCGCAGCAGTTGCTTGGCCATGGGCAGAATCTGGTCCTTGCTGTGCAGCACCTCTTCTTGTGTGAAACTGCGGGTAATCTGCACAAAGTCGTGAAACTTGACCTTCAACGTCAGTGTCGTGCCATCAAATCCGCTGCGCTCCAGCCGGCCCAGTAACTCGTTGGTGATGTGGGTCAACTCGATGATGGCGGCGGTCTGTGTGGTGATGTCCTCGGCGTAGGTGCGCTCACAGCCCACGCTCTTGCGCACCCACTGGGTCACTACAGGGCGGTCATCGATGCCGCGAGCAAAGTTGTAGAACACAGCACCCATTTTC
>Ga0310695_10007318_pt1 | contig 17679 bp, 14 predicted proteins | sample RumenRJG_04DNA_FD_203882 | JGI IMG/M metagenome (GOLD analysis project Ga0310695, IMG submission 203882) | Bovine rumen microbial communities from Lethbridge, Alberta, Canada - RJG_04 (v2) (version 2) | ecosystem: Host-associated > Mammals > Digestive system > Stomach > Rumen | place: Canada...
CAGCAGAAGGGAGGGGTGACAGCATGAAAAACAGATCAAGACTGAACGGAAACACGGTTCTTCTGCTGATCACCATAGGCCTGTTTATAGTATTGTATGCGGGCGGCTGCATTGCCTATGGACATAAAGGCTTTACCCACCTTCAGACGTTCCTCAACATCCTGATCACCAATTCCGGCCTGATCTGTGTGACCTGCGGCCTGACGGTCGTCATGCTCACTGCCGGTATTGATATTTCCGTAGGCGCCCTGATCGCCATGGACTGTATGACACTGGCCGTGGGCATGCGTGCCGGCATGAACGCCATTGTCATGGTGCTGATCGTGCTGGTCATCGGTGTTGCTTTTGGTATTTTCCAGGGCTTCCTGGTGGGATATCTGGAGATCCAGCCCTTTATTGTGACCATGGCCGGCATGTTCTTCTGCAGAGGCATGACAGCGGTCATATGTACGGAACAGGTCTCCATCACAGAGCAGACCAGCAGGCTGTTCTATGCATGGGCCAATGCAAAGATCAACATCCCGTTCGGCGGATACCTCAACAATAAAGGCAAATATATGGTACCCTACATCAGGCCGTCGGTTGTGATCGCGCTGCTGCTTCTGATCGTCACCTTCGTCATGCTCCGGCATACCAGGCTCGGCCGATCCTTCTATGCCATCGGCGGAAACGCCGTATCCGCCGCCATGATGGGACTGAACGTGAAGAAGATCAAGATGAGGGCCTACATGCTTTCCTCCATTTTCTGCTCCATCGGCGCCATCTGCTACTGCCTCAACACGATGGCCGGATCAGTATCTCAGGCTCTGGGACTGGAGATGGATGCCATCAGTTCGGCCGTGATCGGCGGCACGCTGCTGACGGGAGGCGTGGGAAATGTCCTGGGCTCCTTCTTTGGCGTGCTGATCAACGGAACGATCTCTTCCATTGTAAAGACAAACGGGAAGCTTGCCAGTTCCTGGCCGAACATCCTTACAGCCGCACTGCTGTTCCTGTTTATCGTTATTCAGAGCGTATTTGCGATGATCCGGAGTAAAAGGAAATAAGTATTGTAAGGGAATCAGGGGACGGTTTGCAAACCGTCCCCTTTTTGCGCTGCTCTTCACGTCCGCATGGAAACTGGACTTTCCTCTGTGTATCACTTATAATTCAGCCAGAGATATACAGAAACCGTCAGATTTTATAAAAGAAGGGGTGCGAAGTATGAAGCGCTGCGCCGTGATGAATCTCCTGAAGCTCTGTACTATTGCTGCTGCCGTGGAAATATGCTGCAGCGGCTCTGCGGCCATGGCCGAAGCCACCGGTCAGACACAGACCGGAGAGTCTCTGATACCCGGGGAGGTGGCCGTCAACGAAGGAAAAATACTGACCGTGGGCTATGTGATGATCGGGGCAGAATCCGACTGGCGGCTGGCCTGCAATAAGTCCATCAGGGAGGCGTTTACAAGGGAAAACGGCTACTCGCTCCTGATCAGCGACGCGCAGCAGAAGCACGAAAAGCAGATCAAGGCAGTCCGGGAATTTATCAACCAGGAGGTAGACTATATTCTTTTCAACCCGATCGTCGAATCGGGCTGGGAGGCCTCTCTGGAGGAAGCCGCAGAGGCGGGAATTCCCGTGATCGGTTTTGACAGAGAGGTGGATGTAAAAGCAAAGGATGCGTGCACCACCTGGATCGGATCGGATTTTCTGCTGGAGGGCCGGAAAGCCTGCGCATGGCTGGAGGCGTATCTGGAAAGCACAGGATACGAAGACTCTCTGGGCCTGGTTCATATACAGGGGACCATGGGTTCTTCCGCACAGATCGGGCGCACACGTGCTCTTGACGAAGCGCTGGCCGGACATCCTGAGTGGAAGCTGCTCGACAGGCAGTCCGGTGATTTTACAACGGCCAAGGGAAAAGAAGTCATGGTGGATATGCTTGCAGGATACGGAGATGAAATCCAGGCCGTATACTGCGAAAACGACAACGAAGCCTACGGCGCCATTGAAGCGATACGGGAAGCCGGGCGGATCCCCGGCCCGGACATCGCCTCCGGAGAAATTCTGGTCCTGTCCTTTGACGCGGCAAGAAACGGTCTTCTGCTGACGCTGACAGGGCAGATCGCCGTCAATACAGAGTGCGCGCCGGAGTATGGCCCGCTTCTCACCCAGATCATCAGCAGACTCGAGGGCGGCGATAAGCTTCCTGCCAGGCAGTATGTGCAGGAGGCCCAGTTTTCCGCTCTTGAGCATCCCGCCGAAATATACGCGGACGGACAGTCCTACCCTGTCATAAAGCTGACGGAAGACCTGATCGAAAGCCGCAGCTACTGAGAATTCATGCCAACATAACCGGAATATATACAGAGGGACGAACTATGGTAAAGCTGTTTCTTGCAGAGGACGAGATAGCCATGCGGGAAGGCATCAGACGCAATATCCCGTGGAATGAGATCGGCATAGATTTCTGCGGAGAGGCCGGCGACGGAGAGCTGGCCTGGCCGCAGATCCTGGAGAAGAAGCCCGATATTGTCATCACGGACATCAAAATGCCCTTTATGGACGGACTGCAGCTGGCAGGCCTTATCCGCAGGGAGCTTCCGGATACAAGGATTGTCATCCTATCCGGTTACAGTGAATTTCAGTATGCACAGGAAGCGCTGCGGCTCGGGGCGGCGGAATATCTGCTCAAGCCGATCACGCCCAGACAGCTTCGGGAGGTGGCGGAAAAGCTTGCCGCCTCCATAGAAGAGGAGAAAAAGAGCCGGGAGCTGCAGTTCGACTGGCTGGAGGAGGAACGCCGGGAAAAAGCGGAACATGAACGCAGGATTCTGTTCAAGACGCTGGTATCCGGCGGCATGAGCTCCCATGATATCCTGGCAAAGGCAGATGAAATGGGATTAAAGCTCGGAGCTCCCTTTTACCGTCTTCTGCTCTTTTATGCCATTACGGACGAAGACGGACGGGATCAGAAGACCGTTGATGAAATGCTCCGGGCGGTCACGGACTGCGGAGAAAATTCTTTTGTCTTTGAACACAGTATGGACAGTCTGGCCATCCTTCTTACCGGCCGCACGCCGGAAGAGACAGAGGAAAAGACCGTACAGCTGGAGAAAAAAGCCGGCGCTTGTATCCAGGGCACCGAGCATCTTCACTATTTTATCAGTGCCGGGCGTCCGCTCAGCCACCTCAGCGAGATCCACCAGGTTTATCATGAGATCTACCGGGCAGCCTCCGGACGCTTTTTCCTCCCGCCTGATCAGACGATCACGGCGGAAATGCCCTTCCGCCAGCTCCTTGCCGAGGATAATCCCAATCCAATAAATACCGATAAAGCCCTGCAGAACGGGAACCTGCGCACCATTTGGGAAAGCTTCATGCGCACCGGCACTCTGCAGGAGGCGGCGGACTTTGTGGAGGATGCCTTCTCTTCTGTAGGCGAGGATAACACTGCCTCCATTCTTTTTCTGAATTACCTTACCATGGACTGCTATTTTTCCATGGTCCGTTTTCTGAAAGAGCTCGGGAAAAGTCCCGGAGAGATCAGCCGGAATACCGGAGATATCAACGCGGTGATGGGTTCCCTTTCCACTGCCGAGGATTCCAAACGATATCTGACAGACTGTCTGGAGGAGGTGATCCGGCAGAGAGACAGCAGCGCCTCCAGAAGAAATGACCAGCTGCTCCAGAACGCGCTGGACTATATTGACCGCAGCTATACCGACGGATCCATGTCCCTGCAGGATGCAGCGGCGGCTGCAGGCTTAAGCCCCAACCGGTTTTCCACGCTCTTCTCGCACGAGATGGGGATGACCTTTATTGACTATCTGATCGGGAAACGCATGGACCGTGCCTGTGAGCTTCTGATGAGTACGGATATGAAAGCCTTTGAAGTGGCCTACAGCTCAGGATACAATGACCCGCACTATTTCAGCGCGACATTTAAAAAGCTGAAGGGAATGTCACCGATGGAGTACCGCAGAAGGGGAAGAAACACTGATGAACCGGAGGCAGAATAAAAAAGCGCCGGGTGATCCCGGCAGAAGACCGGCCGGCCAGCTGACGCTGCAGACAAGGCTGCTTATGTTCAGTGCACTGCTGATCGGTCCTTTCTTTGCGCTTACGCTCTATCTTCTCTTCAACCTGAATGAAATTGCCGGATACTACAATACCATCGTTCAGAACATCACGAAGGTGAATGCCTACAACCTGGTGTTCAAGGATGATATGGATTCCGTCATGTACATGATGGTGGCCCATTCTCTGAGCAAGTATGAGGTGGAATCGGAGCTGGGCATGACCAGTCCGGATGTGATGATCCGGGAGGCCGAGGAAGCCTTTGAGGATGTGCGAAGATCGACCGTCTCCGAAAATGCACTGGAGAGCATCGACCGTGCCTCAAAGCTTCTGACGACTCTGCATAAGCGCGTCAACGACATCAGCGGTACCGTGAAGGTGACAGGCCACTATGACGAGAATATGGAAAGTCTGGATGTGGACATCCGTGTGATCACGGAAATGATCCAGGAGAGAATTTCAGAGTACATATACCATGAATCCGTCAGCATGGAGGACATCCGGGAGCAGATGGACCGGAGAAGATCCGTCCTTGTACAGTTTGCAGTGTTGACGGCCTTCGGTCTGCTGCTTCTTTCTTTTCTCTTTACCTCTGCCCTCAGCCGGAGTATTACCGGCCCGCTCCGAAGCCTGATGGATGCGGCCAGACAGCTTGGCGCAGGAAATTTCAATACCAGGGCGGCAGAGACCGGGAGCCCGGAAATCCGGACGCTGAGCCGCGGTTTCAACAGTATGGCCGAGCAGATCGGCGATCTGGTGGAAAGAAACCGCCAGGAGCAGATCAATCTGCGCAATCTTGAGCTGAAGCTTCTGCAGGCGCAGATCGATCCGCATTTTCTGTATAATACGCTGGACAATATCGTCTGGCTTGCGGAGGACGACCGCAAGGAGGATGTGGAAGGTATCGCCGCTGCTCTTTCCACTTTTTTCCGTACAGCCCTGTCCGGCGGGCGGGATGTTATCTCTATCCGCGAGGAGGAAATGCACATCCGGTCTTATCTGGAAATCCAGCAGTTCCGCTACAGGGATATGCTCACCTACAGCATAGAGATCGATCCCGACTGTATGGACTGCATGATCCTTAAGATGACGCTTCAACCAATCGTGGAGAACGCCCTGTATCATGGAATAAAAAACAAACGCGGCGGAGGGCACATCTCCATCACCGGATCCCGGGATGGCGACCGTATCCGCCTCTGCGTGGCTGATACCGGTATGGGTATGACCCAGGAGCAGCTGACAGAGCTGATCCGGATGGTGGACGGAAGAAGCGCTTCATCGGGAAACAGTCATTTCGGACTCTCCAATGTGGCGGAACGGCTGAGGCTCAATTACGGAGAATCCTCCGGTCTGGTCTTCAAAAGCACCTATTCTGAAGGGACACAGGTGGAGATCACCATTCCCCGGATAAAGAATGATATATGAGGGACAGTCCCTCTTTCCCGGATATATTCACTTGACGGAACAGGCATATATTTTTATAATTATATGATGGATTTTATTTTCAATGACGATATTTACAAGATTATTCGTATATAAAGCAGGAGGAGAATAACTTGAAGATCACAGTTTTCAACTCAAAACCTTATGATGAGAGTTCATTCGCGCAGATTATAGATGAGTATCCGGAACTGAAGCTGGATTTCTGGGTAAATCCGCTTTCTGTGAAAGCCGCTTCCTATATTAAAGACAGTGATGCGGTATGCGCATTTGTCAGCGACGATGTCAGTGCGCCGGTCCTTAAGATCCTTGCCGAAAAAGGCGTAAAGCTTGTTCTGATGCGCTGTGCCGGCTTCAACAATGTGGATCTTAAAGCAGCCACAGAATACGGCATAACAGTGATGCGTGTGCCGGGATATTCCCCGGAGGCAGTGGCAGAGCATGCCATGGCGCTGGCCAGCGCAATTGCCAGGCATCTGCATAAGGCTTATGTAAAGGTAAGGGAGAACAATTTCAGCCTGATCGGCCTTGTGGGAACCAACTTCCACGGAAAAACGGCGGGTATTGTAGGCACAGGGAAGATCGGCGCTGCCATGGCCAGGATCTGCTATGGATACGGCATGAAAGTGCTTGCCTATGACGTTTATCAGAATCCGGATCTGCCCTTTGTTGAGTATGTGACGATGGATGAGCTGCTTTCCCGGAGTGATCTGATATCACTGCATTGCCCGCTGCTGGAGAGCAATCATCATATGATCAACCTGGAAACTATCAATAAAATGAAGGACGGCGTGATCCTTGTGAATACCTCCAGGGGAGGACTGGTAAATACCGAGGATCTGATCGCCGGCATCCGGGAGCATAAGTTTTTCGGCGTGGGACTGGACGTATATGAAGAGGAAAACGCCAATGTGTTTGAAAACAGGGAGGATGATATTCTGGAGCATTCCATTGTTTCAAGGCTGTTGTCTTTCCCGAACGTGATCGTGACCTCACATCAGGGATTCTTTACAAACGAGGCACTTTCTGCCATTGCCCGTATTACCCTGGACAATGCTACCGCCTTTATGAAAGGCATGAAGGCAGGTACGGAGCTGAACTGAGTCCGGAAAATGCCTGCAGAAGGCAGAACAGACGCGGTACGGGCCGGCAGAATGGATACCGGTTCCGGGAGGACGGTGCATAATGAAAACAAAAAGAAGACATCACAGACACCGACCGCGGATTCTGCGAAACAGGCTGGTCAGGGTACTTTTGCTGACGGTTCTTCTGGCTGCGGGAGTTTATTTCCTGGCGGCGCTGCTGGAACCGCCGAAAAAGGAAACCGCCCGTATGGAGCTTCCGGAGGAAAAAAGTATCCGCATAGGAGAGACGACCATTTTATGCCGGGACAGGGTGAGCACGTTTCTGTTTCTCGGAACGGACCGCCGGGAGGATGAAATATCCACCGGTCTCTATACCAGAAACGACGGACAGGCAGACTTTATCCTGCTGCTGGCGGAGGATGACGAAAACCGCTGTGTCACGCCGGTCATGATCGACCGTGACACCATGACGGAAATATCAGTGACGAATATTATGGGACAGCCTTCGGGAACGCGCACCGCCCAGCTCTGCCTTTCCTATGCTTTCGGCGCAGATGACCGGGAGAGCTGTGAGCTTACCGCAGAGGCGGTGGGCAGACTGCTTGGCGGGCTTTCGGTAGAGCATTATATGCAGCTGAACATGAAGGACATCGGGACCCTGAACGATGCTGCCGGCGGAGTGACAGTGACGGTGAAGGACGATCTTTCCGCTCTGGACCCGCTGCTTGTCCCCGGAAACACAGTTGCCCTGAAGGGAGAGCAGGCTGAGCTTTTCGTCAGAGCCAGACAGGGTGTGGGTGCCGGCACAAATGAAGAGCGTATGGGGCGGCAGAAAACCTATCTGGAAGCCTTCTTAAGAACGGTCCGTCAGGGTATGGACACGGAAGGAGAAGACTATCTGAGCAGTTTTCTGCAGACCATGGACGAGGTCATGGTAAAGGATATCAGCCATGATACCCTCCTTGACCACCTGTGGAAAAGGCGGGAATATACCTGGAATACTCCCCGCACGGTTGCCGGAACCTATGTGATGGGAGAGAACGGATTTATGGAGTTCCATCCGGACGAAGCAGCGCTGACAGAGCTTCTGGAGGAGTTGTTTGCAGTATGAAAAAGGTATCCGGCCGGTACCTGTAAACGGGCCGGGCAGATACACAGAAAGGATTGGTATGGCTTCTGGAATAAAGAAAAAAGCAGTCCTGCTGATGGGACCGGTACTTGCGGCAGCCATCAGTGTAAATGTGTCCGCAGTGCCGGACAGAACCACCACCTATATGGTCGAATCTTTAAAAGCACCCCAGAACCGTTATTATGACATCAAGACAAATGTTACATCAGAGCTTTCGGCGCTTTTCAGACGTACGATCTATGACCAGGTGGAGTTTGGCCTGATTACGGCACCGGCTCACTGGATGGATACGGACCGGTTTGCAGACGTGGTGACGGATGCGTCCGGAACGCTGAGAAAGGACTATGACGGATATGAAATCGCCGTGTATACCGGCGATCCGATCCTGGATTATGTGACGATCGGCAGTTCAGACGAGACAATGGAAGAAACGATCCGTTATTATGCAGGCGGCGATCCGGACAGCCTGAAGCTGACGGAGGTTGTACCGATTTACGTTTCCGGCTTTGAAGAGCAGCAGGAAAAAGCCCCGCTGCCGGAGGGAACCGAAGAGCCGGTCCTTTTCAGCTTTGTCAATGAGTACCCTGAAGATCTGAAATATGTCGGCGTGCTGGGCAGCCAGAAGGAAGAGTTTTCCCAGCAGGCGGATATTGAAAATGTGAAAGAGCTTCACGACTGGACATCTGTACGCATGGAACCTGTCGACGGCGGCCTTGTGGCATACATGACGCCTGAAGCGCTTTCCATGGCCAATGATAAGGATTCGGTACTGGCTGTCCTGTGCGAGGAGCCCCAGGCCGGGGCCGGCCAGGCAGCAGTGCAGACGGAAGAGTATGTGGACGTGGAAGTGGAGCGCGTGATCGGCAGCAAGACTGTGAAGGAGATGACAAGGGTAAAGGTGGAAGGCTATGCCGAGAAGGGAACCAATGGTGCTGCGGTTTCCGGAGATACCGTACAAATGGAATTCCATGTGCAGCAGCTGGGCGAGAGAAGCATGAATGTGCTTAAGGACGTCACAAACTATGTCGTCAATGAAAAAAAGAGCGCCGTTGATTATTTCGGCTCCGGTGTAAGGGAGAAGGTAACACAGCTCCTGCCGGAGGTGAATCCGGATTCACTGCAGATCGAGGACGCGGTGGACGGCTGGGTATCCGATTTTGATTTCCGGCATGGAGACCTTCTTGTGGATCTCACCTTCCCCGAGCAGTTTCAGTCTGACGACAAAATCGTGGCTGTGGTAGGAACCTTTGATTCCGGGAACCGCATTCACGCCTGGACAGCACTGCAGGCCAGACCGATCAACAACACGGCCCGTGTGACGATCACACAGAATATTCTGACCCGTATGGATCAGGGCAATACGAATCTCCTTTTCCTGCTGAAACAGAAAAAGGAGTGAAGCGAAAGCGCAGGCGGACCGGCCGGTGAACTTGCGGCTGCCCGCGTGGAAGAGCTCTGACCGGCTCGTATATAACAATGAAACCAGAAAAGCCATGTGAAGATTTTACAGAAATTCTTTCTGCTGTTTCAAAAACCAGAAATTTCTTCACAATTTCGACATGGTTTTTTGTATAATTTAACGATTTATTAATAAAGGAGGAGATTGAAATGAACAGAAAGAAAATGGTCGCTGCATTGATGGCTGCCGGATGTGTCCTGACTGCCCAGCCGGCACTGGCGGTTGTATCTGAGGAGCCTGCGGTTACAGAGACACAGGCCGCTGCGGAAGAGACTGCCGCAGAGGAAACTGCCCAGGCGGCAGAAGTTCAGACAGAGGAAGCGGCTCCTGCAGAGGAAGCAGCTCCTGCAGAGGAAGCAGCTCAGGCAGCAGTGGAAGCTGATACTGATGCCGAAGTGGTATCTGAAGCAGAAGAAACTCTGAACAACGCGGCTTATTCTTCACCTATTCCGGATTCACAGAAGCTGGACGCCAGCTACACGCTCGCACTGAACGCCATCAACAGCGAAGATTATGATAAGGCAAAAGAGTATCTGAATGTGTGCTTTGCCTACTGTGATCCTCAGTCCTATCCGGAAATGTACGCTGATCTGCTTCTGAAGCGCGGCTGCATTGACGTTATTGAAGATAATATCGACATGGCGCTTCTTTCCCTGGATGCTGCCCTGAAGGTTCAGCCGACTCTTGCAGACGCCTATCTGGTAAAGACCCAGATCTATGCAGCCCGGAATGAAGTTGACCAGGCGATTGATTCCCTGGAGCAGTATATCAACCTGACAGAGGATACCTCTCTGTATGAGACCGTGGCCCAGCTTCATGAAGTGAACGGTGATATCGAAGAGGCACAGGAAGCTTACGACAAATTTGTTGAAGGCGGCGGCGGAGATCAGGAACAGGCAGGCTTCCAGGCCGGACTGTACAAGATGGAAAGCGGAAAATTCGATGAAGCCGTGACTGCTTTTGAAGCCTATGCAGACGATGAAGTTTACGGTGCAGGTGCGTGCTATAACATCGGCATCAGCAAAATGAACCTGAATGATTATGCCGGAGCCGCAGAGGCCTTCTCCCAGTCTTTCGAAAAGGGTGGAGAGTTTGACGGTGCTTACTACAACCGGGGCGTATGCCTGCTGATGGACGCAAAGTGGGAAGAGGCTGCCGCGGATTTTGCAAAATCCGCCGAGACGGAATCCTTTACCGAGGATGCTCAGTTTAACCTTGGCGTCTGCCAGATGCAGCTTGAGAACTATGAAGAAGCCATCAAATCCTTTACAGAGCTGATCGACAAGGGTGAAGCCGCAGAGGAGCCCATCTCCTATGACGGTGCCTACTACTACCGTGCAGGCTGCGAAGCCGCTATCGGTGAGCTGGAAGACGCAGTCGCTGACTATACCGTCTGCATTGACCATGGATATGAACTGGCACAGAGCTATTATCAGCGCGCACAGGTCTACGGTGCACTCGGAGATGCCGAAAATCAGAATGCAGACCTGGAAAATTCCCTGAAGGCAGCAAATTGATGAGGCGATAAGCAGGAACAGAGCAGCTGATTATACATCTGAGGAACTGTCGGGAAATAACTTGACAGGCAGGATATTCAAGTTATTTGATGACAGGTCCTAATGATCTGACAGGGGGTAAGAGATATCCATGGCGCATAGTTGGAACATAAAATACAGGAGCCTTGCATATCTGATGATGCTGGCCCTTTGCCTGCCGGCGCAGGCGGTATCCGCCTCCGAGACGGTGGATACCGCTGCAGCAGTGGAGGAGGGGGAAGATCTCCAGGTACTGTTGTCGGCAGACCAGACGGAATTTGGCGGAGACGTAATCTCTGCCGATTTCCGTGACACACGAAAATTATACACCGGAAATAAACTGGCAATCGAGCGCAGACTGGACATGCGCACGGCCGCCATCACTCTCTACGGGCTTGCCGGATACAGGGAGGGCGACTGCGACAAGGAGGGTGGAAGCGACCTTTATACCTATGGGATCGTTCTGACGATTCCGGAGGGAATGTCCTACACCGCCACAGACTCGGATACCTATACAATGAGTTATGACGGGGGAGCGACGTCCATAACCTACCCCGGGAAGATCGTGAAGCTGGAGGACACCTCCGTCAGTATGTACTGGAAGGAAGTGGCCATTCTCAAGGACGGGACGTTCTGCGATGTAAAGATTGATCTCAGCAACTTTGCTTTCCGTCTCCTGCCCGGGCAGACGATTCAGGGAGGGGAACAGTACCTTGTACTGTATTCCGAGGTACTTGGTGCTGTGGATGAAACCGGCACGCCTCTGCCGCCCGAGATGGCTGCATTGTCCAACCCCGCACCCTGTGCCTGCCGCTGGACGGAAGACGGCAAAGGGAAGACGGGAATCGGGATCAGCTTTGATTTTGCCTATTCCTTCTCTCCTTCCGACGGAAAATCGCTGGAGGATCATAAAGTGGACAGAATGGTCTTCTATTTCATGGATCTGGACCGCCCGGATACGGACGGAAACGGATATGAAGGCCCGTACACAGAAAGCATAGAGTTTAAATCGGGTCTGATCGGCCCTGTTTATGTGAGCAACACGACATACCGTGACCTGTATGAGTACGCCAGCCTGGAATGGGATTACAGCGGCAACTATGAGGATCAGGACGAGGCATACACGGCCTGGTATGATGAGGAAGGCATTAAGATCGGCGGACTTTACGGGAAAGAAGATGACGGACGCCTGCTTAATATAGACCGCATCAAATCATCGAAGGGAATGCTGTATTCTGCTTCCCATCATGTATCAGCCACAGCCGACTATAATCAGTCGCTTCAGGTTGGATTGTTTGCAATGGTTGATCCACAAGGCTTTAGCATACGCTGGAGAGGTTGTATGATATGAAAAAGCGCTATGCGCCTCCACGGGCGGAAATCGTCCGGCTGGCATGTTCCAGGGAGGCAGTTATACTGACCTCCGAAGAGGAGGGAGGCGTATTCCCGACACCCGTGCCTGAAGAGGAGGAAGCCTGCTTCGGCTTTAACGGAGAAGGTCTTTGCTCCGGCTTTGCGAGTCCGAAACTGGATGACAAGGAGACGGAAAGCGGGACGACAGGCGGAGGCGGAGCCACCGGCGGATGGGATGAGCAGCAGGATACCTGTTTCGGCTACGCCGCGGAGGGACTTTGCTCCGGCTTTGCCTCACTTCCTGAGCATCTGCAGGATCCTGAGCCTGAAGGAGGCGGAGCCACCGGCGGATGGGGCGAGCACGAAGGAGGCGGAGCCACCGGTGGATGGGGCGAGCACGAAGGAGGCGGAGCCACCGGCGGATGGGGCGAGCATGAAGAAGGCGGAGCCACCGGCGGATGGGGCGAGCACGAAGAAGGCGGAGCCACCGGCGGATGGGGCGAGCACGAAGAAGGCGGAGCTACCGGCGGATGGGGTGAGCCTGAAGGAGGCGGAGCCACCGGCGGATGGGATGATTCTCATGAAGAGGACGTCTGCTTTGGTTACAGCGAGATCGGTATGTGCTCCGGTTATTCAGATCCCTATGACGGATGGATCGATGGCCATGATCCGCTGGATGACAGTTACTACTCCGTGGATGATTATTCCCAGAACTGGAATAATGAGAGTGAATCGCAGGGATCCTGGGGGCAGCAGGAGAGCTGGAATGACAATTCACAGGCTGAAAACAGCTGGGGTGATACGGATCATTCCGGGGAATCCTATGAGCAGTCCGGGGAATCCTATGATGACGGAGCAGCCGCCTATGAGACTGTGGGTTCATCCGGAGATTCAGGGGAATACCATGATGATTATGCGGATGATTCTCATGCCGATGACGTATCGGATGAAAGCCATGTAGAAGAGATCTATGAACCTCCGGCAGAGGAAGTCTATGAACCTCCGGCAGAGGAGACGACGGAACCATATATTGATGAGGGAGATTTTTCAGATGATGGCGGAGAATAACGGCAGGTTCGGTATATGAAAATACTGAAAAAAGCGGATCCGGCAGTGAAAACGGTTCTGGGCCCTCAGCGCCCGGGACCGGAATGCGCCAGGGTCAGACTTTCCCGTCATGTGTACTGCTCGGAAAAGACACACGTCCTGTTTCATGAGCTGACACGCCAGATGATTGCCCTGAACCCTGAGGAATGGGAGCAGCTGGAAGACCTGAAGGCAGGGATATCTGCCGCCGAAACGGCAAAAGGCTTTCCGGGATGGCTGTTTTCGTATTATTATCTGGTGCCGGAGAAGACACAGGAAGCCGTGTTTTATGAACAGCTGCGTACGCTCATGGGGCTTACCGGCCCGTCAGCGCAGGGTTTTTCTTCCTATGTCATTCTGCCGACGACTGCCTGCAACGCCAGATGTGTGTACTGCTATGAGGAATCCTTCCCGGCAATTTCCATGGACAGGGAGACGGCAGAGCAGACACTGCGTTTTATACTGAATACCCGGAAAAAGGGAAAAATCCGTCTGCACTGGTTTGGCGGCGAGCCGCTGGCCGGTACAGACGTGATCAGGCTGATCAGCAGCGGACTGCAGGCGGCGGGAGTGAGTTATGATTCAGAGATGATCAGCAATGGTTCTCTCTTTACTGAGGAACTCATCCGGGAAGCAAAAGCCTCATGGCATCTGCGTAAGGTCCAGATCTCTCTGGACGGCGAAAAAAATGAATATCTGAAAAGAAAATGTTACGCAGCCGGCCCGGAGGATCCTTATGAAACCGTGCTGAAAAATGTCAGAAGCCTTCTGGAGGCGGGCATCCAGGTAAGTCTTCGCTGCAACTGCGACAGGAATAATCTGGACAGCATGGCTGTTATGATCCTGGAGCTGGCACAGCGTTTTTCTCCGTGGTATGAGAAGATGGCGGTTTATTTCTGCCCGCTGAATGAGGAGTACACCGGGGAGGACTTTCCCGGTCTGTATGCAAAGCTCATGCAGCTGACGACGGACTGCCGGCGGCTGGGATTTCGCACCGGCATACAGGGCTTTTCTTCTTCGCTGCGCCGGCATCACTGTATGGCGGACAGGCCGCATGAGCAGTGCCTGATCGATCCGAAGGGTACACTTCGCGACTGTGAGCATCTGCCCCGGAGCCATGTCCTTGGAAATGTATGGCAGGGCCTGTCGGAAAAGGCTGTGGAAGATGCACTGAAGGAAAGCAGAGGGCCCAGGGCTGAATGCAAAGACTGTGTCTTTCTTCCGGAATGCACACCGTACACAGGCTGTCCGCTTACGACCGGGGCATGCCGTGAGATCAATATCCTGCGGCTCGAGAATGTGATACAGGAGCTGCTGGAAAAATCTGCAGACGAAAAAAACCGGGTAAATCATTTGCAGACAGAGGCACAGCCGCTGTGCTGATTTGCAAGGCAGATTTTCTTTAAATCAGACGGACCTGCCTATGAGAAAAGCTTTTTCTTTCCCACAGGCAGATCCGTTTGCCGTCGTCACCATAACATGATTGTAACTATTCAGAAGGAGTACCCTATGCAGGAAACCGAAGCACAGCAGGGAAGCAGAAATCTGGATCTGCAGGGACTGCTGTTTACCATACTGAGAAAATACCGGCTGATTCTGTTCTGCGCCCTTGTCGGCGCGTTTGCCATGGGATATTACAGCCTGTATGTTGTGACGCCCATGTACAGTGCCACCTGCAAGCTGTACGCTCTCAACGCACAGGAGATTTCTCTCAACAGTTCGATTCTTTCCCTGGGCAGCCAGCTGAAATATGACTACGAAGAAATTCTGACTACCTGGGTGGTGCAGGAGAAGGTTTTACAGAACCTTCAGCTTAAAGACAGCTATGAGGATCTGAACAACGCGGTGACGGTGAAGGCTGCCACCAATTCCCGCATCATCACCATCACAGCCACCTACAGTGACCCTCAGAAGGCAAAAGACGTGGCGGATGCCTATGCCCGGGTGTCGCAGAAATATATCGCAAAAATCATGGGGACGGATGAGCCGTCTATTGTCAGTCTGTCTCTTCTTCCGACTACGGCGGACAATGCATTCAGCCGTATGGATGTGATGAAGGGCTTCCTGGCCGGAATGCTCCTGCCGATCCTGATCCTGGCATTTCTGTATCCCTTTAATGACCGAGTGCGTACACCGGAGGACATACAGGCCTGTGTGGACGTGCCTGTCTTTGCAGTTCTTCCGTCTGAGACCGGCAGAAAGAGGGGAGGCAGAAAATGAAAAAATGTATCATAGAAGGGTTCCCCGAATGTTCCTATATGCTGCAGGAAGGGTTTAATACTCTGGCTACAAATATCAGCTTTGCAGGGGCGGATATCAAAAAGATCATGATCACCAGCAGTTCTGCCAGCGAGGGAAAAAGTACGGTGTCCATGAACCTTCTGAGGACGCTGGCAAAGCTTGGGTACCGTACGGTTCTGGTAGATACGGATTTAAGACGTTCTCAGATCACCAACGGGTATCAGCTGCGTTTTGAAAAAGATGAAGGAGATGGTCTTGCCCATTATCTGGCGGGGAAATGCAGTCAGGCAGACATTGTTTATGAAACAAATCTGCCGAACGCCTTCATAGTGCCTGTAGGCAGGGTGGTCACGAATTCCGTACAGCTTCTCAGAAGTCCTGCGCTGGAGGACCTGCTGACGACGCTGGCGCAGGACAACGATTATATCCTTCTGGACACACCGCCCATCGGGATGGTTGTGGATGCAGCCCTGGTAGCCCGCTGCTGCGATGGCACTCTTCTGACGGTTCAGTTTGATTCTGTGTCCAGACGCAGCCTTCGGAATGTGACGCATCAGCTGATGGGAACCGGATGTCCGATCCTTGGCACAGTGCTTAACGACGTACCTTCGGGAGGCCTGGAATCCGGATACTATTACAGACGCTATTACGGATACGGGGCTGAGGATGAGAACGGTAAGAGCAGAAAACGCTTTTCGCTGTTTGGAAAATAGAAATGAAGCTGGAGGCATGTTTTGAGTATGGGACTGCTGGGCATTTCCATCGGGCTGTATTTTCTGTGCACAGTCCTCTTCTTTAACCGCAAGGCGACCCTGGAGATCCTTCTCCTGATCATCTTCCTGGCGGATGTAACGATCCTTCAGAAGCTGGATGTGACACTGCCGGTCTACTTCCTGTTTTCGGCACTGCCGCTGCTGCCTTTCGTGAGAGAAATTTCCGCACGGACAGAACAGATCGTCGTTATTTTTGCAGCCTATCTTCTGTTCGGCCTTATGTTCCAGTCCGTGTCCGGCACCATACAGATGTTTGTAAGCCGCTGCTGGCAGCTGATCGTTTTTTTTCTGGTTGCGGAAAACGGGATCGGCGACGATGAGAAACCCGGGAATTTTCTGCTGACGGTGGGCTTATTGACAGAGGCCGCCATAGCCGGCTGGCTCTTTGTCTCACAGCTTGGAAGAAGTACGATCCGTCTGACCGCAGGTGCACAGCCTGTGAGCGGCAATATGACGGTGGCTCTTCTGCCTCTGGCAGGCTGGCTGTACTTTTCCGAAACCAGGCCGGAGCAGCAGAGCAGGACTGTCCTTCTGTGCAGCCTGTGCGGGATCATGACAGCGCTCTCCGGAACCAGAGGGTATCTGGTGGTGTTCGGTCTGTGTATGCTCTGGGTATACGGGGACTATTATCTGACGGGGAGGCTTAAGAAGGCACAGAACGTGCGGGGCCGGATTTCAGTGCTGTTTCTGGGAATTGTGAGTGCGTCTGCCTATATTCTGTTTATTCCCGGTGTGATCGAAAGCGTCACCGGAGTCCTCCGGCTGGAGGAGGATGTGGGCGTACGTACCTTCGAGAACGCTGCCGTGATGGACTATCTTTCTCATGCACCTTTTCTCAACGTGCTGGCAGGCATGGGCCTGGGCAGCAGACCCGGGACAGTGCCCGCCTTTGCGAATGCCATTCGTACGCAGACCGCGCAGGGCATGTGGGGCGAGGAGACCTATCTTAACGGCACCGGTGCACTTTTCCATAATCTGGCGGCCAATGTCTCCGTAACCATGGGGCTGTTTGGCATAGTACTTTTTGCCTACTGTTTTTACAGAGTCTGGAAGATTCTTTCCGGCCTTAAAGACAGGCACTGCAGAAGATTCTTCCAGACCTTCCTGATCGGCTTCATGATCATGAACTGGTTCCGCTGGTCTACGGACTGCGGCATCGCTGTTATGATCATGCTGGCTCTGAGCTATAACCGCTGCCGGGCGGCAGAGAAGGGCCCTTAAGAGTTTCCCAGGCTGTTTCTGCCGCTTCCGGGTTCATGTTGCACTCCAGTGTATAGAAATCGACTGCATCCAGAAGCTGCGTTTCCAGCTGCACAATATGCATCATGGCGGCGGGATGATCCGATGCAAAGGTCTGCGCCATCACTACGGGAAACGCTTCCGCTTTGCTCATTGAAGTCATTCGGTTTTCTTTGCTTCGCACAAGCCTGATAATGGCATGCAGCCTTGCCGATGCATTTCGGCTCAGACGGTGTTTGCCGTCCCAGGGCGTGCCCCAGACAGTTACACCGCTTTCTTC
>Ga0310695_10007322_pt1 | contig 17675 bp, 14 predicted proteins | sample RumenRJG_04DNA_FD_203882 | JGI IMG/M metagenome (GOLD analysis project Ga0310695, IMG submission 203882) | Bovine rumen microbial communities from Lethbridge, Alberta, Canada - RJG_04 (v2) (version 2) | ecosystem: Host-associated > Mammals > Digestive system > Stomach > Rumen | place: Canada...
TTCTTCGGACGCATCGAGAAGCCATTCAGACTGGTCAACTCGAAAGTCATCACACCCACGGAAGAAGAACAAACGGCCAACCCTCGCAGCAGAAGTGCCAAGTTAAGAATAGCAGAAAAGGTTTAGCGGTATGAACAACGACCCTGACAAAATAGTCACAACAGACAACAACGATACCCAGGAGGCTCCCGACAACCTCGACATCATTCCTGGTGCCGACGCAGCGGAGAGCATGGATGCCGAACAGGAAGACGACACAACGACGGCTCCTGAAGAGCAGGAAGAGGAGGACGAACAGGAAGACCCCTCGCTCGACCATCTCAAAGAGGCCATCCGCGAACAGGCTCGCGAAGACGAGCAACCACTGTCGGCCAGTTTCAACCTGCGAAAAATCCTCGGAGGCGACTGGCTCACCGCCAATCTGCTGCGCAAGCAGCTCGGCGTGCTGGTACTCATCTTCGTGTTTGTCATCATCTACATCTCCAACCGCTACAGCTGTCAGAAAGACATGCTGGAGATTGACCGGCTCAACAGCGAGCTCATCGACGCCAAATACCGCGCCCTGTCGAGCTCGAGCGAACTGACGGAGAAATGCCGCGAGAGCAATGTGCTCAAGATGCTGCAGAACAACAAAGACAGCGTGCTACGCATTCCCAGCCAGCCGCCCTATATCATACAGGTGCCATAAGGAGAAAAGGTGAACTCCAGGAACCACAGGAAATGTCTGAACTCCGGGACTCCCGGACTCCTGAACTCCTGGACTCCTGAACTTCTGAACTCCTATATATAATAATAAGGTATAAAGAAAGAACATGAGTAGTTTGTTCGACAGAAAGAAAATCGTACCACGCTACAAGATCGTGGGTTATTTCATGGTGTTGCTCGGCATCCTCGTGGTGGGCAAGGCGATGTATATCGCCACCGTGAAACGCGACTACTGGCAGCAAGTGGCCGACCGACTCAAGCGCGACAGCGTGTCGGTGAAACCCGTTCGCGGCAATATCCTCAGCTGCGACGGAAGGCTCATGGCCAGCTCGCTGCCCGAATATAAGCTCTTCATGGACTTCAAGGCGCTCTCCGACAGCAAGACCGACACGCTCTGGGAAGAGAAGGTGGACAGCATCTGTCAGGGGCTGCACGAGATATTCCCCGAACGTACCGCTGCCGCCTTCCGCAAACACTTGGAGGAAGGAAGGGTGAACCAGAGCCGCAACTGGGCCATCTGGCCGCGACGTGTGAGCTATGAGACCTACTCGGAGGTGAAGAAGCTGCCCATCTTCCGACTGAAGCCGTTCAAGGGCGGATTCCACACCGAGTCGTTCAATGCCCGGCAGCACCCCTTCGGATCGCTGGCAGGACGCACCGTCGGCGAGATGTATGGAGCCATGGACCTGGCCAAATGCGGACTGGAACAATACTACGACACCATCCTCCGGGGTAAGGAGGGGGTGGTGCAACGCAAGAAGGTGATGAACAAATACCTCAGCATCACCGAACAGGCACCCGTCGACGGGGCTGACATCGTCACCACCATCGATGTCAACATGCAGGACCTCGCCGAACGGTCGTTGGTCAACGAGCTGAAGGAAATCAACGGCGACGTCGGTGTGGCCATCGTCATGGAGGTGCAGACGGGCGACGTCAAAGCCATCGCCAACATGTCGAAAGGACCCGACGGACAATACTACGAACGACAGAACCACGCCGTCAGCGACCTGCTGGAACCCGGATCGGTGTTCAAGACGGCCAGCATCATGGTGGCGCTCGACGATGGTGTCGTCGATACAACGTATATGGTAGACACCGGTAGCGGCATCGTTGACATGCACGGAGCCAAGATGCGCGACCACAACTGGCACCGGGGAGGCTACGGCACCATCTCGCTGCCCAAGGCTTTGGAAGTGAGTTCGAACATCGGCGTGAGTAAGATTATCGACCGGTTCTACGCCGACAACCCGGAGAAGTTTGTCGACGGCATCTACCGCTTAGGGCTGCCCACCGACCTGAAGCTGCCCTTCGTCGGAGCCGCTCCGCCGCGTATCCGCCACCCGAAGAAGAACGAACGCGGGCAGTATCTCAACTGGAGTAAGACGGCGCTGCCGTGGATGAGCATCGGCTACGAGACACAGGTGCCACCCATCTCCACACTGACCTTCTACAACGCCATCGCCAACAACGGCAGGATGATGCGCCCACGCTTCGTCAAGCAGGTGGTCAAGGACGGTGAGGTCATCATGGACTTCCCGCCGGAGGTCATCAAGGAGCGCATCTGCAAAGAGAAGACGCTCAAGGAGATACAGACCATCCTCTACCATGTGGTGAGCCAGGGACTCGGAAAACGCGCCGGCTCGAAGTCGTTCAAGGTGGCCGGAAAGACAGGAACGGCACAGGTGTCGAAGGGTTCGGGCGGCTATAAGTCGGGACAGATGAAGTATCTCGTCTCCTTTGCCGGCTACTTCCCTGCCGACAATCCACGCTACAGCTGTATCGTCTGCATACAGAAGTCGGGATTGCCCGCCTCGGGCGGACTGATGAGTGGTGCTGTCTTCCACAACATCTCGGAAGGCATCATGGCTCAGGACCTCAAGCTCAAGGTGGAAGATGCGCGCGATTCGCTTTCCATCCTGCTGCCCGACGTGAAGAGCGGCAACATGACTGCCGCCGACTTCGTGCTCAACCGATTAGGGGTGAAGACCATCGACGGATGGAGCGGAAGCTATGCCAACGGCAACCCCATCTGGGGAAAGGCTTCGCTCACAAGCAATGCCGTGAAGATAGAAAAGAGCGACTCGACCAAGCCTGGCATCGTTCCCGATGTGGCGGGCATGGGAGCTCGCGATGCCGTTTTTCTCATGGAGAAGAAGGGCATCCGCGTGAAGCTTGAAGGAAGAGGCAAGGTGGTGAGCCAAAGCCTGCCTGCAGGACGCGCTTGCAACGGCAAGGAAATATGCCTGCTCAAACTGAAATAAACATTGAAGTATCAAAGATCCGAATATAGTTAAACAAGAATGTCATGATGAAGTTGGAACAACTGCTTAGCAACATCAAGCCCCTCGCCACGGAGGGCAAACTGGACGTCGACATCACGGGTGTCAACATCGACAGCCGGAAAATACAGCCCGGCCACCTCTTCGTGGCGATGCGCGGCACGCAGACCGACGGCCATGCCTTCATCCCCAAGGCTTTGGAGATGGGGGCTGCCGCCATTTTGTGTGAGGTAATGCCGGAAGAAAGGAAGCAAGGCGTCACCTACATCCAAGTGCCGTCGACCGAAGAGGCCGTCGGACCGGTGGCAACAATGTTCTACGGCGAGCCTTCCAAGAGGCTCAAGCTGGTTGGTGTGACGGGTACGAACGGTAAGACCACCATCGCTACCCTATTGTACAACATGTTCCGACAGTTCGGACATCGCTGCGGACTGCTATCCACGGTGTGCAACTACATCGAGGACGAAGCGGTTCCGGCCAGCCACACCACGCCCGACCCGATAGAGCTCAACGCTCTGTTGGCTCGGATGGTGGAGGTAGGATGCGAGTATGCGTTCATGGAGTGTTCCAGCCATGCCATCCATCAGCGCCGCATCGGCGGACTGCAGTTTGCGGGCGGAATCTTCACCAACCTCACCCGCGACCACATGGACTATCACAAGACGGTGGAGAACTACCTGAAGGCGAAGAAGATGTTCTTCGACTCGCTGCCCAAGTCGGCCTTCGTCGTCACCAATATCGATGACAAGAATGGGCTAGTGATGGTGCAAAACTGCAAGGCCAACATCAAGACTTACTCCACACGCACTATGGCCGACTTCCGCGCACGCCTGCTGGAATGCCACTTCGAGGGCATGTATCTCGAGATAGACGGCCGCGAGGTGGGTGTGCAGTTCATTGGAAAGTTCAACGTGAGCAACCTGTTGGCCGTCTATGGCACGGCCATCATGTTGGGCAAGAAACCAGAAGAAGTCCTGATAGCCATGAGCACGCTCAAGAGCGTCAGCGGTCGTCTGGAACCACTTCATGCACCCGAAGGCTTCACAGCTATCGTCGACTATGCCCACACTCCCGATGCCTTGGCCAACGTGTTGAGCGCTATCCACGAGGTGCTGGGCGGAAAAGGCAGCGTCATCACCGTCTGCGGTGCTGGCGGCAACCGCGACAAAGGCAAGCGTCCGCTGATGGCACAAGAGGCTGTCAGGCAGAGCGACAAGGTCATCATCACGTCAGACAACCCCCGCAACGAGGATCCCCAGGCTATCATCAACGACATGCTGGCAGGTCTCGACCGTCAGCAAATGCGCAAGGTGGTGAGCATCGTCGACCGTCGCGAAGCCATCCGCACAGCCTGTATGATGGCCCGCAAGGGCGATGTCGTGCTCGTTGCAGGCAAGGGCCACGAAGACTATCAGGAAATTCAGGGTGTCAAACACCACTTCGACGACAAGGAAGTGCTCCGCGAGTGCTTCTCTCAGACTGAATAATCAATAAAAGGAATAAGAAATATGCTATACTATCTGTTCAGATTCTTAGAGCAATTCAACATACCGGGAGCACGCATGTGGCAGTATATCTCGTTCAGGGCACTGCTCACGCTCATCTTGTCGCTGCTCATCTCGGCATGGTTCGGCGAGCGCTTCGTCAAATATATGAAGCGTCGCAAGATTTCCGAAACGGCGCGCGATGCCAGCATCGACCCCTTCGGAACAGCCAAGAAAGGTGTGCCAACAATGGGTGGCATCATTATCATCGTGTCTATCCTGGTGCCCGTGCTGCTTTTGGGACGTATGCGCAACATCTACATCATCTTGATGATCATCACCACGCTGTGGCTCGGATTCCTCGGATTCCTCGACGACTATATCAAGATTTTCCGTAAGAACAAGGAAGGACTGAAGGGCAAATGGAAGATTTTCGGGCAGGTGAGCATCGGCTTCATCGTAGGCATCGTGCTCTATCTGAGTCCGGATGCCGTGATGCGCGAGAACATCAGCGTTCAACAATCGAACCAGACGGAACAAGTAGTGCGACACGAACCGACAGCCCACAAGTCGCTCAAGACGACTATCCCCTTCATCAAGAACCACAACCTCGACTATTCGGAGGTGATGTCGTTCTGCGGAAAGCACAAGGTGGCTGCCGGTTGGGTGCTCTTCGTGCTGATGACCATTCTCGTGGTGACAGCCGTAAGCAACGGAGCCAACCTCAACGACGGCATGGACGGCATGTGTGCAGGCAACGCGGCCATCATCGGTGTGGCCTTGGGCATTCTGGCATACGTCTCGTCGCACTCGGGCTACGCATCGTATTTTGACATCATGTTCATACCTGGTTCGCAAGAGCTCGTGGTGTTTCTCTGCGCTTTCGTGGGAGCCATGATAGGCTTCCTGTGGTACAACGCCTATCCGGCACAGGTGTTTATGGGCGACACGGGGTCACTCACCATTGGCGGCATCATCGGCGTGGTAGCCGTCATCATCCACAAGGAGCTGCTTTTGCCCATTCTCTGTGGCATCTTCTTCGTTGAGAGCCTGAGCGTCATTATCCAGACTCAGGTGTTCAAATGGTACAAGCATAAAGGGCAGCGGGTGCGTGTATTCCGCGCAACGCCTATCCATGACAATTTCCGCAAGCTCGACTCGCAGCTCGACCAGACCAGCCGATACCTGCTGCGCGGATGGCCCGAGCGACAGTTTCACGAATCAAAGATCACGTTCCGCTTCTGGATTGTCACCATCATCCTGGCGGCCATGACCATCATTACATTGAAAATCAGATAAAGCATACAATATATGAGCAAAATAGTTGTGTTAGGAGCAGCCGAGAGCGGTGCAGGAGCTGCCGTTCTGGCCAAGAAGGAAGGGTTCGAAGTGTTCGTTTCGGACATGGGAACCATCAAGGACAAGTATAAGAAACTGCTTGACGACCACCACATCGAGTGGGAGGAAGGGCATCATACGGAGGAGCGAATCCTCGATGCCAACGAGGTGGTCAAGAGTCCGGGCATTCCTGACGAGGCTCCTATGGTGCAGAAGCTCATCGCTCGGGGTACGCACATCATCAGCGAGATAGAGTTTGCCGGACGATATACCCATTCGAAGATGATCTGCATCACGGGCTCTAACGGAAAGACAACAACCACGTCGCTCATCTTCCACATCTTCAAGAATGCCGGCTACGACGTCGGTCTGGCTGGCAATATCGGGCGCTCGCTGGCCTTACAGGTAGCCGAAGATCCGCACGACTACTACGTCATCGAACTCAGCTCGTTCCAGTTGGACAATATGTACGACTTCCGCGCCAACGTCGCCGTGCTGCTCAACATCACACCCGACCATCTCGACCGCTACCACAACAACATGCAGGAGTATGTCGACGCCAAGATGCGCATCGTACAGAATCAGACAAGCGACGACGCATTCATCTACTGGAACGACGATCCCATCATCCGCCGCGAGCTGGAGAAATACCATATCGCTTCAATGATGCTACCCTTCAGCGAACTGAAAGAGCGTGGCAGCATCGCCTATATTGAGGAAGGACAATACAAACTGGAGGTGCCCACGCCCTTCAACATGGAGCAGGAATCACTCTCGCTGACGGGGAAACACAATATATACAACTCGCTGGCTGCGGGCTTAGCTGCCAATGTGAGCGGCATCAAGAGCGACATTATCCGCAAGTGCCTGGGCGACTTCCCCGGTGTGGAACATCGTTTGGAGAAAGTTTGTACCGTGGGTGGCGTTACCTACATCAACGACTCAAAGGCAACCAATGTCGATGCCTGCTGGTATGCTCTGGAAAGCATGCGACAGCCCACCATCCTCATCATCGGCGGCAAGGACAAAGGCAACGACTACGAGCCCATCAAGCCGCTCGTCAAAGAGAAGTGTGCAGCCATCGTCTACCTCGGAGCGGACAACAAGAAACTGCACGACAACTTCGATAGTCTCGGACTTCCCGTTCGCGACACCCATTCGATGCGTGAGTGTATGGACGCTTGCTACGAACTGGCACAGCCGGGAATGACCGTCCTGCTGTCGCCTTGCTGCGCCAGCTTTGACCTGTTCAAGAACATGGAAGACCGCGGCGAACAGTTCAAGCAGATAGCACGCAGTCTGTAAAGTGAAGTAATAAAATTTTCGAACGTAACAAAAAAACGAATGTAGAATATGTTCGACAAGTTAGGAAAGCTGAAAATCAAGGGCGACGGCATCATTTGGGCCGTCTTCCTGATACTCTGCATCATCAGCATCATCGAGGTGTTCAGCGCTTCGAGTGGACTGACATACAAGGGCGGCAGCTACTTCAAGCCGATGCTCTACCACACGTTGTTGCTCGTGGTGGGTACTGCCTTCATGATTGTGACGATGAACGTGAAGTGCAAATATTTCAAGCTCGTCACGCCCTTTGCCTTGCTCTTCTCGCTGCTCATGCTCATAGCTGTGCTCATCGTAGGACAGTCTACCAACGGTGCACAGCGATGGATAGGGCTCTTTGGCATACAGTTTCAGCCTTCCGAACTGGCGAAGGGAGCCGTCATCCTGGCCGAGGCTCAGATACTGAGCGCCATGCAGACCGTCGACGGAGCCGATCGCCATGCTTTTAAATATATCATGATTGTATCACTACCCATCCTCTTCCTTATCGGCATCGAGAATCTCTCCACTGCAGGTCTGCTCTTCCTGACGATTCTCATCATGATGTTTATCGGACGTGTTCCCAAGAAGCAGCTCCTGCGGACTGTTGGAATCCTGATATTGGCGGCAGTGATAGGACTGTCGACCATCATGCTTTTAGGCCATTCTGAAGACAAGCTATTGGCCGCCAATGACAAGATGGTGCTGACCGAACAGGTCGATGCCGAACAACAGAAGAGTGCATTGGCGAAAGTGTTCCACCGCTTCGACACATGGAAGGCACGCATCGAGAAGTTCCTCGACTTCCGTGAGATTCCGCCAGAAGAGGTAGATCTCGACAAGGATGCACAGACCGCACACGCCAACATAGCCATCGCCTCGTCGAATGTCATCGGGAAGGGTCCGGGCAACTCTGTCGAACGTGATTTCCTGTCGCAGGCATTCTCCGACTTCATCTATGCCATCATCATCGAAGAGATGGGCATCGTAGGTGCCTTCGTGGTCTGTCTGCTCTACATCGTACTGCTCTTCCGAACGGCAACCATCGCTAATCGATGTGCCAACGCATTCCCCGCACTGCTCATCATGGGCTTCGCATTGCTCCTGGTGACGCAGGCCATGTTCAACATGTGCGTCGCTGTGGGGTTGGCTCCCGTCACCGGACAACCGCTGCCACTGGTCAGCAAAGGCGGAACGAGCACCATCGTCAACTGCATTTACATCGGCGTCATCCTCAGTGTCAGTTATACGGCGAAACGCAAGGATGAACCCGAAGCAAGGAAAAAAGAAAAACTCGCCGTCGCAACGGCATCATATAGATAATAAGGTATCAGATTATGAACAACGAATTAAGAGTCATCATCAGCGGAGGCGGCACTGGAGGCCACATCTTTCCCGCCATCTCCATCGCCAATGCCATCCGTGAGAAGTGTCCCGATGCAAAAATTCTCTTCGTGGGAGCTGAGGGCCGCATGGAGATGCAGCGTGTTCCGGCTGCAGGCTATGAGATAAAGGGACTGCCCATCCAGGGCTTCGACCGCAAGAACCTGCTCAAGAATGTGAAGGTGCTCTACAAGATATGGAAGAGCCAGCGCATGGCCAAACAGATTATCCGCCAGTTCTGCCCCATGGTGGCAGTCGGAGTTGGTGGCTATGCCAGCGGACCTACGCTCAACAAATGCGCGGCAATGGGCATACCTTGCCTCATCCAAGAGCAGAACTCCTATGCCGGCGTAACCAATAAACTACTGGCCAAGAAGGCACAGAAGATATGCGTGGCTTACGAGGGAATGGAGCGATTCTTCCCAAAAGAGAAAATCATCATGACCGGCAATCCCGTCAGACAGGCCCTCTTAGACACGAAGATGAGCCCCGAGGAGGCACGGAAACAGATGGGACTCGACCCCGACAAGAAGACCATTCTCATTGTCGGAGGATCGTTGGGGGCACGTACGATGAACGAGAGCGTGCTGCAACATCTCGACGAGATTCGCCAGAGCGACGTACAGGTGGTATGGCAGACCGGCAAGTACTATCACGCTTCCATCCTCGACGAGATGAAGCAGTACGAACCGATTCCTTCATTACGCATCATGGACTTCATCGCCGACATGGGGGTAGCCTACCGTGCAGCCAACTTGGTCATCAGTCGAGCCGGTGCAAGCAGCATCTCGGAGTTCTGCCTGCTGGGCACTCCCGTCATCCTTGTTCCGTCGCCCAACGTGGCCGAAGACCACCAGACGAAGAATGCGATGGCTTTGGTCAACCGTCAGGCCGCCCTCTACGTGAAGGATGCCGACGCCCCACAAGAGGTCATCAAACTGGCTCTGCAGACTGTTGCCGACGAGGATAAGCTCCGCTCGCTTCACGAGAACATCCTGAAATTGGCTCTACCCAACTCTGCCTCTATCATTGCCGACGAAGTCATTCGCATGGCAAAATCGAAATAAGTCCCTAAAACACCATAGATTTCAACCCAACAATCCCGAAAGAAGCAAATGGAACTGAAAGATATAAAGAGTGTGTACTTCATCGGTGTCGGAGGCATCGGCATGAGTGCCATTGCCCGCTTTTTCCTCAAGAAGGGAATGGTGGTGGCCGGCTATGACAAAACGCCATCGGTGCTCACCCGCCAGCTTGAGAAGGAAGGCGTACTGATACACTACACGGAGAACATCGCTGATATACCCCATGTATGCCAAAACAAGGACCACACCTTGGTGGTATACACACCAGCCGTGCCTGCACAACATCAAGAGCTGCAATGGTTCCGGGAGCAAGGCTTCGACGTGGAGAAACGCGCCCAGGTGTTAGGCATGCTCTCACGCAGCCAGCGGGCATTGTGCTTTGCCGGAACACATGGCAAGACGACGACCTCTGCCATGTGCGCCCACATCATGCACCAGTCGCACCTCGACTGCAACGCGTTTCTCGGGGGTATTTCGAAGAACTATGGCACCAACTACATCCTGAGCGATGAGAGTCCATACGTTGTCATCGAGGCCGACGAGTTCGACCGTAGCTTCCATTGGCTCCGTCCGTGGATGACAGTCATCACAAGCACCGACCCCGACCATCTCGACATCTACGGCACCGAAGATGCCTATCTCGAGAGCTTCCGCCACTACACAACGCTCATCCAGCCAGGCGGAGCCCTCGTCATCCATACCGACTTAAAGGTGAAGCCAGCCGTGGGCAACGATGTGCGGACATACGAATACAGTCAAGACAAAGGCGACTTCCACGCTGAAAATATTCTCATTGAAGACGGAGAAATCACGTTCGACTTCGTCTCCCCCATCGAACGAATCAACGACATACGGCTCGGACAACCCGTACCTATCAACATCGAAAATGCCATTGCAGCCATGGCGATGGCCCAGCTGAATGGCTGCACCGCCGAAGAACTGCGCTATGGCATGCAAACGTACCATGGTGTGGAGCGACGTTTCGACTTCAAGATCAAGACCGACCGCATTGTTTTCCTCAGCGATTATGCCCACCACCCGAAGGAAATCTTCCAAAGTGCACGGAGCATCCGCGAACTCTACCGCAACCGCCGCATCACCGTGATGTTCCAGCCACACCTCTATAGCCGCACACGCGACTTCTATCGCGACTTTGCCGACAGCCTGAGTCTGCTCGACCACGTCGTGCTCACCGAGATATACCCAGCCCGCGAAGAACCCATTCCCGGCATCACGTCGCAGCTGATCTACGACAACCTGAAACCAGGTGTAGAAAAAGAAATCATTTGTAAGGCCGATGCCATACAATATGTACGCGACCACGACTTCGAAGTGCTTGTCGTACTCGGTGCCGGCGACCTCGACAACATGGTGCCGGAGATGGAAGAAGTGCTGCGCAAGAAGTATTGCTCGCAATAACAGAAAAGTATAAAACAACAAAATATCACCTTCTCGTAAAAAAAGGAAGAATCATGAAGTTGCACATCAATTGGAAAAAGACCATCATCGCCTGTATCGACATTCTGCTGGCTGTTTATCTCGGCATGGCGATGACCTCGTTCAACCGCCCGGACGAGACGGTCAAAGTGTGCACCAACGTGAACATCGTCGTGGCCGACGAGAACACCAACGGCTTCCTCAGTGCACAGGAAATCAAGCGCATCCTCCAGCGGAAGGGACTCTATCCCGTCAAGATGCACATGACAGACATCAATCCTCGCACCATCGAGGAAACACTGATGACCAGCTCGTTCGTCAAGACGGCCGAATGCTACAAGACGCAAGACGGCCATGTCAACATCAGCATCACACAGCGCCTGCCGGTACTGCGTATCAAGAACGACACCGGCAGCGACTACTACGTCGACGAGAAGGGCGGCATCATGCCCAACTCGAAGTATGTCAGCGACCTCATCATTGCCACCGGAAACATCTCGGAGAGCTTTGCCTGTGGCTATCTGACCCATCTCGCCACGTCTATCATGAACGACGAGCTGTGGAAGAACCAGATTGAACAAATCAATGTTCTTCCCGACCAAGGTGTAGAACTGGTGCCACGAGTGGGCGACCATGTTGTATTCATCGGCTATCTGCCCCACGAAAGCGATATGGCCAAGCGTAAGACGACCATCAACGACTTCCTTATGGCAAAGCTCACAAGGCTCGAGAAGTTCTACCGCTACGGACTGAGCCAGGCAGGATGGAACAAATACCACTACATCAGTCTTGAATTCGACAATCAGATTATCTGCAAGAAGAACGTGAAGGAAATCATGTCAAAACCTGTTCCGGCACCCGTGAGCGAGCAACCCGCCACATCCGAACCGGCTCAGACAGCAACACAAGAACCCTCCGGACAACCACAACAACAACAGAATAACAAACAAAAAACAGTATAGCGTATGGCACCAAAGGAATTTATCGTAGCAATCGAACTGGGATCATCCAAGATGACCGGTGTTGCGGGTAAGAAGAACATGGATGGGAGCATCTCCATCTTGGCTGTCGTCAAGGAAGACTCCAGTTCGTTCATCCGCAAGGGAGTGATTTACAACATCGACAAAACGGCGCAATGCATCACGAACATCGTCAAGCGCCTCACCACTCAACTCAAGACAAGCATCGTACACGTCTACGTTGGCGTAGGCGGACAGTCGATTTGCAGCAACAAGAACGTTATCGTCAAGAACCTTCCGGCTGACACCATCGTCACTCAAGAGATGGTCAACGAGCTGATGGATGCCAACCGCAACATGAGCTATCAGGAGCAGGAGATACTTGATGCTGCCACACAAGAGTATAAGGTGGACAACCAATACCAGATCGATCCGGTGGGCATACAGTGCACCCGTCTGGAGGGCAACTTCCTCAACATCCTCTGGCGCAAGGAGTTCTACCGCAAGCTCAACAAGTGCTTCGACATCGCTGAGGTGGCCATCGCTGAGATGTACCTGGCTCCGTTGGCCCTTGCCGATAGCGTCCTCACCGATGCCGAGAAGCGCTCGGGATGCGCTCTGGTCGACATGGGAGCCGACACCACCACGGTAAGCGTCTACTACAAGAACATCCTGCGCCATCTGGCCGTCATCCCCTTGGGCAGCAACAACATCACCAAAGACATTGCCTCGCTGCAGATGGAAGAAAGCCAGGCCGAGGAGATGAAGCTGAAATATGCCAGCGCCTGGACAGACAACAGCGACATCGACAACTCGCTCATGCTCAGCATCGACGGCGAACGCTCTGTCGAAAGCCGTAAGTTCATCGAGATTGTCGAAGGCCGCATAGAGGAAATCATCGAGAATGTTTGGTTCCAAGTGCCCTCCGAATATGTCGACCGGCTGCTCGGCGGCATCATCCTCACGGGCGGCGGTGCCAACCTGAAGAACATCGAGACGGCCTTCCGCAACCGCACGCATGTAGAAAAGATACGCATCGCACGCTTTGTACAACAGAGCATCTCGGCCAAAGACCCGCTCATCAACTCGCAGAACGGCATGATGAACACCGTGCTCGGACTGTTGGCCAAGGGCGACATGAACTGCGCCGGTCAGGAAATCAACGGCGACCTCTTCAACAACCAACACCCAGCGGCCAACAACCAACAGGCGGCACAGACGCGCGAACCACGCAAACCCAACGAGATAGAACCAGGCGTGGTCATCACGGAAGCCGAGAAGCAAAAGGCCGAAGAAGAACGCCGCCGCAAGGAGGAGGAAGAAGAGGCACAGCGCCAGCGCGAGATAGAAGAGGCCGAACGCCGTCAGCGCGAGCTGGAGGAAGCCGAACGAAAGAAGCGCAAGGAGAACAGCGGCTTCAAGAAGATCTGGGGCAAGGTGAAGAAACTGGTTGGCGATGCCATCACAGAGGACGAGTAGCCGCAAACCTTTCTACCTGAACGTATCACCGTTTATCCATATTATCCCAACATATCCCAACAAATCCACATAACAATGAAAGAAGACAACAGCATAGATATCCTCGACTTCGGCGAGCCCGAAAAGGATAATAGCATCATCAAAGTAATTGGTGTAGGCGGCGGTGGCGGCAATGCCGTCAACCACATGTACCGCGAAGGCATCCACGACGTGACATTCGTCTTGTGCAACACCGACAACCAGGCTCTCAACGACTCTCCCGTGCCTGTCCATCTGCAGCTCGGCAAGGAGGGTCTCGGTGCCGGCAACAAGCCCGAACGGGCCCGTCAGGCAGCCCTTGAGAGCATCGAAGACGTGCGCAACATGCTCAGCGACGGCACAAAGATGGCATTCATCACGGCCGGCATGGGTGGCGGAACGGGTACCGGTGCGGCTCCTGTCATTGCTCAGGTGTCGAAAGAACTGGGTATCCTGACCGTCGGTATCGTCACCATTCCTTTCCGCTTCGAGGGTCCGAAGAAGATCGACCAGGCTCTCGACGGTGTAGAAGAGATGTCGAAACATGTCGACGCCCTGCTCGTCATCAACAACGAACGCCTGCGTCAGATTTATCCCGAGCTGACCGTTCTCGACGCTTTTGGCAAGGCCGATGACACGCTCTCGGTGGCAGCCAAGTCGATAGCAGAGATTATCACAGTACACGGACTCATCAACCTCGACTTCAACGATGTCAAGACGGTACTCAAGGATGGTGGCGTGGCCATCATGTCGACCGGCTACGGAGAGGGTGAAGGCCGCGTCAAGAAAGCCATCGACGATGCCCTGAACTCACCGCTGCTCAACGACAACGATGTGTTCAACTCGAAGCGCATCCTGCTTTCCATCACCTTCTGCTCTGACAACCAGAGCAAGCAGGGACTAATGATGGAGGAGATGAACGACGTCAACGACTTCATGGGCAAGTTCGGCAGCGACTTCGAAATCAAGTGGGGACTGGCTACCGATCCTGAAATGGGCGACAAGGTGAAGGTGACCATCCTGGCCACTGGCTTCGGTATCAAGGATGTCGACGGCATGAGTGCCCACTTCTCGAAGCGTACGCAGGAGGAAGCCGACCGTCTGGCCGCCGAGGAAGAGAAGGCCGCAGAGCGTCTCGACCGCCGCAACCGCTACTACGGCAAGGACGGCAGCAGCACGCAATATAAGCGTCGGCCGCACATCTTCATATTCCGGCAGGAAGACCTCGACAACGATGATGTCATCAGCGATGTCGAGCAGACACCCACCTACAAGCGTACACGCCAACAGCTCGACGAGATACGCAACAAGGCAGCTGGTGCCCTCAAGACCGTCGATGCCGAGAAGCGCGAGCCCGTCAGCGGAACCATCAAGTTTGGTTGATTTAGGAATCAGAAGTCAGGAATTAGGAGTTGGGAATTGATAATGTCATTCCTAACTCCTAATTCTTTATACTATTGGCAGCGAGATGCCGTTGATCTTCTGATAGATATCCAGGGCATAGACATCGGTCATGCCGCAAATATAGTCGATGACAGCCATGATGCGTGTCTGCAGATCAGTACTATCGATGTCGTACTGACTGCTGACACGCATCATCAGTTGCTGACTGTAGTAGCGTTTGGGATGATAGACGGCATCGATCATCACGTCCATCAACGTCTCCAAAATCCTGTAGCCCGACAACTCCACATCGAGCACGGGCTTGCTCTGATAGATTTTCCTGACGGAGAGCTTCGCACATTGTTCGTAAGCCTTCCGCTCCCGTTCCGGTATATGCTTAATCAGGCTGTCGGAGAATGTACCTGCCAGTATTTCTTCTTCATGCTCAACAAAGGTGCTGACGCAAAGACTCTCCAACAGTCCGATGACGCTGGCCCGCATGTAGACCACCTTCTCGTTGTCATCGGTGATACCTTCGTCGTCGATACGCTTCAGGATAGCGGCCTTCATTTCATCGTCGAAGAAGCCGAGCAACAGCTCGCGCGTCTCGTCATAGGTGAGGATGCGCAGCTTGTGAGCATCTTCGATGTCCATAATCTCATAGCATATATCGTCGGCAGCCTCAACGAGGAACACCAGCGGATGGCGTGCATAGCGCAGCGGTTCGTCGGCGGACGAAAGCCGACAGATGCCCAGTTCGGTGGCGATACGCTCATAAATATCCTGCTCGGAGGCAAAGAAGCCGAACTTACCCTTACGCGAAGCGGCAGCCGAAGCAAACGGATACTTCACGATGCTGGCCAACGTGGCATAGGTCATGACGAAACCGCCGTCGCGACGCCCCTTGAAGCGGTGGGTCAGCAGTCGGAAAGCGTAGGCATTGCCTTCGAAGTGGGTGATGTCGTTCCAGAACGAATCGGACACCAACTCTCTCAGAAAACTGCCCTTCCCTTCGGTGAAGTAGGTCTGGATGGCCTTCTCTCCGCTGTGTCCGAAGGGCGGATTGCCCATGTCGTGGGCCAGACAAGCCGTGCTGACGATGGTGCCTATCTGCGGAAGGAACGTGTCGGCCAACTCGGGATTACCGCTGATGAGCGCCTTAGCGACATCGTTGCCCAACGACATGCCCACACTGGCCACCTCTAAAGAGTGGGTCAGACGGTTGTGCACAAACACGCTTCCCGGCAGGGGGAACACCTGTGTCTTGTTCTGCATGCGTCGGAACGGAGCCGAGAAAATCAGACGGTCGTAGTCGCGCTTGAATTCTGAGCGTGCATCGTGGTGGGTGGCAGGTCGGTTTTCCTGTCCTAACCGCTTGTTTGAGATGAGTTGTTGCCAGGTCATGCTGTCTTCGCTTTTCGGATGATGATACTTGATTTTTGCCGCGAAGTTAGTCATTTTGCACGAAATATGAAAATTATTTGAAAGAAAATTGCCACATCCGAACTTTTTTTCGTACATTTGCACATCAAATCGTCAATCGCGAAATAGGATATAAATACCTGATCGGCGATCCATCGTCGATCGTCAATCGTCAAATCAGAAACAACAAAGATGTTTGGAATAGGAACACAAGAAATTCTGCTCATCGCCCTTGTCGTGCTGCTTTTCTTCGGTGGCAGGAAAATTCCCGAACTGATGAAGGGCTTGGGGAAAGGTGTGAAGAGCTTCAAGGACGGCATGAAAGAAGTGGAGCCGGACGAAGAAAAGGGTAAAACCACCCCTAACGCTTAACCCCCACTCCGCTATCCCATGACCTTCTGGGACCATCTCGACGTGCTGCGCAGCTATATCATCCGCATCCTCGTGGTGTGGGTGGTGTTGTCTGTCGTAGCTTTCTTTTTCAAGGACGAGGTGTTTGCGGTAGTGATGGCTCCAAAGAATGCCGACTTCATCACCTACCGATGGCTGGAGCAGCTGAGCCAAAAGCTGGGCGGCAGCGGACTGGAAGACTTCAGCGTCCAGCTCATCAACACCGGTCTGTCGCGGCAGTTCCTGCTACACGTCAAGGCTTCTTTCTTCGTCGGTCTGCTGGCCGCAACGCCTTTCGCCTTGTGGCAGATTCTGCTCTTTGTGCTTCCCGCCCTCTACAGCAACGAGCGCCGGCTGCTCTATCGGGGTGTCTTTTCCGGAACGCTGATGTTCATCGTCGGACTGTTGTTCAGCTATTTCATCGTCTTTCCGCTCACTTTCCGCTTTCTCGGCACCTATCAGGTGAGCGACGAACTGCAGAATCTCATCTCCGTAGAGTCGTACATCGGCACGCTGCTCTCGCTGAGCCTCAGTCTGGCACTGGTCTTCGAGATACCCGTGGTGTGCTGGCTGTTGGCGCGCGGAGGCATCATCTCGTCGGCAATGATGAGCCGCTACCGCAAGCATGCCATTGTCATCATCCTCGTGGCGGCCGCCGTCATCACGCCCACACAGGATGTCTTCACCCTGCTCATCGTGTCGCTGCCCATGTGGCTGCTCTTCGAACTGAGCATCCTCATCGTCCGTCTGTCCCATCGCTGACGGCTTTTTCTGATGGGAAACCACATCTCCCACCTTGCAACAGATGGCAAATCGCGACACTACATTAATAAAGTAGTCGCACTACATTAATAAAGTAGTCTCACTACATTAATAAGGTAGTCACACTACATTAATAAGGTAGTCTCACTACATTAATAATGTAGTATTGGCATTTGCGGCAAATTGCAGTGCGATTGGCGGCAAATCGCGATGGAGTAAGCGGCAGAC
>Ga0310695_10007323_pt1 | contig 17675 bp, 13 predicted proteins | sample RumenRJG_04DNA_FD_203882 | JGI IMG/M metagenome (GOLD analysis project Ga0310695, IMG submission 203882) | Bovine rumen microbial communities from Lethbridge, Alberta, Canada - RJG_04 (v2) (version 2) | ecosystem: Host-associated > Mammals > Digestive system > Stomach > Rumen | place: Canada...
ACGAGAGTGAGGTCCACGATCGAAAGAGTATTGGCCGGCTGCGGCTTGCCGTCATTCATCGCTCTGTAGAGCTGGTCGTACGAGCTCACCAGCATGCGGCCGAGCTCTTCTGTGCTGAGCGTCGGATCTTCTGCCAGCTTTCCGAATCCGTCGGTATAGAACCACCCGTAGGCCGGCTCGGTCTCTTCCGAGGCCAGATAATAATCGGCGCAGGGCTCAAGGGCGTAGGCGTATTCTATGTTCTGCATCAGGCAGCAGTCGCATCCTATGAGATCGAACTTCACGCCCGATTCCTTCACCGCCCCGATCATCTCGGAGGCGGTCATCGAGCCGTAGTCCGTATCCGTTCTCTGGTTGAGATCGTCTATCCCGTAGCCCGCGATGAATCCGCCGCCGTGATCCCAGAGCACCAGCATGTATCTGTCGGCAGGGTGGTTTTCCTTCGTCCATACGATGAAGTCTTTAAGGTTCTCAGGCTCAGACATGCACATGCTGTCGTCCAGAGTCTTCTCTTCTGTCAGCTTGCCTCCGCTTATGAGGTATCTTCCGACCGACGAGTCTTCTATGCCATCAGTGAACCACCGGTCCGAGCCTCCGGCCTGGATGACGAAATCAACTCCGTCCCCCTTTGCGGTGGCGTCCTTCATCTGGGTGATGTTGACCGTTGCGCTTCCCCTGTCATCCTCGAGGTCAGAGCCGATGACGTACGCCATCACAACGACCTTTTTGTCTTTGGAATGATCCGGGAAGAAATAGTCTCTTGATCTCTGCGCCGCGACCGTTTTTTCAAAGCCTTTCCCGAGAGTGTCTTCCCTTGATACTATCTCGTCCGAAGCCTTTACCGCGCCCATCTTCTCAAGCTCGTCCTGAATGATCAGCTGAGCTATCGGCCTGGCCGGATGCAGGAACGTAGCCAGCACGAAGCATCCGCCCGCCACCGCAGCCACTTCGGCAACGGTGATCAGACCCGCGATCAGCTTCCTGATCGCTTCGCCGACTTTGCTGCGCTCCGCCGCAGGGCCGAAATCGACCGGTCCGAGGTATGCGCTTTTTCCGAAGGCGAGCGCCGGCATGAAGATGATCGGCATAAGTATGAGGCCGATACGGAACAGGACGTTCCTGTCGAACTGCCTGCCCAGTCTCCAGTACAGACGCGCCAGGAACACTCCGTAAACCGCAACGGCAGATATCCTGAGCATCAAGGCGTACTCACCGTCCCTGAGCCATGCCGCAGTCGCAAACAGACAGGCCGAGACAGCTGCCGCCCTCCAGAAAGTATGCATCCCGCGGAAGAGGTCGTGGGACATCTCCCAGTCGCCGAGGACCGGCACGATGCCCAGAGCGGGCCTCTTGCCCATCTTTTTCAGTATCTTTACATAGCAGACGATCTGTATGATCAGCGGAATGAGCCATACTGCCGGCGCTCTTCTGAGCAGATATGTAATAAGCATTTTGTCACCTTTCGTTCCGGCCGGCGCGCGGCCGCGTCCCAATAGTCATCACATCTCTTTCACAACACATTATTATAGCAAAAAACCGCTGAAACCTGAAGTCTCAGCGGGAGTTTTTGACTGCCTTCCGGGCTCGTTTTCACGCCTGTTTCCACAGTTCGCCCTGTCTGTCCTCAAGCGCCGTCATGAAGCCGAACACATCGCTTCCTGACGACTGATCGGCTGTGGCCGCGAATTCCTGCAGCACCGCGCTGATCCGCTGCGAAAGGGCGTCGATGTCTTCGTCCTCCCCGAGGTAGTTCTCAAGCCTGCCGCCGATGTATCTCCCGTCGCTTATGCCGAGGAAAAGCTCTTCCGTTTTCCGGTCGAAGCGTCCGAAGGCGGCGTAAATGCCTGACGCGTCCGCGACGAGCTCGTCCCACACGGCGTCGATCATGTCAGGTCTGAGCTTTCTGCATACGAAATGGGTCAGCTCGTGATACTTTCTTATCTCGCCGGACTTTTCGATCCATTCCTCTTCGCTCATCTGTATCCCGGATGCCGAAGACACCGCTTCTGCAGATACATTGCTGTACGGTCCGCGCGAGAGCACTATGAAAGTATCGATGTAATTATCCTTCACTGAGGTGAAGCGTCTGAATTCGGCTCCCCAGTCCGGATCTTCCACACCCGCTTCGCGCTGCTCTTTCAGGAAGGCGTCCCTGCGGGCGAATATCCTGGGCCAGTTGAACGCGGTCAGCGTGGATGCTCCCATAGTGGCGGGCACGGGTTTTTCAGGACCTTCCTTTGCCGCCATCATGCAGCGCACGAAGGTCTCGAAATCATGTCTGTTGAAAATCGTTACGACAAGGGCCTCTCCCGCGGGAGTCATTATGTGCTCTGCCGTGTCGCGTCCGTCGCATGCAAAGTGAGACAGGCTCTCACTTCGAGGCCTGTCTCCGGAAAGCACGGCTGCTTTGTATTCATCGATGCTGCATCTGTCAGGATCGAGATAAAGCTGCGGATATGTCTCCGCCAGCTCTGCGATCGGCGATCTCATACTTTCCCCCGCATGAGCCAGCCATCCTGATCCTCATCGATCAGACGGAAATCCCCGATGAAATCGACTCCGCCCGCTACCATCGCGAGCTCATCCTTGTCGAGCTCCACGATGCCTTCATGCAGCTTCTTCCTGACAGCCTCCTTGTGCGCGCTGTCAGTGAACACCGTATTCCTCAGCATTTCTTCAATTTTCTTTTCTGTAATAGCCATGTCCAACCTCCACTTATTATACGGACAAGCGTTCAGCGAGGAGACATCATCTTTTTTCGAGTATCTCCCTGCATTTGACGAGCAGCCTCTGGTACCGCTTGTTGACCGTTTTTACGGGAAGTCCGAGGGTCTCCGCGACCTCGGAGTCCTTCATCTGCATCGCGTATCTCATGTTGAGGAACTCCCTCTCGGCCGCGCTCAGCTTCGAGTAGAGGTAGAGCACCGAGTCCCTGTCTTCAAGCCCTTTGACCGAGTCATCAGAGCTGTCGGGAACCTCGTAGTATTCGGGCATTTCCGAACGCTTGGAATAAGCAGCCGACCTCACCAGATTGATCGCCTCGTTATGGGCTATCCTCATGAGCCAGGTGGCAAGCGAAGCGCGCTCCGGGTCGTATCTGTCGTAAGCCGCGTAGGCCGCCATAAAAGTATTGCTGACGACATCCTCGGTATCTTCCCTGTTGAGGAGTATCGTATATGTGTACTTGTAAACCTTGTCGTAGTTTTCTTCGTAGACCTGATCGAAGTCCGGTTTTTTTGCGGTATCCTTCGCAGGCTCGAATTTCAGTATTCTGGCCATGTAATATTCCTTCTTCTAAACCATTCTGACCCTACTATAATAACCCAAATCCGTCAGAAAGTGAATCTTGTATGATTCAGATCGAGTATATACTGGTATTCAACGCTCTTTGCAAGCTTCCTGAGGTCTCCCATGCGCCTGAATTGTGCCAGTCCGCCGGTTTTCTTTTCTTCCATGGCTATTCCCCTGCGCTTTCCGTTCCGACGCAGCAGCATTTTGCTATCTCTCCGAGGCATATGCTTTTGCCCTTGGAATCTGAGAACCAGTTGTCAGGTCTCGTATGAGCGCCGTACGCAGGTATGAACACGACATTCTTGTCAGCGTACCACGGGATGGTCCGCGTCATCGCTCTGGTCCGGGGCACGTGGAAGCCTGCCGTCACTATGCCGATGCGAAGAGCTTTCGCTTCGTGCGGGAGTATCCCCGTTCTCACTGCCGCATCGATCATCTTAGCTGAAAGTTTAAGATTACGGAATGTATTCTCAGCCTCTTCCTCGAGCAGTATCCTGCTGTCCGGGACGCCTCTTTCTCTGAGATATTCCGCCATGAACACGGCCTCGGAAAGAGTTCCCTTTTTGTGTTCGTTGCCTCCTGTCACCAGAAATACAGTATCCGGATCGCCGCCCGCCGCCTCGAGGGCTTTTTCTGCCCTGTATGCGCAGTTGTTGCTTCCGAGAACTATGATGACATCGTATCTTCCTCCGGTATCGTCCGGCTCTCCGAAGAGGAGCCTGTTTATATGCGGAAGATTCTCTTCCTTTTCAGTCGGATGCACCGGGAATCTGTCTATCATGCGGCCCACCTCTTTCGAAAGGTCGTAGCCCGTAAAAGCTCTCTTTTCAGACTGCGTAGTTCCCTTCGAAAGAGTGAGGAAGCAGTCCATCTTGGCTTTGTGAAGCATCATGACCGTATTGAAATAGTCCGGATATGCCCGATTCGATGCTGAGTCCGGATTTCTCTGGATGTATCTGAACATCCTGATCGACGAGGTCCTTACCTGTCCGCAGTGCATGAGATAGTCATAGTTGAACAGCCTGTCCTCTCCGAACGGCATGCCGTCTCTGAATCTTATGCCGTTTTCATCGAGCAGGGTCCTTCTGTAGAATTTGTTGCATGGCGAATAGACTAGCAGGTTCCTCGACCGCACGTATTTATCCGCGAAATCGGACACGATAGGATATGTGCAGTCACCGACCGTGAGAGGAATGACACGTTCCTTTATCACGCTGCCTTCTTCCCTCATGAATTCGACGCGGTCAAAACTGAAGATGTAAAGATCGGTCTCCTCATCAAGAAGAGGCATCGCCTTATCAAAGAAACCTTCAACGAGGCAGTCGTCGCAGTCCATGAAAGCGACCCATTCGCCCTCCGCCATGTCAAGACCGTGGTTCCTTGCAGTTGAAGCGCCTCCGTGAGCCGCATACATCACCCGGATGTTCTCCTGTCCGGATTCCAGTTCCTTCAGGCGCTGCGCCGTCTCATCCGTCGATCCGTCATCCACGATGACCAGTTCACAGTCATCAGGCAGCTGCGTGATCACAGAGCCGATAGTTTCATCCATGAACTCCGCGCAGTTGTACGCCGGTATGATAAATGATAATTTCCTTTTTCCCATTCTCGTCCCCTTCCCTGATATCATCCGGATGTGATATTTCCCCCTCTGTTTTTATCAGGCAGTGCCGTTTTCAGTTTTTTCTGTCTTCACATCATATACGATTTTACCCGTCTGACGGCGACAGGGCAAGTGACCGGAGGGAAGCCGTTTCCCTGCCCGGCTTCGATATCATCGGCTGCCGGAGAAGCTGCTGCGTCATTCCGTCCGCGGATCAGTTCTCTCTGAATGTGAATCTGGTGTAGTTCATGTTCAGTATGTACTGGTATTCGACGCTCTCCGCAAGCTTCCTGAGCAGCTCGTAGTTGTCGGTTATGAGCTTGCCGGAGACCTCGCTCGTTTCCAGAGCGATGCACCTGCCGTCATCGAGCTCGATGAATATGGCCTCGTGTTCGCCCCTGAACCTCACTATGACCTCTACGCTCAGCCTGTCGGCTGTATCCTTCATCACTTTTTCTGTCCACGGTGCTGTTCCTCCCATGCTCACGACAGCAGCGAGTTTCTTATCCGCTTCGCTTTCTTCGATCAGCTTCATTACCGGGTCTATGGCCTCCGCCGCCCTTGCGTAGGCGACCATCTCCTCCATGCACAGCGCCACGCGGTACGCGATCCTCCTGCTTATCCCGTGATCTTCAGCAAAGCTTCTGAGTTCTCTCGATGCTTCGACGGCTTCTTCCGGATGCACGGTCATGTACAGCACGATATCGTGACCGTTCTCTTCGATCTCTTTTCTGTCTTTTTCGAGCCAGTCGCGGTACCTGACGCAGGACATCGAAAACACCATCAGCTCAGAAGCCAGATACGCCAGGAATATGTACGGCGCCGGCGCCGTCTTCCACAGTATGAAGGCAAACAGCGGCATGCTGCCGCTGCCCACGAGCGTAAGCAAAGTAGTGAACCGGGTATCCTTGCGGTTCGTAAGGTATATCCTGAACAGCGAGTCGAAGCCGTTGAACACGATGTACAGCGCATATAAGCGGAGGGACAGCGCGCCGCCTTCAGGTATATCACGGATCCCGTTGATCGCAAACAGTAATTCCGGCCGCAGCCCTGTCACCAGAGTCATCGTCCCCGCAGCTATGATATTGAGGACGGCCCCCTGTCTCATCAGTATGCGCAGGCCCTCTTTATCTTCTCCGCCGGCATAAAGACCCATCAGCGGTCTCATGCTTCCGCTTATACCGCCGATCAGAACATACGAGATGTTGAAACAGAGAGAGCATACCCCTTTGATCGCTGCGCCGGAAGTTCCGAAAGCAGCGAGCAGTATCTTCATGATCAGGTAGTTCTGCACGGCCCGCACCACTACGTATGAAAAATCAGGCACGCCCGGCGAGAGCACTCCCATGACATCAGCTGCGCTTACTTTCTTCGTATTGCTCCTGTACATGTCCGTGTACCGGGCAATGTAAAAGACGGTCAGTCCGCATCTGAGAGCATTTGCGCAGGCTGTACCGAATCCGGCTCCGGCCACCCCTGTATCCAGGACACCCATGAAGAAGAGGTCGAACAGCAGATTGCCGACGCCCTCGATCACAGACAGCTTCATGAGAACGTTCATCTTTCCGGCTATCTGCAGCTGGTATGTGCCCACAGAGGAAACTACCCCCAGCGGTGTGCACAGCATTATGCCGACGGCGTACTGCATCGTCATCGCGAATATATCGTCCGTCAGTCCGTAGGACCTTATGATCAGCCATATCACAGGTATCTGGATGACGGAGATGACGGCGGCCGATATCAGCATGACGCGCAGGGATATGCCCTTTACACGGTCGAGTTCCGCCTGATCGTTCTTCCCCATGGCTGTCGAAAGGCTTATCGATACGCCGGCCGAGACCAGCATGGTCGCAGCCCCGGCAAGGATGCTGGCAGGATAGAAAATATTGATGGAAGCAAGCGCATCCTGTCCGATGAGATTGCCTGCCACTACCCCGTCTACCGTAAGGAGCAGGAGCGACGACAGATTGGTCATGATCATCGGCGGGATATACTCTCTGAGCTTGCGGGCGCTGAGCGCCCCCATGCGCCTGTATTTTGCTAATCTTTTACTGATTCCGTCTTCCATTTTCCGCCGCTTTCTGTTCGTTTATTTCCCGCCAGACCTCTGTGAATTCCGCTCCGGCCTCACCGCCTGTCTCTTCTGCCAGATCGAGTATCTGCCTGACGCTCTCCCTGACCGAAGCCGCCTCAGGTCTGTATGAAAAGTTTATGAGATCCGCAAAGACAGATCTTCGTTCCCTGTAATATCTGTCAAGATCGAAACGCGCGCCGAAGCTGTCCAGTTTGCCGAGGATGTCAAGCGGCACCATGGTCTTCCAGCACCCGCTGCATTCGCCGCAGCCTCTGCCGTCCTCGCTGTCATTGAAGCACACCGCCGCATATCTCTGAAAATCCGGATCATCAGCTATCTCTTTCAGCTTTTCGATACGGGTCTGATGATCGCTGTTCATGCAGCGCAGAGACTCCGTCCCGCAGCTTCCGCATATCAGGTCCTCATAAGCTTGAGTCGGAATAAAGAGCGATGCCTGACCGATATCCCGTCCGTGGCCTGACGACGAGATGATATACAGCGAGTACAGATGTTCAAGAGCCAGCGTACAGCTCAGAAAACGGTACATCCCCGTATATATCATTCCTCCCCGGTAAAAATCCCTGTCAAGATTCGTCCGGACTTCGACAAAACGAAGGCCGTGATGAGCGGCGATCCGGCCGGCGTGCTCCGCCGTCGGTTTCTCGTACATGCGCTCGGTCTCAGCTATTATTGCATCCACATCATAGGGCGGCCTGATAAACGGGAAAATGTAAGCCGCATGATAATATGCCAGATGAGTGAGCCTCATCCCCTCCGGCGCATCCTCTCCTCCGTAGGCATGGAGAGTATACATGGCATCGGCTCCGCAGGACATCCCCGTCACGACCCCGCCTTCGTTCCATACAGGCTCATCGCTCAGCGGGCCTTCCAGTTTTATCGCCCTGTACCCGTCTTTTGCCAGAGCCGGGATCAGCTTCCGCGTCAGTCCGCCGTGGAGTTTCTCCGACAGAGGAGCTTCAAAGCTTATATCCGAGCCGGTGACCATCGCATACCATAAAAAGGCGATGACAAAGGCATCACTCCTCTCTGCGCAGAGATACTTCCCGTACCCGGCCGGCACAGCGAACCAGAGCGAGCTGTCCTCCTCATCCCATGACGCGGGAGGGTAATCATATGTGTTGAGCCACGAAACATTCGGCAGCCCTGCGGTCTCTTCTGCAAAGCGGGCCGCCGTGTCTCCGCTGATCATCACCTTCGCGCGGAGCTCCGCCCTGTCCCCGTTTTCGGTAACATAAGGTTTCCCGATCCTGATCAATACTTTTTCCTTTTTTCACTGCGTCAGCAGGCCCTGCGTCTGGACTTTTTCAAGGCTGCGATCAAAGAAGAAATCCTCAAGGACCCTGTCGGTCATGTCTCCGAACACAGGCGTGCATATCGAGACCTGTCCGCACAGTATGCCCGGAGCCAGATTGATTTCTATCAGCACGGGTTCGCCGTCCCTGTCCAGTGTAATATCCCATCCTATGTATCTGAAGCGCGCCAGGCGGGGATGGAGCTTTTTTGCCAGCCTGCGCATCCTGTCCATCATCGGCACCCTGTAGCTTCCGTCAAAATATCCGTATTCCCGCGCACTTCTCCAGGAGAGCTCCCGCGCCCATCCGTTCTCACTTTCATGATGCGCCACGAACAGCACCTTATCGCAGGGGCTGCCGTCCTTCAGTATCTCAGTGTAATAGCCGCCTTTTTCCTGAAAAGGAACTTTTCCCCCTTTGGCGCCTGTTCTCAGAACCTCCGACAGTATGTGGACCTCATCGTCCATGAGAAGGGAATTTATCCGTACGACAGGCACGGAATCAGGGTTCAGCGCCGCAAGTTCCGGGTGCATCTCTATCTTTTGCTGGACTATGAAGTTCATCCCCGTTTTTTCAAAGATCACTTCCAGATCTCCGATATCCGCGCAGCGGGTATCCGTCATGCTGATACCTCTGGCGGCGCTGGTGTAGATCGAAGGCTTTATGAATATCTCGCATGCGCTGTCCATGCACAGCCCGAGCGCTTCCTCTCTGCTGATGATGTTCACCCCCCCGTCGTAATATATGCCTGCCGCCCTGCAGCATATGGTCCTTGCCTGTCTTGCATCGGGGAACCACATCTCATAATACGTTTTGTCCGTCACCGCATCTGCGAACTGCATGTTGTTCAGATACGGCATGATCTCATTGTACAAAAGATCATGCGGCATGCACCCGGGGTCAATTTCATTGTCGCGCGAGCCGGCAAGCTGAAACCAGATCTCCTCCGGCACATATCCGAACTTCTCCCAGTACGGCAGGACCTTCCCGGTGTAGGCCTCATGGTCCGAAGCTCCGCCGATCATGGAAATGCACTCCTCCGCCTCGGACATGAGCGCCGAAGCAAGATATTTTTTCTTTGCCCTTATGGTTTCTCCCAGCAGCTGCTCGTATTCACTGAGATCATCCAGGTACGACATTATTCTTCCTCCGTTTTTTCCGAAAGCATTCCGTTCAGCTTATATATGTCTCCGCAGCCCATGGTGATCACGAGATCCCCTTCTGAGGCGCCTTCTCTGATCAGCTTCGCTGCATCTTCGAATCCCGGAGTGTGTATCGCGTTCACACCGCGTTTTTTCATCGCCTCCACGATCATGCCCGAATCTATATCCTCGGGATCGGTCTCCCTTGCCGCGAAGATATCCGTTACCAGCGTCACGTCGGCACCCTGAGTGCATGTGAGATAGCCGTCAAACAAAGTCTTGACCCTGCTGTAGGTATGAGGCTGCACCACGACCCAGAGCTTTCCTTTGCACCGCTTTCTGGCGATGTACACCGCGTTCCTCATCTCAGCAGGATTATGGCCGTAATCATGGAAGAGCTCGGCTCCGTTCAGTTCTCCGGTCTTCTCGAATCTCCGGCGCGCGCCGGTAAAAGAGGATGCTGCGCTGACGGCAAGATCCATGTACGCTCCCATGTGATGGCACAGGGCCAGGGCAGCAAGCGCGTTCAGGGCATTGAATGCTCCCGGCACCGACAGCTCCACCCTTCCGAATGCGTCGCCGTGATAACACATGTCGAAGCTGACATATCCCGGTTCATCCTCGACGATATTGTTCATGTGGTAGTCGCATATGCCCGAAATGCCGAAGGTCTCGTAGTCGCACGGCAGTTTTTCGAGCTGCCTCATGATCCTCGGGTCCTCTCCGTATCCGAGCGCCCAGCCGTCATCAGGCAGTTTTCTGAGAAAATCCCCGAAGGCTTCCTCTATCTCGCCTATGTCCCTGTAGTAGTCGAGATGGTCCTCATCTATGTTGAGGATGACTATGTGATCAGGCTCAAGACTCATGAAGCTTCGCCTGTACTCGCACGCCTCGGTCAGGAATATGTCGCTGTGTCCGAGCCTTACGCCTCCTCCGATCGCGTCAAGGACGCCTCCTATATGTACGGACGGATCCATTCCGCATTCGACCATTATCTGCGCGGTCATGGATGTCGTCGTGGTTTTTCCGTGCGTGCCGCATATCGCAGCTACCTGCCCGAACTCAGAAGATATCCTTCCGAGCAGCTCAGCTCTTCCGATCACGGGTATGCCGGCCTCCCGGGCCGCCCTGAGCTCCGGGTCGTCTTCGGATACGGCGGCTGTATACACGACCAGTTCGGCGGATCTTACCGCGTCTGTGTCTGCGCCCAGGCAGACCTCTATGCCCTGTTTTCTAAGCATGCGGACATTCGCGCTGTCCATGGTGTCGGAGCCTCTGACCTCATGTCCTTTTTCCCTGAGTATGAGGGCCAGGCCGGACATGCTGGCGCCCCCTATACCAACCATGTATATCAATGTGCTATACTCCCATTATGATACGTTTCACCATGCCCGACTCTTCGCTCAGCCGCGAAGAACAGACAAGCATTCTCAATAAGCAGTTCGCCGCCTTCATGGAGTCGGATGCCCTTTCAGGCATCTGCTCTTTGCTTGGATGCGGTCCGGACAGTCTAGGCGAGCTGTTCGGCGCCAGAAAGTCCGAAGACGGCAGGGTCATCGAAGAGCAGGCCATGAAGTCCCGCGCGGAGCTCATGGAACTCAGGTACGGGCTCTATCCTCTTCTGAGGGAGCTCGGCGCTATGGATATCAGCGAGCCGCTGAACGGTGACTGCAGCCGGATCATCATACTCGGAGGCAGCCTAAACGCCTGCAACATCAGGGCTCTGAGGGCGCCGTCTCTTGTGAACGGGAATACCCTCAGCATCGACGGCATAGCCTGCTACCGTCCCGTCAATCCTGCGGAGAGAGTTTCATCGAAGTTCAGCTCTGCCTGCGAGACCGAATTCGGCGTAATGGCCGAGGCCGTGGCGAACGCTTTCGGACTCGACCCCCTGAAGTACGAAGACGACTTCGCAAGCGACAGGAACCTCAACAGCGTCTCATGCATCAGGACATTTCAGGACGTCCCGGACGGCCGCGCGTACAGAGTGTTTGCGGCTCCGTCCACAGAGCCGCATTTAAGGCGCGCCGATACCTTCGACAGTCTCGATTATTATCTCAGCAGGCAGCCTCTTTCCGCATCGGAAAAGCTCCTCTTCATCACGGGCAACAGGTACTGCAACAGGCAGTTCATACAGCTTGCCTCGAAGATGCTCTCATCCGGATGCCGGGCCGGCTTCGACATCATCGGCTGCCAGAGCAGCCGCGACATCCCGTCCGCGGATCAGTATGACCCGACCTTCTTCATAAACGATCTTGCCGGCACGATCGACTGGATAAAACGCTTCTCTGCGTCACAGATCAGTTCTCGCTGAATGTGAATCTCGTGTAGTTCATGTTGAGTATGTACTGGTATTCGACGCTCTTCGCAAGTTTTTTGAGCAGCTCGTAGTTGTCTGTGATGATCTTGCGGGAGATCTCGCTCGTGTCCAGCGCGATGCACCTGCCGTCATCGAGTTCAATGAATATAGCCTCGTGTTCGCCCTTGAATCTCACTATGACCTCTACGCTCAGCCTGTCGGCTATATCCTTCATCACTTTTTCCGCCCACGGGGCCGTTCCTCCCATGGTCACGACAGCGGCGAGTTTCTTTTCCGCTTCGCTTCCTTCGATCAGCTTCATTATCGGGTCTATGGCCTCCGCCGTCCTTGCGTAGGCGACCATCTCCTCCATGCACAGCGCCGCGCGGTACGCGATCCTCTTGCTTATCCCGTGCTCTTCAGCAAAGCTTCTGAGTTCTCTTGACGCCTCGACGGCCTCTTCAGGATGCACGGTCATGTACAGCACGATATCGCGGCCGTTCTCTTCGATCTCTTTTCTGTCTTTTTCGAGCCAGCCGCGGTATCTGACGTACGACATCACGAACACCACGATCTCAGTAGCAAGATATGCCAGGAATATATACGGAGCCGGAGCCGCCTTCCACAGTATGAAAGCAAACAGCGGCAGCGTAGCGTTGCCGATGACGGTGAGCGCTGTTGCGTATCCGGAGTCTTTCCGGTTGCTGAGATACATCCTGAGCAGGAAGTCGAAGCCCTTAAGGACGAAGTACAGCGCGAACAGCCTGACGCACAGGAGACCGTCCTCAGGAATGTCCTTAACGCCGTTTATGGCATAGAACCACTCAGGGCGAAGCTCGATCACCAGTGTAGCCAGCCCCGCGCTTATCAGGTTGAGCCGCGATCCCTGCTTCATCAGTATGTGAAGCCCTGCCTTGTCATCGGCTCCGGCGTAAAGGCCCATAAGGGGCCTCATGCTCCCGGCTATCCCGCTGATGAGTACGTTCGTGATGCTGAAGCAAAGCGTGCACACGCCCTTGATGACGCCTCCGTCCGTCCCGAATGCGGCGAGAAGTATCTTCATAATCAGATAATTCTGGAAAGCTATGATCAGCATGTATGAGGCGTCAGGCACTCCGACCGAGAGTATGCTCTTTACCTCGGCAAAGCTGACCTTCTTCGTATCGCTCCTGAGCATGTCCGTACAGCGGTACAGGTACGCGACCGTAAGCGCGCATCTGATGAGATTCGCCGTGGCCGTTCCGTAGCCCGTGCCCGCGATCCCCATTTTGAACACGCCTGTATACAGGAGGTCGAAGGCGAGGTTCGACACGCCCTCGATGACAGACAATCCCATCAGGGCCTTCATCTTGCCTGCGATCTGCAGCTGATAGGTCCCGACAGACGACACGAGTCCGAGCGGCGTGCATATCATGATGCCGAGCGCGTACTGCATCGTCATCCTGTACATCTCTTCTGACAGTCCGTATGATCTTACCACCAGCCATACGACAGGTATCTGGACGATCCCGACGGCCACAGCCATGACCGCGGTTATGCGCATGGACGCGGCTTTGGTACGGTCGAGCGCGGCGTGATCATTTTTGCCCATAGACGTCGAAAGACTGGTCGACACCCCGCTCGCTACGAGCACCGACAATGCGCCCACAAGGACGGTCACCGGGTAGAAGATATTGACCGCTGAAAGCGCTTCTTCGCCCACGAGGTTTCCTGCAACGATGCCGTCGACCGAGACCAGAAGCAGTGTCGACAGGTTGGTGATCAGCATGGCCGGGATGTATTCGGCGAGTTTCCGGCTCGTCAGGTCGCCGCTTCTTCTGTATCGAAGCAGTCCTTTCCGGCATGCCCGGAAGCACGAGCCCTCCGTCGACCCTCAGTGTTATGCCTGTGATATACGATGCCTTGTCCGAAGCGAGGAAGGCTATGGCCCTTCCTATGTCCTCAGCCTCTCCGCATCTTCCGAGAGGGATCTTCGGCCCGAGCTTGTCCCAGAAGTCGGACTCGACCTTTTCGGGATGCTCGATGTACGCCTCATCCCAGAAGTAGTCCGTAGGCCCTCCTTTTTTGATGTCGAGCAGTTCCTCCTTCGTACGGACTCTGGTCGCCCCCGGCGAAACATTGTTTATCCTGATGCCGTATCCGGCTACATCCAGGGCGAAGGCCTCGATCATCCTGTTGAGACCCGCCTTGATGCCGCAGTATATGCCCGCGTTCGGATATGCCCTGTCGCCTCTCGACGAACTGACGTTGACCATGCAGCCCCTGATGCCGTTGTCTATCATATAGCACGCCGCATAGTGCATCAGCATCACATACGCCTTCTGATCCAGCGCGAAGAGGTAGTCTATGTTCTCCTCTGTAAGCTCCTGCAGAGGGAGCGGCATGTTTACCCCGGCGCTGTTGACAAGAAGGTCAAGACCTCCGAGCGCCGATACCGCCTTGTCGAAGAATTCCTTCGGAGCTCCCTTCTTTGTCAGATCCGCGCTGAACTGCCAGCTCTTCGCCCCCTTTTCTTTCAGCATGGAGACCGTCTTGTCGACGTACTTAAGGCTCTGCTCATCATCTCCGTAGTATGAGAAGGCGATGTCGTAGCCCTCCTCCGCCAGCACAAGGGCTATCCCCCTGCCCATGCCTATCGAGGCTCCTGTCACTATGGCTTTTTTTCTGTCACTCATGTTTCATCCCTCCGCCGCCTTTTTTCGCGGCAATGATCGTTATTATAGTTCCGGCAGCCGCCATCGCTGTCCCGGCGACAAGCATGCGGCCCGCGCTTCCGCTGCTCAGAATGATCCCTCCGAGCATGCTTCCCGCGACTATGCTGAAGGAATCGGTCATGCTCATCACGGCCTGCCCGGTGGTCTCGTACCCGGCCGCCACTGTCTCATGGGCGTACGCGGCCTTTGCCGCAGTCACGATCCCGTATGACGGACCCTGGAGCAGCTGGATAAAGTATATCATCACCACGCCCGACGCAGCGGCAAGCAGGACTCCCTTGACCACGAACATCAGACACCCGATGCATATGAGAACAGCAGCAGACAGTCCGCTCTTTTCCTTTATGCGCGTGTAGAGAAAAAGCGCCGGAAGCTCAACGGCCCCGCCGATCGCGATCGCGGTGCCCATGGTTCCGGAGTCCCCTCCGGCCTCCTTCATTATGTCGAACATGTATGTAGCGACCATGTTATGGAACACACAGCCCAGTGTGATGCCCGCCGCCATCAGTATGACCGCCGGATAGGCTGTTATGAAATTCTTCGCACCCTGCTCATTCTTTGTTTCAGCAGGCCTGACGTTATGCGCCTCGCCGGCCAGCGGCATCATAAAGGCCGCCGCAAGCAGCAGCGCGAACAGGGCTGCAAGGCAGAAAGCAAGCACCTGCGGTCCCATAACTACAGTCAGCCACCCGAACAGAAGTGAAGTCGCCGCGTAAGAGACCGAACCTACGCCTCTTGCTATTCCGTAGTCAACGCCGATCCCCCGGTCCGCGTAATAGAAGCAGGACGAGTTGACAAGCGGCATCATCACCAGGACAAGCACGAACAGAAGCGCGTAGCACGCCCCCTCCCAGATGAGTCCGTCCGTGAAGATCCTGAGCATGGATACAGCGAAAGCCATTACGCTCAGTAAAAGCAGCTGGTTTTTCCATGACCGCTTCGGATCGCTGTCAGCCAGCCTTCCCGTAACAGGCTGCAGGAACGCGCCGACCACGCATGAGGACGAGATTATGAGTCCTGTCTGCCGTGAAGTAAATCCCTGCAGATAAAGATAATATGCTGCAAAGCTGAATACTATGCATATGATCATGTAATACACGCCCATCAGAAGGCAGCATTTACCGTTTTCGTTCATCTCCTGATATATACCCTTTACTTCCAGTCTTTCACGATGAAGCTGTCAAAAAATCTCTGCGCCGCCGGATCTTCGTTCAGCATGCGCACCGGCTTGATCTGATCCGGAGCGATCCTGTTCACGTACATGCGCTTGTCACGGTAGGCAAGCTGTGTCTCCGGGTGCAGCATGCACGCCTCCAGAGGCTGTATAACGCCTTCCGACACGGCTTTTTTGTATTCAGGCACGATATCGCCGAGCGCTTCCGTCGCTGCGCGTTCAAATTCACTCACGGAAACGGACAGCAGCCGGCTGAAGCTGTCTGCGTCCTCCGAAGGCTCCACATAGAGCTTCATGCGGCGCTTATCTTCGTCCCAGGCGACGCACCAGTCCTGTATCACTGCATCGAAACGCTCCTCGACGCGTGCGAGCAGCCCTGCAAAATCGTCGGGCCTGATCCGCGCGGTCTTTCCGTCACCGCACGGGAACTCCGTCATCTCATAGGTCCTCCCGGTAAAGCTGTACACCGGCACGCCCTCTTCCATGCGTTCGACCTTTATCACGTCCCTCAGATCATATCTGTAAAGACCGGCCCTGCCGGTCACGATGACCCTGTAATACTTTCCGCATTCAAGTTCTTCGGCGGCAAGAGCCTTCTGCTTTTCCTGATCCTGGTCTTCAGGTATGAATTCAAAATAGCTCTCTCCGCCGCAGAGACGGTAGAGACCGTCGCCGCAGGCCATGCCCGCAAGCGACTCCGAAGCGGCGTGGGCGCCGTTCGACATGGTGATATCGCCGGCGTAGCGCCTGAAGCGGCGCGTATAGTGCGAAAAGGCCGCAGAGCCTCCGGCTGTGATGCGGCTGCACCCCGGCCATATCCTCCGGATCACCGGGTCATCGAATCCCTTATCGAAAACCTCTCTCAATTCGCCCGCTCTTTCCGGATCCGCCGAAAAGAGAGAGCCGTACAGCTCCTTCTCTTCGCTGCTCAGCCAATGGGCCCCGTCCAGCGTCCCTTTCTCTATGTCGGAGACCAGCTCTTCATGATGCTGTTCGAGGTATCTGAATGTATCGAGAAGCGCCCATGTGAAAGGGGACGCTATGTGCTCCACATCCCTGTCGAGCAATGCAAAGAGCAGCCTCAGGTATCTCGGGTCGGTAGGAGCTTCGAGGAAGTAGAGCTCCTCCGGGCCTGTAAGCCTGATGCCCCCGGTTTCGCCGCCCTTATGGGAATTATACTTCAGCTCTCCCCTCATGTTCTGGAGGACCGCCCCTGTGACAGAGTCGGGATAGGTCCTGTCGGCGAGAGGCCTGTCTCCTCTTACGCTGCCGGCGATAAGGAAGCAGCTGCCGTCTCCGGTCCCGCCGCAGCCGAGAACGTTGCGGAACATCTCTCTGAAGACGCCTATAGTTCTTTCCGTGTACGGTATCCACCTCGGAGTGTTCATCGTTCCCGAAGTGACGGCGTAGCCCTCGACGGGATCGCAGAACAGTATGTCCGACTCGCCTATGCGGCTCATCAGATCTATCATCGGCGAGAATGTGTCGTATGTATTTACCGGGACCTCGTTTTCGTAGGCCTCGTGGGATCTTATTCTGTCAAAGCCCCAGTTCTCTCCTATCTCCGACTCTTCGGCGGAGCGCAGTATGTCTATCAGAACGTCGGTCGTATCTCCCGCCCCTCTGCTGTCCGGGGAGGATCCTGAACACAGTATAATTTCTTTTACGTGCGATATGATGGCGTCGATCTCTTCCCTGCTCAGGAATTTTCTGTCCGGATCAGGAGGCTCTATCAGATCGAAGAACGGAGCCATCATGTCGCTTATCTTCTGCCTTATCTCATCCGGAAAATCGTATTCCTTTTCAGAAGCTTCTATCATGTCGGCTATCTGTTTCATGTGTCCGAAGAAGAGATAGCGCATGTAAAGCCCTGACTCGACTCCGAGTCTGAGCTGCTTTTCTATGTCGCGGCATGTGTCCAGTATCTTTTCGGGACTCGACGCCCTGAGATCCTGCATCGTAGAGCCGCTGTGCATGTAATAAATGTATCCTATCAGCTGCGGGAATACCGCTATGGTTTCCGCGCGCGACAGGCACTCCATGTTGAACATGACATCCTCATATATGC
>Ga0310695_10007324_pt1 | contig 17674 bp, 11 predicted proteins | sample RumenRJG_04DNA_FD_203882 | JGI IMG/M metagenome (GOLD analysis project Ga0310695, IMG submission 203882) | Bovine rumen microbial communities from Lethbridge, Alberta, Canada - RJG_04 (v2) (version 2) | ecosystem: Host-associated > Mammals > Digestive system > Stomach > Rumen | place: Canada...
ATTGACAAATGAACTCAATCAAGCGATTGACTTGTATAATAAAGGCAGGTATGAAAGTGCGTTGGCAAGTTCAAAAGACGTTGCCGTGAATACGCTTGATGAAATATTTGAGGCAGACGCTAAAAAACAGGAATGGGAAAATTATTACAATCTGGCACTTGTTTTGTCGGAGGAAGTGAAATGCTTTATCGAGGCACAGGGAACAATTTCTCAGGAAGTGAAAGAGTATGCCGAAAAAGCCGCAGGAAAGCCTTTTTCTGAGGATATAGTGGGTATAAAAATATCCGACTATACGGACAAAAATGCAAAAGGTCAGACACGCTATGACTATATTTTGAGTAAAATAAATGAAATTCATAGTGCATTGAGGGCAGAAAATGCCGATAAGCTGACGACACAGCAACTTAAAGAATGCATTGATTTCTTGAATAATGACTTATATCCTCAGTCATCACAGTGTATCAATAAAGGGATTATCAATATGAACAATGCTTTTTCACGTCAGAATATGAGTGAAGAAATCATAGATTTCTTTGAGGAACACAATTTCACTTTCAACGGCTATGCTTATGAAAACGACTGTCATGATAAAGCACTTCATATAGGACTTTCCAATGAATCGACGGGTGAAGAATTGATAGTAACGCTTGCCCCCGAAGTCATGCAGAATGGTGATATTCAGACAAGAGTTGATTTGAAGCAGATAAAAGGCGATGAAGCCAATGAGGAAAGAAAGGCATATTACAGAGAGTGCATAGAAAATGTTGTAAAGGGAAGCAATCCTTATGCAAGCGTGGATATAAAGTGCAATGCCGAAACGAAAAATAAACTTTCCTCTGATACCGAAACCAAAAAGAAATTGAAGATGGAGTAAAAAATGAGTTCGATATTGGAAAGACCGAATTTGAATAAAATATTCTTGATATACGGAAATCTTGACGATATGTTTATATCGCCCGACTTGCAGAAAAATAATTTCCGCCCCTATCTGAATGCATATTTGAAAAGCTTGGGCTATCAAAAAATAGTCTTTTATTCGGGTGCGAAAAATACGGGAAAATATGTGCTTGATGATGAAAGTGCGGTTTTGGCGATAAACAGGAATAAAAGACAGGGAACTGTCGGTGATAATCCCGACAAGCCCAAAAGAAGAATATTAAGCCCGAAAGCAAGGCAGAATGAAGAAAAAAAGAATGAAGTTAAAGAAGATGTGCAGAAATCCGCTGAAAATGCAAAACCGCAGGATAACGGCAAAATGATTTATAAACAGCCGAAAATAACGCCTGCCGAATTTCTTGATGACGCAAAGAAAATGATGAAGGATTCAAGCGTGAAAACAGCCGTTGTATTCACATTCTTTCAGGATTTCGTGACGGATAATTCCGCACCTCAACAGCAGTATTCCGAATTGCTGTCGCATTTATGGGACGAATATACTTTGAATGGCAATGAAAATATCTGTATATTCCTTGCACCGCAGATGAATGCGGATTCCATTTCGGGAATGTTCGATAAACTGCAAAGCGGTGATGTTTTCCGCAACAGATTTTTCAATGAAAATAAAACCATAAACAGAAGCTGTACGATATATGTCGGTTTGCCAAATCAAGATGAATTTCGATATATGCTGGAATATTTGCGTATAGTTGGCGATAACGGGAAAAAATTGTCTTATCGAATAAAAGACGTTCCAAAAATGGTATCATCATTGATGTATTTAAGCCGTGAGGCTGACCGTGAGGAAAATCGTGCAGGCTATTTAAGTTCCGTTTATGAAAATATTGCCTATTACATGAGAAATTTTGACGGTGATACCGTTCCGTTTGATGAAAGCGTCATTAAGAAAATTTACAGCCGTTTTAAAGCGGATTCGGGCGACCCTATGGAAATTTTGATGAATACAAAGGGCTGGGAAAGCGTTGCCAAGAGAATACAGGAAATCGTAAAAGACTATAAGCAGAAAAAATCCCGTGCATTAGCCGAAAGACCGAAAAAGAAAAATGAAAAGAAACTGATATGTGCAAGTGAACGTATCAACACGCCCGAAGATAATATAGAATTCAATTACCCCGTACCGCATTTCGTCATAAAGGGAAATCCGGGAGTTGGCAAAACGACTGTTGCACGATTGATAGGGCAGATTTTCTATGAAAACGGCATTCTGAAAAAGGGCTTGACGGTTGAAGCCACAAGAGATGATTTGATAGACAGATATGTAGGCGGTACTACGGGCAAAACAAGAGAAGCTGTCATGTCTGCACAAGAAGGAGTTTTATTCATAGATGACGCATATTCTCTCCTTGACGGAAGTGAGGAAAATAACTATCCCAAACAGGCGATTGATGAATTGGTTGCGATTATGACAAATCCCAAGCAGTACCGATTTTGCATGATTATGGCAGGCTATCCCGAACCTATGGACGAGCTTTTGAAAATGAATGCAGGCTTGTCAAGCCGTTTCAGCAAGGCGAATATTTTAACGATAGAGGATTATAAGCCCGATTTGCTGAAAAGCATATTTGTTTCCAACTGCCAAAAAGACGGCTATAAAATTGATGAAACGCTTGATTTGGATTTGTTTTTCAAAAATCTGTATGACCAGCGTGACAGGGCAAATTTTGGTAATGCAAGAGATATTGTCGCTATTGCAAGGGAAACAAAAATGCAGTCATCTTTGCGTGACGATGATGAAAGGTTGATTGTAAAAGAGGACTTCGGCAGTTATGAAAAGTATTTTGATAAGCATGGAGTATCTTCCATAGATGAAATATATGCCGAGATAGATAATTATATAGGCATGGAATTTGTGAAAGAACTGTTTGAAAATGTACGGCTGGAAATTCTTGATGAAGAAGACTGCAAGCGTAGGGGAGTAAAGCCCGATTTTTATGCAGACCACTATATTTTTTCGGGAAATCCCGGAACAGGTAAAACGACTGTCGGAAAAATGATAGGCAGATTTTATCATGTCATGGGAGTTTTGGGCGGAAAGGAAACTCTCTTTGTAGATGCGTCTGATTTGATAGGCACTCATGTAGGTGACTCCAAAGAGAAAGTTGCCAAGAAAATACAGGAGGCTATTGACCACAATTCAGTATTATACATAGATGAAGCGTATCAAATAGCGGATAGTGCCTATTCTGCAGAAATAGTCGGTGCAATGATGACGAAAATGACCGAAAATGCAAAGGATTTCAAAATGATTTTCGGAATGTACTCGAACAGGGTGGAGGACTTTTTGAAACTGAATGCAGGTTTGGCAAGACGTGTAAGAGTAGTTGAATTTCCCGACTACACGCCCGAACAGTTGACAAAGATTTTTGACTTGACTATCAAACAGCAGGGAAGAACTATCACAGATGATGCACATCGCTTGATTGAATTATTGATGGAATATAAGTATAATACAAGGGGTGACGATTTCGGAAATGCAGGTGATGTCAAAAAATTAGTGATTGATATGAAAAAATTGTTGTTAAGACGTGTAAGCCGTGCAGGTGCAGACGTTGACAAATATCAATATACAAAAGACGATATTCCGAAAGAACAGTTGGAACTTATTAAAGACCAGATAAATCCGAGAACTTTTGAAGATATAATGCAAAGTCTGAATGAACAGATAGGAATGTCTGATTTGAAAGAAATCATCTTGCGTAAACAGGAAGAAATTCTGTATGCAAAGAAAAGCGGTCGCACAACTTACGGCATAAATCCCGGATATTATTTCTTTGTGGGAAATCCCGGTACAGGCAAATCTACGAGTGCAAAATTATTCGGAGAATGTCTGAGGGAATTGGGAATTGTCAAGACAAATAATTTCTTTTCGTGTACTGCAAAGGATTTGATTGGCGAATATGTCGGACAGACAAGCGGAAAAACCTATGAACTTTTGAAGAAATCCATTAACGGTGTACTGTTCATAGATGAAGCATACAGTTTATCCTATGCAGATGACAAAAGCGGTGCGGAATTTAAAAAAGATGCACTCGAACAAATCATAGCATTCATGGACGACCCCGAACACAGAAGTAAATGTTGTATCATCTTTGCAGGCTATCAGAAAGATATGCAGGGCTTGTATAAATCCAACAGCGGAATGCGTTCAAGGATAGAAGAAGTGCATTTTAGGGACTACACGCCCGAAGAAATGTATGATATATTTGCATTGTTCTGTAAAAAAGGCGGATATAAAATTGCAGATGACGTAAAAGAGTATTACTTGCCGATATTCGGGAAAATGACAAAAATGGAATATTACTCCAACGGCAGAACCGCAAGGACTGTATATGAAAAGACGATTGCAAATTTAAAAAGGCGGGTTATCTATACAGACGACATAACGGAAGAAGAAAGGCAGACTATTATAAAATCGGACTTGCTTTCGGAGGAAGAATGTTATAATATAGTTTCGGCAGAATAGCAATTAACAATTAGCAGTTAGAAATTAGCAATGATTGAGATAGGCTGATATAATTGCACATTGCACATTGCTAATTGCTCATTGAAAAGGGGGTGAGAGAGTGGCTGAAAGAAATGTAGATGTTGATGAAAACGGGAATGTTTCCAATAAATTCAAGCTTGCAATGGCATTTAATATATGGAGGGTGCTTGATAAAGATGCATATAAGAAACAGTTTGACTATATAGACGAGAATAAATGGGTATTGTTTACGCTTGTCATGATGAGTTACAGAAAGCTGATATATTCAAGAAAGAAATCTGCACAATCCGTTGTAAGCGAAATTGCATGGGCAACGGGATATATCATACCCGAAACCATGAATTTCCGATTTTGCGGATATGATTTAAGTGCAGTAAGACACCCTTTGAAAGATAAGTATGTGATAACGGCAAATATACTTAAAAATTCGATAGATATAGATACGGCTTATGATGACGGTGAAGAAGGTTCTGTTTTGTATGAATTGAAGAAACTGCCGTTGTCATGCTGGCTGAACTTAAAAGACACGATAAAAAAGTATAACAAGACCTGGGAAGAAGATATAAGGACAAATTTATATAAATGGATGGGGCTGGGATATGAGTATGTACTTGATTTTTACAGCTTTATGAATATATGTGCATATCATCAGATAGCAACCGAGCCTTTAAAAGATGTCTGGGAACGTTACATGAAGTCGGCTGTTCAAAATCCGCTGATATATATTGCAAAGGACTTTCCCGAATACAGAACTTTCTGGACTGCATGGTATGATGAATTATACAGGTATTCCTATGAGATGTTTGACCTTGCGGAAATCTCTTTTAATTGGGATAGTGCAAAAATGCAGGAAAGAAAAAATATTCTCGTGCAGACGGGGCTTTGGGCAGACTTTTCAAACAGTCGGGGAAGTACGTCTGTCAATAAGAATGATATAGTGATAGATGCAAGAAATTTTGCGGAAAAGTGGCTTGAAAAGCCTCTTGAACCGTCGGGCAGGGAGTTGGAATTTCACGGATTTTTCACGAGCAAAAACAGAGGAAAAACTGTCGAAAACAACGGTTCGTCACCTGCACGGCAGGCAAATAATATATCCATTGACGAAATAAGGGATATTATAGATATTACACGCACGGAAAGTCCCGAAGAAGAACTCATGGACACCGACAGGGAAATAAGACAGGAAAATCTTGCTCTGCCCGAACAGAAAAAAAGTTCTTTCATGGATACGCTGAAAAACTGGTTTGCATGGAAACCGAAAGAGGAAGAACCTCAACAGCAGGAAGAACCGCCCGAAATCAGACGTAAAAATAAATATTTGGAAGTGCTGAACGAGAGTGCGGACAACCCTGTTTTCAGAAGTGAAATAGAGGTCACAAAGGAGCATATCGAACAGATACAGACACGTCTGCAAAAATTGAATGATATATTGACAAGCCATTTTAAGCCGCATGAAATGACATATAAGAGATTTAAAAATATCATAGAAGATGCGGCAACAAGATTTTATGCAAACGTCAAAACTATGGTCAAGAGGATAAATATATTTGACACAAAGGACTATTTCAGAATATCTGACGGAAATGTGAATATGTCGGTATCGGCAAGGCAGGAAAGGCTTAAAATATATACTGAGCATATCAACTATGTGAAAAAGATAGTGGAAGCGAATGAAAATATTATCAGTAAGCTGGATATGCTTTTGCTGGAGCTGACAAAGCTCGATGATTTCAGTGAAGAAGCATTGAATAACAATGCGGCAATCAATGAATTGAATGATTTGATAGACCAGACAAAATTTTATAAGCAGTAAAAAACGGGGAGTGAAAAATTTCACTCTCCGTAAATTTATATCTGACAATTTTCTTTTTCATTATGCATTATGAATTATGCATTATGAATTATATTTATTCGTCGCCAAAGCTTATGCCGATACTTTTTGCAGATTTGATAACGGGGCTGTCAACAGGAACTTCTTTGAGTTTGCCTGCAACCTCTTTCAGAGGTACGGGAACAATTTCACCGTTTACCATGCCCGTCATATAGCCGTATTTTTCTTCAATAATGAACTGTGCGGCAGCTGCACCGAAACGTGTTGTAATAAATCTGTCGTAAGCGTCGGGACTTCCGCCTCTCTGGAAATGTCCGGGAACGGTTACACGTGTTTCCTGACCGGTAGCCTCTTCTATTTCATGTGCGATTTTGTAGGAGATTGATGGGTACATCAAGTTGGCAATCGCTTCTTTTCTTTTTTTCTTGGGGAGTTTTGCCACCTCTTCTTCAATAGCACCCTCCGCAACTGCAAGAATAGAAAACGTTTTTCCTGCTTTTGTACGGTTCTTTATGCAGTTGATGACGTTTTTGATTTTATAGGGAATTTCGGGGATAAGAATGACATCTGCACCGCCTGCAATACCTGCATAGAGAGTAAGCCAGCCTGCTTTATGTCCCATGCATTCCACGATGAATACACGTCCGTGAGAAGTAGCGGTAGTGTGTATGCAGTCTATGACGTTGGTAGCGATGTCAACGGCACTCTGAAAGCCAAAAGTTACATCTGTACCCCAAATATCGTTGTCGATGGTTTTCGGCATACTGACAACATTCAAGCCTTCTTCGGAAAGCATATTGGCACTTTTGTGAGTACCGTTTCCGCCAAGTACAACAAGGCAGTCCAATTTCATGGCATTGTAATGTTTTTTCATTTCGGCAACTTTGTCAATGCTTGTTTCGTCGTCAATGACACGCATAAGTTTGAAAGGCTGTCTTGATGTGCCGAGAATAGTTCCGCCTATGGTGAGAATGCCCGAAAAATCTTCGGGTTTCATCAAGCGATATTCTCCCTCGATAAGACCTCTGTAACCGTCAACAATGCCGTAGATTTCCACATTGTTTCCGTAATGCTCATACAAGCCCTTTGCAAGACCTCTTATGGCAGAGTTCAAGCCCTGACAGTCACCACCGCTTGTAAGTATTCCAACTCTTTTCAATTTTAATGCACTCCTTTGCTCGGTAATATATCTAATGACAATTTTACAATATTTTGAATAAATTTACAATAGAATATTGAAAAAAATTGTCATAAATTTTCGTCATAATTTTTTTGGAAATTTTCGCTTGTAAGGGGAATGAACTGTCTTTCCTCGTTGATGGTGGTGATTTTTTCGGAGAGGGCTTTTTTAGCCATATCGGAAAATTCACGCTGAGAATTATGCACTTTTTTTCCACGCCTGTCAAGCAGTTCATAAGTTGTATCGGATTTTTGTATTCTCGTGTTGAGGACATCTTTTTTAAGGGTGTCGATAATTTTGAAAGAACGCTCTATCAGGTCTGGGGACTCTATCGGGAAAACAAGTTCTACACGTTTGTCAAGATTTCTCTGCATCCAATCGGCAGAACCCATATATATTTCAGGTTGACCGCTGTTTTCAAAAATAAAGATACGGCTGTGTTCGAGGAGCTGTCCGACAATGCTTTGAACGGTGATATTTTCACTGATACCCTTTATGTCGGGTACTAAACAGCATATTCCACGAACGATGAGAGTGATTTTAACGCCTGCCTGAGAGGCTTTATAAAGCAGACTGATAATATCGGGGTCAACGAGAGAATTTATTTTTGCGGTAATGCCCGAGGGCAAGCCTTTTTGTGCATTCTCTGTTTCACGCTTTATCATATCTTCAAAGAAAGAACGCAAGCCTGTGGGGGCAACTTTCATTTTGTTATAGACGGGGGGAGTGGAATAGCCTGTAATGACGTTGAAAAGGGAGGAGGCATCTTCACCGAATTTTTCGTTACAGGTAAACATTCCTATATCGGTATAGAAACGTGCAGTAATGTCGTTGTAGTTGCCCGTACCCATGTGGAGATAACGTCTGATACCGTCTTGTTCACGTCTGACGACAAGAAGAATTTTACAGTGAGTTTTCAAGCCTGCCAGACCGTATATGACATGACAGCCCGCTTTTTCGAGTTTCTTTGCCCAGCCTATGTTGTTTTCTTCGTCAAAGCGTGCTTTCAGTTCAACTAAAACGGTGACTTGTTTGCCGTTTTCAGCGGCTTTTATGAGGGCGGCAACTATCGGGGAGTTTCCGCTGACACGGTAAAGCGTTTGTTTGATGGCAAGTACGTCTTTATCATTTGCCGCCTGATTAACGAACTTAATGACGGATTCAAAGCTTTCATAAGGGTGATGAACCATTCTGTCTTTTTCACGGATAGCCGCAAACATATCATCATAGCCGAAGAAATCCGCAGGCGGATTGACGGGAGTGATAGGCTTGAATTTAAATTCATCGGGAATGCTTTTGATATTTGCGAATTTATTAAGGAAAGTAAGGTCAAGCGGTCCCGATACCTCGTGCATTATCTCGTAGTCGATTTTGAGCATATCTGTCAGAAATTTTTTCAGAGCCTCATCACATTTTGAAGCTATTTCTATTCTGACAGGGTCGCCACGCTGACGTTTTTTAAGGGACTGTTCTATTTCAACAAGGAGGTCATCTGCATCTTCGTCAATGTCAAGGTCGGAATCCCTTGTGATTCTGAAAGGACAGCAGGCTTGAATTTCATAGAGTTCAAAGAGGTCTGAAAGTCTGTTGATAATAACATCTTCAAGCATGACGAAAGCCCTGCCGTTTTCGGAGGGAACTTCAATAAATCTGTCGAGAATGGAGGGAACCTGCACGACTGCAAAAATATCTTCACCGTTGTTGTTCACAAGTCTGACAGCGATATTAAGACTTCTGTTTGCGAGCAGGGGAAAAGGTCTTGAAGTATCGACAGCGAGGGGAGTGAGAACAGGGAAAAGGAATTTGTCAAAATATTCGTCAACGGTTTGTTTTTGTATTTTATTGAGTTCTTTTATTTTAAGGAAACGGAGTTTGCATTTTTTGAGTGCAGGAATAATAGAGCGTTGGAAACAGGAATACTGTTTTTTTACGAAGCGTTGGATTTTTGCGGTAAGTTCGGGGAAAAGCTGAGCGGAGGTCATGCCCGAAGCGTCTTTGTCATCAGCCTTTGAGTGCATTTTGTCCATGACACCCGCAACCCTCACCATGAAAAATTCATCTAAGTTGGATTCCGTGATAGAGAGAAATTTCACTCTCTCCATAATGGGATTTTCTTTTTCAAAAGCCTCCTCAAGCACACGGCTGTTAAAGTCCAGCCAACTGAGTTCTCTGTTGAGATAGGGACAGTCTGACTGTGAGGAGAGAGGGGGAACAGATTTGGATTTTTTAGAAGTTTTTTTGATTTTTTGGTCATCTTTTTTCTTTTCACTCAAAGTATATCACCTTTCTTTTAATTGAAGTATCTGTTTTGTTGTAAATAATTATAACAAAGATTTTTGGAATTATCAAGATTTTGTGTAGAAATTGTTAAAAAATGCAGTAAAAAGGGGATAAAGCATAGAGAATGCCTTATCCCGTTGAATTCAGTTAAAGAGTTTTTTGACTTTTTCGAAGAAACTTGTACTTTTCTGATAGTTTGCGGACTGACAGAGGGCATCGAAATTCTGCAAAGCCTCTTTCTGCTTGTTGTTGAGGTTGCGTGGAACTTCAATAGTGACCTTGACATATTGGTCACCTCTGCCTTTGGAATTAAGGTGCTGAATGCCCTTGCCTTTGAGTTTAAAAACATCACCGGGCTGAGTACCTGCATGGACATTGTAGCTGACTTTGCCGTCAAGAGTGGGAACGATAACTTCATGACCGAGAGCCGCCTGAGTGAAAGTAAGAGGAATTTCGCACCAAACGTCATCGCCCTTACGTTCAAATATATCGTGTCTTTTAACGTTGATATAAACATGAAGGTCACCGGAAGGTCCGCCATTGTATCCGCTGTTGCCGTGACCGCTGATATTAAGTATTTGTTCGTGAGCGATACCTGCCGGAACGGTGACAGTAACAGTTTTGGTAGTTTTGGTTCTGCCTGCACCCGAGCATTTCTTGCAGGGATTTTCGATAATTTTTCCCTTGCCACGACATTTTTCGCAGGTCTGAGTAGTCTGAACGACACCGAAAGGAGTACGTTTATTGACAGTAGTCTGACCTTTTCCGTTGCAGGCAGGGCAGGTTTTAAGGTCTGTACCTTTTTCTGCTCCCGTGCCGTTGCACTCTTTACAGGTATCGATAATATCATATTGTATTTCTTTTTTGCAGCCCTTTGCCGCTTCCTCGAATGTGATTGTAACAGACGTTTCAACATCAGAGCCTTTTCGTGGAGCATTTCTGTTTCTGGTGGAATTTCCGCCAAAACCACCGAAAAAGCTGTTGAAAATATCATTCAAGTCAATGTCCTGTGCAAACGGATTTCCTCCGCCGTAGGCTGCCGAGCCTGCTCCATAGTTCGGGTCAACTCCCGCAAAGCCAAATCTGTCATATCTTGCACGTTTTTCTTTATCGGAGAGGACTTCGTAAGCCTCATTTACTTCTTTAAATTTAGCCTCTGCCTCTTTATCATTAGGGTGCAGGTCGGGGTGATACATTTTAGCCTGTTTTCTGAAAGCCTTTTTCAATTCGTCATCAGAAACACCCTTTTCCACTCCGAGCACTTCATAATAATCCCTTTTATCTGCCATATCAATTCCCCCAAAATTCTGTGTAATGCATAATTCATAATGCATAATTCATAATTGCGGTTTTATTCAATTACATGATAATACATTGTTCAAGAATTTGCAAGAATAAATTTGAAAAAAGGGAAAACCCGATAAATTTACAGGCTTTCCCGTTTTATCAATAAAGAATTTCTAATTATTCAACGTCTTTGTAGTCGGCATCATAAACACCGTTGTCACCCTGGGGAGCCTGCTGCTGAGCGGCACCCTGTGCGGCAGCGTCCTGATAGAGCTTTTCGGATACGGAATACATTTTCTTCTGAAGGTCGTCTTTTGCAGACTGTATCATATCCATGTTATTCTGTGCAAGAGCGGATTTAACGCTTGCCACTTTCTGCTGAAGTTCGTCTTTGTCGGCAGCGGAAATATGCTCACCGTTTTCGGAAATGAGTTTTTCAACGGCATAAACGAGGTTTTCAGCGTCATTTCTTCTGTCAACTTCCTCACGGCGTTTTTTATCCTCTGCCGCATACTGTTCAGCGTCACGAATAGCCTTTTCAATATCATCTTTACTCATGTTTGTATTGGAAGTAATGGTGATATGCTGTTCTTTGCCTGTACCGAGGTCCTTTGCGGATACGTTTACGATACCGTTGGCATCTATATCAAAAGTAACTTCTATCTGAGGAACACCACGCATTGCAGGGAGAATGCCGTCAAGCTTGAACAAGCCGAGCTGTTTGTTATCCCTTGCAAACTCACGTTCACCTTGAAGAACGTTTACTTCAACCTGAGTCTGATTGTCAACAGCGGTTGAGAAAATCTGGCTTTTCTTTGTAGGAATGGTTGTATTTCTTTCAATAATCTTTGTCATAACTCCGCCCTGGGTTTCAACACCGAGAGAAAGGGGAGTAACGTCAAGGAGCAAAAGACCTTCTTTTTCGCCCGAGAGAACGCCTGCCTGGATACAAGCACCGATTGCTACGCATTCATCGGGGTTAATGCCCTTAAAGGGTTCTTTGCCTATGAAAGATTTAACAGCGTCCTGTACAGCGGGAATTCTTGAAGAACCGCCTACCATAAGAACCTTATCTATTTCGTTGATGGAAAGACCCGAGTCTTTGAGAGCCTGACGAACAGGTCCCATAGTTTTTTCAACGAGGTCTGCCGTCAATTCATTGAATTTTGCTCTTGTAAGAGTGTAGTCAAGGTGTTTCGGACCTGTTGCGTCTGCCGTGATGAACGGGATATTGATAGCAGCGGTTGTAATGCCCGAAAGTTCTATTTTAGCCTTTTCAGCCTCATCTTTCAGACGCTGCATAGCGGTCTTGTCGCCCGAGAGGTCTATGCCTGTATCGTTTTTGAAACTCTGGATAAGCCAGTCAATAATTTTCTGGTCGAAGTCGTCACCGCCAAGACGGTTGTTGCCTGCGGTAGCCAAAACTTCCTGCACACCGTCGCCCATTTCAATAATAGATACGTCGAAAGTACCACCGCCTAAGTCGTAAACCATAACTTTTTGGTCATTCTCTTTATCCACACCGTAGGCAAGTGCGGCAGCGGTAGGCTCGTTGATAATTCTCTTTACATCAAGACCTGCAATTCTGCCTGCATCTTTTGTAGCCTGACGCTGAGCGTCCGTAAAGTATGCAGGAACGGTAATAACAGCCTGGGTAACGGTTTCACCGAGATAAGCTTCGGCATCTTTTTTCAGCTTGCCGAGAATCATAGCGGAAATTTCCTGAGGGGTATAGTCTTTTCCGTTAATGTTTACTTTGTAGGAAGTACCCATTTGTCTTTTGATAGAAGCGATAGTATGATCGGGGTTGGAAACAGCCTGACGCTTTGCGACCTGACCGACAAGTCTTTCACCGTTCTTTGCGAATGCAACCACAGAGGGAGTTGTTCTCGAACCCTCGGCATTTGCGATAACAACAGGCTCACCGCCTTCAAATACTGCTACACATGAATTGGTCGTACCCAAGTCAATACCAATAATCTTTGCCATAATAAATTACCTCCAAAATTTTTTTATATAACTGTTGAATGGGGTGGGTTTGGAAATATAGTTACTTGTCCCATTTTATCAAGACCGCCCAGGTTTCCCCAAAGTCTTTGCTGATTTACTTTTAATGCCTGATACTTGCTGTAATACGGCAGCATCAAAGTTTTTACCAAATATCTTGTATCTATACCGGGATTGTCAGCGATAATTCTTTTGAATCTTCTCTGTATCACATTTTTTAATCTTTGTTTCATTTATAAATCGCCTTTCCTATTATTTAATTGGTTATCTGCACCATGGCGTGACGGATAATTCTGTCACCGATTTTATAGCCCTTCTGATAAACAAGCGATATGCAGTCATCTTCAAGCTCCTCGTCATCTGTGCGGGAAATGGCATTGTGCAGTTCGGGATCAAATTTTTCCCCTCTCTCGCCGAATGACTCTACTTTCAGCTTGTCAAAGGCATTTTCAAGCTGTTTTTGTATCATGTCCAGACCTTTTCTGAAATCGTCCGATATATCGACGTTTGAAGCCATTGCAAGTGCAAAATTGTCTGCAACAGGCAGGAATGCCTCAACAGTTGCGGCTGTTGCATTCTCGTATGTCGAAAGCTTCTCCTTTTCGGTACGCTTTCGATAGTTGTCATACTCTGCCGCAAGTCTTAAAAACTGGTCTTTCTGTGTGGCAAGCTCTTTTTTGAGTTTGTCAGTTTCTGTTTCGGCTTCGGTTTCCGCAGCTTCTTCAGCGGTTTCTTCTGTTTTTATTTCTTCTTCATTAGCCAAATTCATTAAACTCCTTTCACCGACAATTCAGAACCCAAGCATTTCACTTAAAAGTGTTCCTACCGTATCGGCAGCATATTCAAGAGTTGCAATAATTTTCGGATAGTTCATTCTCACAGGTCCAACGATTGCCAGAGCACCCGAGCATTCTTCGGAGGCTTTATAATGTGTCACTATAAAGCTTAAATTTGTCAATGCGGGGTTGTGCAGTTCGCTTCCGATAAGCACATCATACTTACTGTTTTCGGTTGAAAGCAGTTTTGAAAGTTCGGAGGAGTGTCCGAGAAGTTCCATAACTTTCTTTCCGTCAGCCGAGGCAAGTTCGGGCATTGTAAATAAATTTGCCTGTCCCTTGATAAAAACGCCTGTTTCTGAGGCATCTTTTGCGGCATCGTGCACCGCTACCAGCATATTCGGCACTATCATGGACATTTCACCGAGTGAAACAGCGGTTGTCTGCATAAATGCAGGGGTGACAGCCGTTACAGGCATATTTTCAAGCTTTTCGTTCATCAGCTTTTCAAACGTTTCCACAAACTGTTGAGTGATGAGAAAATCACATCTGAAAAGCCTTGTTTTGACCGAGCCTGTCGAAGTGATAAGCACCGCCATAGCGGTATAACCGCCTGTCTGCATGAATTTCACACGCTTTATAACGGCTTTTTCACTTGTCGGAGATGCCGCTGCCGCTGCACAGCCCGTTATTCTTGAAAGCACATCTGCCGCAGTTTCAAGCAGGTTTTCGGGGGTGTTTGCACTCATATAAAGCGTATCGTTCAAAGCGGTTTTTTCTCTTTGACCGAGTTCGGAGGGTTTCATAAGCTTATCTATATAAACCCTGTAACCCAGTTCGGTAGGCACTCTGCCCGAGGAAGTGTGAGTCTGCTCCAAAAGACCGAGATTTGCAAGCTCTGCCATATCATTCCTTACAGTTGCGGATGACACGCTGAAATCCAGCACATCGCACAAAGCCTTTGAACCGACAGGCTCACCGCTTTTTATGTATTCTTCGACAACTGCTTCAAGAACTTTCATTTTTCTTTGAGTCGGTTCCATTAAAGCCACCTCTTTGCATTAGCACTCTCAACATCAGAGTGCTAATCTATTTATAGAGTAACATTATTCAACAGAAATGTCAAGTATTTTTTTATAAAAAAATCGTCTTACACCATATTTTACAAAAAAATAGTTGAAATTATTCTACTCTGCCTTTGAAAATATATGTTATCATATAAATACACTCTTAAAAAAACGTTTGTGCGGTTTCATACCCCCTAAACTGCACAAACGTTTTTTGATTCATAATGCACAATTCATAATGCATAATTATTTTATGAAATTTTGCTTTATTTGAGCGGAAAGTGCTGTTGACAGGGAGAAAGTTTGTATATATAATGGTACTGTTGAAAAAATGATAATTTATAGTAAACGACAAAATAAATTGTCCTATGTCATTCCGAGCGAAGCGAGGAATCTTTGAAAGATTCTTCGTCACTTCGTTCCTCAGAATGACAAAAGGAATTACAAGAGGTAGAAAGTATGGCATTTGTGGAAGTAATATGCAAGAACTGCGGAGGTAAAATCATACTTGATGACAAGCTGAAATCGGGTGTATGTGAGTACTGCAAAACGACGTTTGTAAGAGAAGAACAGAATATCACCAATCACTTTCACAACAATACAACAGTTGTGTATAATACGGACAGTACCATTGAAGAAAAGCTGAAAAGTGCAGATGTGCATTTGAATAAACTGAATAATTATGAAAATGCGAAAGAAATATATGAGTATGTCATAAAGAATAAAGCTGACGATTATCGTGGCTGGTGGGGAATGGCACTTGTCCTCAGCCGTAAACTGACATATATCGAATGTGATGCAGATAGGTTTGCCGAAATTAAGGGATATGCGGAAAATGCGATGAAAGTTGCAGACGGAGAGCATAAAAAAGAAATATCTGCTTTATGGAACGATTACAGCCGAAAATTTGAAGAACATAAGGAAAAAGAACGCATTGAAAGGCAAGAAAAAGAAAATATCCGTCTTGCCCTCGAGAAAAAACAGAAAAAAAGCCGTGCCATTCGTAAAAGTATAGGGATAGCGTTGTCGCTTATATGCAATATAGGCTTGCTGATATGGTATTTCAGTATGGAAGATATATCGGAACTGAATGAAAACGACTGGACAGCACTGTTTATTTTTCTGGGAGTGCTTTTCGGAAATTCCATACTTACAACGATTTTCGGAAAAATCGGTTCAACTGCAAGCTGTGCAGGCTTGCCCCTCATCGTCAATATTATCACAATCGCAACAACGATTATTAAAGGCTTTTGGGGAAATGAACATGACATTGTAGTAATTATCATAGGGGCGATTATATTTATAGCAGGCGGATTAGTGGCGGTTGCCGTATGTTCATTCATTCCTTTGGTTGCCTTTAAAGACAGCTATATTTCCGGTGAGGACACCTATGTTATTTTAGACGAAGAACTTGAAGATTGAAAAAAACAGGCTGTACGCTTTTTTAATTCATAATTCATAATGCATAATGCATAATTATTGCAGAAAAGTCCACTTTATTAAAAACAGACTGTATGCTTTTTTCAATTCATAATTCATAATGCATAATGCATAATTATTGCGAAAAAACGGGCTGTATGCTTTTTGATGTGAGCATACAGCCTGTTTTTTAAAGGGGTAGTTTATGAAAATTTACGTTGCTTTAAAAAGAATATCGCCCCTGCACTCAGTACCGTTAAAAATACGGTAAACAAATATGTTTCGTTGCAGTCGCTTGTATTCGGTATAATAAGGTCGCCTATCGAGATGATTTCATAATATACATTCAGATAATAAAGCTTGTCAACAGGTTCTTCATATATATATGTATTTTCAAGAGAATCGGGGTTGGGATTTTTTGTATCAAAATAAACTTTGAATTTGAGCGACTTTCCAACGACAGCCTCTTTTATAGGCACATTCGACGTACTGTTCCATGTGAGGTCATTCAAAGGTTCATAATTTCCCCAACTGTCCTCCCATTCACCGTCAAGGCGTACTTTGAATTGAAGATAGCTTTCACCTGTGGGTTCATCGTCAACGCTCCAACCAACTATCATATCTTCCGTGACTTCATCAACGGTAACGATACCCTCATACAGTCCGTCACCGTCATCATCTGTAAGGGGAACATCATCTTTCCAGTCGTTGAAACTTCCCACAACTCCAACCGTGTGTGACGGAATATCGGATACTTTTGAGATTTCAGCCGATACGCTTACTGCCGACAATGCCCCGACTGTGAATAACACGGCACACACAAGCAGTATTTTAATAACATTTCTTTTTAACATCTTCAAGACCTCCCAAAAAATATATCTTTACATATAAAGTACAGTTTTTACTTATTTTGTTACATAATTTTAGCCAAAAATTTATTTTTTATTTTCCTTGAAGTGAAAGACATTTTTGTTTATAATAGAGTGTGTGATTTTCTGAAAGAAAGGGAGATAAGAATGAAGATAGTTTTGACGGACGCACAGACAGTTGTTGATAAAATCGTAAGTGCAGATGTGCTGAAAGAGTTTGGAGAGGTCACGGAATACGGACTTCTTGCCTATGAGGACGTTGCAAAGGCGATTGAAAATGCTGATATAGTCGTATGCAACAAGACACTTTTGAATGAATACAGTATGCGTTTTGCAAAAAATCTGAAATATATCGGACTTTTTGCAACGGGCTATAATAATATTGACATTGACTATTGCAGAAAAGTCGGAGTGACTGTATGTAATGCAGGCTCATACTCGACAAATGCCGTTGCACAGCACACTTTTGCATTGATTTTAGAGCATTTCAATAAAACGGCTGAATATAATCAGTATG
>Ga0310695_10007326_pt1 | contig 17669 bp, 15 predicted proteins | sample RumenRJG_04DNA_FD_203882 | JGI IMG/M metagenome (GOLD analysis project Ga0310695, IMG submission 203882) | Bovine rumen microbial communities from Lethbridge, Alberta, Canada - RJG_04 (v2) (version 2) | ecosystem: Host-associated > Mammals > Digestive system > Stomach > Rumen | place: Canada...
GTTCGGTATAGTCTGAACTCGTCCATATCAAGGCACTCGCCATAGTCGAGGATGCTGAGTTGTTCATAATGGTAAGGATGCACTACCTCGTAGCAGATAGTCAGTGCATCGATTTGAATTGGTCTGTTACATACTCGTTTCATCGTTTTGGTTATTACTCTCGTTATTTTCGCTTGGGCGATATGGTATCTTAGCCCAATACTGACGCATTGCGTCTGAAATAGCCTGTTTGTGTGAGTCGCTAAACGTGCGACCTCGGAGGCTTTGTGCGATACGCCTTTTGGTATCGTCTTCTAAGTTTCGATATACTCTCTTCATAATGATTGTTTTAATATAAATAGTACGTTAGTTAAAAAAGTTAAGTATAGTAGAGAAAAAATGTTTCGGTAGGTTGGTAGAATTTATTTAGAAAACGGTTGTATGCCTACTATTAAGTAGGAATGAAAAAGAGCGAAAAGGATACATAGACCCCACCCCAATAGGGGTAGGGCTTTCCTGCGATATAGGGCTATTTACGTTTTACTATACGTGGGCTTTATTGGGTCTGGAATGTACTCACGCAGAGCCCAAATCTTATCAAGGTCTTTTAGGAACGAGTTCGAGAAAAGTTGTGTTAGGGGTACTTAGAAAACCTCCATGTGTGTTTTATCTTTCTTCCTCTTGGTATTCAGGTATCCCAAAAGCAGATAGGGAGCCATTTCGCGAATGAAGCCATCCCGCCGTCTCTTGTGGAATCATAAAAAAAAGATGTACGCGCCCGCAGGTGCGTACATCGTCTTTATAATATGATATATGCTTAGTTGGCAAGTTTAGTATCTACGCCCACTTCCTCCTTGCGATCTTTCTTGCTCATGGTCAGATAAGCAGTAGGAGCAGCAACGAAGATTGACGACAGGGTACCGAAGACCACACCGAGGATCATGGCGAAGGCGAATGAGCGGATGCTGTCGCCACCCAGGAAGAAGATGGTGAGCAACACGATAAGTGTTGTCACAGAGGTGTTGATGGTACGAGCCAGCGTCTGGTTCAGCGAATCGTTGAACAGAGTCTTGCGGTCGCGCTTGCTATAGAGGTTGATATTCTCACGGATACGGTCGAACACCACCACCTTATCGTTGATAGAATAACCTATCACAGTCAGAATAGCACCAATGAAGGTCTGGTCTACCTCAAGTGACCAAGGCACGATGTGGTGCAGCAGCGAGTAGAAGCCAATCACGATAAGAGCATCGAAGCCCAGGGCAACGATTGAGCCAATAGAGAAGGCCACGTTGCGGAAACGGAGCAGGATGTAGAGGAAGATGGCAATAAGGGCGAGAATCACACTGATGATAGCACCACGCGTGATGGTCTTAGCCACAGAGGGACCCACCTTAGAAGACTCGATGATAGAGCCACCCTCACGGACATCAGGATTCTTGAACGACTCGACGCTCTCCTGAGAAATCAGACCTGCATCCTTCAACGTGTTGTAGAGGATATCCTCTGCCTGGTCGTCAACTTCAGGATTGTTGGACTTGATCTTCCAGTTGGTAGAGACGCGAACGGTCTTATCGGAAGAGGCACCCAGAGCGATAACACTAGTGTAGGCCACCTTGCCTTCATCCTCGACGAAGACATTGCTTACCACTTCACGAACCTGCTCGACAGGTACTTCTTTGTCCAAAGTCAGCACATAGTTGCGACCACCTGTGAAGTCGATGCTCTGATCGAGACCACGTAAAGCGAAACTAGCGATAAAGACGATGGCTGCAATACCCCAGATGAGATAAGACATCTTGTACTTGCCCATGAAGTTGAAGTGCGTATTCTGCATGAGGTTCTTCGACAGAGGAGTAGAGAACGTGAGGTTCTGCCACTTGTCGTGCTTCATGCGGTTGTCGTAGACCAGACGGGTCATGAACACAGCGGTGAAGAACGATACACAGATACCGATGATCAGCGTGGTAGCGAAACCACGGATAGGACCAGTACCGAAGACATAGAGGATGACACCCGTAATCAACGAAGTCAAGTTAGAGTCGAAGATAGCGGAGAAGGCGTTAGCATAACCCTGATTAAGGGCTTCCTTGATGTTAAGACCCTTGCGGAGTTCCTCTTTTGTACGTTCATAAATCAGCACGTTAGCATCAACAGCCGTACCCAGCGTCAGCACGATACCAGCGATACCAGGCATGGTCAATGCGGCCTGGAACGAAGTAAGAATACCCAACGTGAAGAAGAGGTTGAACAGCAGGGCGCAGTTGGCCAGCATACCTGGAATCCAGTTGTAGAGCAGCACCATCACAATCATCAGCAGCAGGAAAGCCACGATGAACGAGATGACACCCTGCTGGATGGACTGTGCACCCAGCGTAGGACCAACCACCTGCTCCTGAACGATGCGAGTGGGAGCAGGCATCTTACCAGAGTTCAGCGTGTTGGCCAAGTCCTTGGTCTCAGAGGGAGTGAAGTGACCAGAAATCTGTGAACTACCACCAGTAATCTCATCATTCACACGAGGAGCACTATATACCATGTCATCGAGCACGATGGCGATAGCACGCTTGATGTTTGCCTTGGTCAGGCTAGCCCAGATGCGCGAACCCTCAGTGTTCATCTGCATAGAAACCACAGGCTCGTTACCGTTCAGGCCACTGCTGAACTCGTCCTTGGCATTGGTAATCACGTCACCTGACAGGGGAGCCTTGCCGCTGGGGTCGGTCACCTTGATGGCATAGAGTTCATAGAAGTCACCCTTCACGCCCTGCAGTTTCTGGCTCTTAGCGCTCCACAGCAGTTTCATATCCTTCGGCAGTACCTTCTTGGCCACATCAGAGTGGATGACTTCGTCAACCTTTGCCTTGTCAAGGGCATTGACATAACCCATCATTGCCAGACCGGCAAAGCGGGTATCAAGATAAGCCAGCAGAGGATTCTGCTGCTTGATACGCTCCAACTGCAAACTATCTGTGCTGTTTGAAGTCTGAGCCTGACCAGCAGCCAGGTCAAGAGCATTCTTCGTCGAGTCTGCCTGTTCAGCAACGACGGGCTCTGCCTGAGGCTCTATCTTAGCAGTATCGGCCTCAGCCTTCGTGTTACTCATCTCAGCAGCATAGGCTGAATTCAACTGTGCAAGATAAGGCATAGCCTCTTCTGCATTGTAGGTCTCCCAGAACTCCAGATTGGCACTACCTTGCAGCAGTTTACGAACACGCTCAGGCTCTTTCACACCAGGCATCTCAACCATGATGCGTGACTGGCCTTCCAGTTTCTGGATGTTAGGCTGAACGACACCAAACTTGTCAACACGAGTACGAACAACAGTCTCGGCATTATCAACGGCTGCGCTCACTTCCTCACGCAAAGCCTTCACAACGTCATCGTCAGAAGTACGGTTGTTCACCTTGTCCTTCATCTGCATCGTGGCAAACATCGTGTTCAGTTGACGACCACCGCCAACTTCCTTCCAACGATTCACGAAGAGGTCGATAAAATCGCCCTGGCCTTCTTCTTCATCGGCCTTAGCCAGTTCGAAAGCCTTGCGGAAACCTTCGTCGCTCTCTGTCTTGTGACCAGAAAGCATGTTGACGATGTCGGGCACCGACACTTCAAGGATCACATTCATACCGCCCTTCAGGTCAAGACCCAGGCCAATCTCCATCTCACGACACTCTTTCAGGTTGTAAGCCCAGAACCAGATGTTCTTAGACGAAACCGAATCCAGATACTCTGCAGCAGCTTGTTCGGCAAGCTTCTCTGCAGCAACAGAGTCCTTGTTCTCTGCCAGAGCCGTTGCCAATTTCTCCGCAGCAATGGCTTGGGCCTTGTTCTCGTGGTGACGAGTCACGAACGAGAAGGAAAGGTAGAAGCAGCATACCAGGATGAGTGCAACTGCAATAAATTTTACAATTCCTTTGTTTTGCATTTTGTTTGTTATGTTATATATTATAATTTACGTGCGAATGAGCCTGCAAATATAGTGATTTTTTTACACATATCGCAAACTTTTGACCAAAATTCGCTCTTTTTTGCCTTTTTCCCGTCTACTTTGAAGGGTAAACGATCTCTTTTTTAGCATTTCGGCTCTCATAATGCCATCCAATCAAACTATCTGAAATAACAGCCTTACCCTATCAGTTCGTTAGGAACGGCCTTTCCGATTGTTTGACATTTTCTATCATTTCGACGGTTCAAAGGACTGCTCACTAATTAAGAAAAGACGGACTGGCATACGACCAGAATTAAGGATGGCGGCAAGATTTTTCGTTTCTTCTATTGTGAAATTGCCAGAGATCTGCGATTTGCCACCCGTGATTTCACCGTTTACACGCGGAGCACTATATACCAAGTCGTCCACAACAATGGCAATGGCGCTACCGATATTAATCTTTGTCATAGTTGCCCAGCGGCGAGCACCATCACTGTTCATCTCAATGGATATGCAAGGCCCCCAGTCTGTACTTTCACTTTCTGCCTTTACCATACAATCGCCTGTAACCACTGCCTGTCCACTGGGATCGATCACCTTGATGGCATAGAGTTCGAGGTATTCGCCTTCATCCTGATAGCCAGAAACAGGTATGGCACCCCAAAGCAGTTTCAGGTTCTGGGGCAGACACTGCTTCGCCTCGTCAGATTGAAGAATGCTGTCAACCTTATGGACATCTGACAACTTGCTTCTGCCTATACACCCAAACGTATCATAATAAACCAACAATTTTTCCATTAACTGATGGTCGGATTGTCTGGAAGCGAATTCTTCCTCCCAGATCTTATTGTTGATTCGAGATTCCAGCGAACCATCATCAACTGGCTGGTCAGGAACTTCGTCCACATTCTGATGATTGGCAGAATAGAGAGAATCTAATGTCCGTAAATAAGGTATAATCTCTGCCGAGGTAAAGGTCTCCCAGAATCCCAGATTGGCCTGCGATACCAGAGCCTTACGCAACTGTGCACGGTCGGTCACTCCCTTGACCCTCACCATCAAAGACGCCTGGCCGTCAACCTGCTGTACAAAGTATCGGTCGTAGTCCATCTGTGACAATCTTGTGGCCAAGATAGCCAGTGTATTATCAACCACCGATTGGATTTCTTGGACAGGAATTCCTGTGGTGTCAATGCCCACAATTATTTCCACATCTCCTTCTTCTTCCAGTTCAAAAGAACCGCTTTTGCTGAAACACGACACCAACAATGGCATAAACATAAAGACAAAAAATGCCACGATGAAATAGTTCTTCTTCATAATTACATCTAGTTATTGGGATTACTTCTTCTTTTCCAGCCAGCACATAATAGGATAGTGGTCGCTGGCATCCATCTTGTCATCCACCCTACAGTTGTAGGGCTCAAAATGATTCGAACACATAATGTGGTCTATGCGGAGATTGAAACCTTTTTGATTGAACGACAGCCCCAGACCCATGCCAGTCTCAACAAAACAGTCTGTCAACGACTGGCTGACTACACGACGGGTATAGGAAATGGGAGTATCGTTGAAATCACCGCATAGAATGATAGGATAGTCGGCATGAGCAAGAACATATTGATGAAGAGAGTCGGCCGCTACTGACCGCCTGGACATGCCGATCCCCAATTGGTCTATGATATGAAGCGCCTCCTCCTCGGCATCCTCCCGTTCCATACCGCCCCTGATCACTTTCTTGTAGTTATCTCGGTCGGCAGAGGTCAGGTGTGTATGTTCTAAGTGGTTATTGATGACGATAATAGTGTCTTGGCCTGCCTTAAGATAATAGGCGACAGAGCCGTTTGACGTTGATTCATACTGAATGCGTTCCTTTCTGATAATAGGAAAACGGGTATGAACACCTATGACATTAATGGCTGCTGCGCTCGCACTTGAAACAATAGTCGTATCATTGTATGGATATACGTTCTTCCAGGTTTCTACAGGGTTCCCACCCTTGGCACGATGATCTTCCTGCAGACAGACAATATCCGGATCTATATGCTGAACATACGCAATGATTGTGTCTAAGGCCTTTTCATAGCGATAGTTCCCACCATAGCCACACACATTATAGGAAAGAACCTTCACGCAGTCTTCAGGCACATCTTTTTTTAGATGTATAGGAAAATAGGTACGTATGGGCCCGTATGCGAGCGCGAAGCCGATGACAGGTATAAGGGCCCTCTTCCATTTAAAGATAAGCATGACTATCAGCATCAGCAGATTGGCAGCAATGAAAAAAGGAAACAGAAGACCCAAACAGGCCAATGAAGGAGAGTCTATCGGATTAATAAAATCGCTATAACCAACTCCTATCAGGAACAACGAAGTCACCACACTTGCTCCTGTCAGCATATTGACGGCCAGTTTCTTGACTGTGTCTAACATCCCGATATAGTAATGGTTAGCGTTGATGGCTGGCCTCGAAGAGACGTTGCTTCTCCTCTTTGGTCAGACTGTCATAGCCACTTTTCCGTATCTTGTCTAGTATCTTGTCGATTTCTTCCTGACGGGCTTTCTGGCGGGCATTATATTCCATATCGTCAGAAGGAGGAGTGCTCCTGGTGAAACCTGTGTTGTTGGAAAAGCCTGTATTACCAGTTGGACCTGTAGGACGTCTGCTCTTTCCTCCCCAGCGGTCAAAGAACTGTCGCGTACCATTCATATTAAAATAACTACCAGGATGCTTGCGCCAATATAGAATCAGGAGGAAACCAGAGAGCATTCCACCCAGATGAGCCATGTGAGCCACACCGTCACCACGTGACGAAACGGCTGAGAAGAGTTCGATAGCGGCATATATCAGCACAAACCACTTGGCCTTGATGGGTACAGGCAAGGGGAAGATAAAGATGCGCTCATTGGGGAAAGTCATACCGAAGGCCAGCAGGATGGCATAGACAGCACCCGATGCACCAATAGTCAACCAGTTATTCAACACGTCACTTGAGTTCTTTGCTAACTCAAAAACCTGACTAAGCGTTGCCATAGGAAATTGGGAAACCGCCATGAAATAGAACTGGACTGTCTGCACTATTTCCTGGCAGAAACCAGCAAATACTCCGCAAACAATGTAATAAAAAATGAATTTCTTCGGACCCCACACATTTTCTATCACACAGCCGAACATCCACAAGGCAAACATATTGAAAAACAGGTGAGTGAAACTGCCATGAAGAAATTGGTAGGTGATAAATTGTAGAATATTGAAGTTGGAAGCCATAAAAAAGTGGAGGCCTCCATACTGCTCCAGACTGACACCCATTGTAGAGAGAACTAACGTTGCCAAATAGGCTAGCACATTGATGATGAGCAGATTCTTTGTTACTATCGGTATGTTGCGAAACATCTTGCTTTTACGATTTATGCATTTACGATTTACTATTTTGCGTCATTCTTGTCATTGACGCTTTTCGGCCGCAAAATTACTAAAAATATCTCTTTTAAGGGACAAAAATGAGCCTTAAACAACTTTTTTTCATTAAAAACATCACTTTTTCTGTTTTTTTGTTTGTTTTCTAAATACTTTCCCTTATATTTGCGTCAAAATTTCATCAAATAACCAAAATATTCACTTTTAAAATCTAACAGAATTATGAACAAGACAGAATTAGTGGAGAAGATTGCAGCAGGTGCTGGTCTCTCAAAGGTTGATGCAAAGAAGGCTCTTGACGCTACTGTAGCAGCAATTAAGGATGCACTTATCGCAGGTGACAAGGTCGCATTGGTAGGTTTCGGTACATTCGCAGTTAGCGAGCGCCCCGCACGTGAGGGCATCAACCCTGCAACAAAGGCCAAGATTAAGATTGCTGCCAAGAAGGTTGCTAAGTTCAAGGCCGGTGCAGAACTTGCTGACGCTCTGAACTAATCATTTTGTAAATAAAATTTTAAGGCGGCACCTTTTGGGGATGCCGCCTTTTTTATTTTACCTATAAAGGACTTATTTGGGCTGCTTGCCAATGTAAGCCAGAATACCGCCATCGACATAGAGCACATGGCCATTGACGGCATCAGATGCATGAGAAGCCAGGAACACAGCGGGGCCACCCAACTCAGAGGGGTCGAGCCAACGGCCAGCAGGTGTCTTGGCACAAATAAACAAATCGAAAGGATGACGAGAGCCGTCTGGCTGACGCTCACGGAGAGGAGCAGTCTGAGGCGTTGCGATGTAACCCGGGCCAATGCCGTTGCACTGGATGTTGTACTCACCATACTCTGAGCAGATATTACGGGTCAGCATCTTCAGGCCGCCCTTGGCAGCAGCATAAGCACTGACAGTCTCACGACCCAATTCCGACATCATCGAGCAGATGTTGATGATCTTGCCCTCACGACGCTCCATCATCTCAGGAATAACGGCACTGGAGCAGATGAACGGACCTACAAGGTCTATGTCGATTACCTGCTGGAACTCCTCGCGCTTCATCTCGTGCATGGGGATGCGTTTGATGATACCAGCGTTGTTTACAAGGATGTCTATCTGACCCACTTCCTGGTGAATCTTCTCCACCAAAGCCTTCACGGCATTCTCATCGGTAACGTCGCAGATATAGCCTTTCACATTCTCGATACCAGCCTCTTTGTAGTTAGCCAGACCACGCTCCAGAGCCTCCTCATTACGGTCGTTAAAGATGATTGTCTTGATGCCAGCGGCTACAAAAGCCTTTGCGATGTTGAAACCAATACCGTAAGATGCACCGGTAATCCAGGCATTCTTACCCTCTAATGAAAAAATGTTTGCCATAATTGATTAGTTGTTATTTTAAATCTGTTATTTGTGAAAAGTCTTGGTCACCATAATCTAGGTTCTCGCCTCCCATACCCCATATGAAAGTGTAGTTATGGGTGGCGGCAGCAGAATGGATGCTCCATTCGGGCGAGAGGACTGCCTGCTCATTGTGGAGCCAGATATGTCGCGTCTCCTGCGGCTCACCCATGAAGTGGCAGACCGCCTGGTCGTCTGGCAGTTCGAAATAGAAATAGGCCTCCATGCGACGACTATGTACATGAGCCGGCATCGTGTTCCACACAGAACCTGGAGCCAGTTCTGTCATACCCATCTGCAACTGGCAGGTGGGCAACACCTGATTGACCAGCATCTTATTGATGTTGCGTTCGTTCGACATCTCAAGCGACCCCATATGGGCCACAACAGCATCCTGCTTTGTCACCTTCCTACAGGGATAACTGGCATGGGCCGTCGTGGAATTGAAATAGAACTTGGCAGGATGTTGAGCATCTTCAGAGGTAAAGCGTACCTCGCGGTCACCACGACCGACATAAAGTGCCTCCTTGTAGTTCAGACAGAAACACTCTTCTCCCACCTGAACGATGCCTGTTCCACCTATATTATATATTCCTATTTCACGACGCTGCGTGAAAAAGGTTGCCTTCAATGGGTCGATTGACTCCAACAGCAAAGACTCGCCGACGGGCATAGCCCCACCAACAACCATCCTGTCGTACATAGAATAGACCATGTTCACCTCGTTTTCAGCGAAGAGTCGTTCAATCAGGAAATCACGGCGTAGCCTGCCCGTATCATAATGTCGTGCGTCCTCGGGATGGGCCGCATAACGCACTTCATAGTTTATTTTCATTGTCTTTCGATTTGTCTGAGTGCAAAGATACGAAAAAAAATCGTAACGCCATAGAAGTGCGCTACGATTTAAAATAGATTAAGAGTTTGCACTCATTTAGTCGGCCAAGACAAAGTCAAGTTGGCGTTTATCAACATTGGCACGAGCCACCTTGATGCGCACTGCATCACCAAGTTGATACTTGCGATGATGACGACGTCCTACGAGACAGTAGTTGCGCTCATCGAACTCGTAATAGTCACCATCTAAGTCGTGCATACCCACAAGGCCCTCGCAGTGGTTCTCATCGATCTCGCAGTAGATGCCGTAACTCTGCACACCACTGATATGAGCATCGAACTCCAGGCCCACCTTATCGACCATAAACTCTACCATCTTGTATTTGATGCTGTCACGCTCGGCATTCTGGGCGGTCTGCTCCATCTCGCTGGAATGTTCACAGAGTTCCTCATAGTGCTCCTGATTGGCAGAGCGTCCACCTGCCTGATAACGAGTCAAAAGACGATGGACCATCGTGTCAGGATAGCGTCGGATAGGCGACGTGAAGTGGGTGTAGTAGTCGAAGGCCAGGCCATAGTGACCGATATTGTGAGTAGAATATTTGGCTTTCATCATCGAACGAAGGGCCAACGTCTCCACGAGTTTCTGCTCGCGTTCCCCTTGGGCACTCTCCATCAGATTGTTCAGACTCTTGGAGATAGCACCTCGTGTGCCGCTGGTCTTAACCTTATAACCGAAGGGAGCCAAAGCCACACGCAGGTTCTCAAGTTTCTGAGGATCAGGCTGGTCGTGAATACGATAGACGAATGTCTTGCCCTTCGGCTGTTGGCCATGAGCCGTTGGCTTTTGGCCTTTCACCTTCCCGATGAACTCAGCGACGGTGCGGTTGGCCAAGAGCATAAATTCCTCGATGAGTTGAGTGGCATCGGTTGACTTCTTGAAATAGCAGCGGGTGGGCTTGCCGTCCTCATCGATGTCGAAATGCAGTTCTTCACGATCGAACTTCACCGCACCATTCTTGAAACGGCGCTCACGCAATGCCTTTGCCATCTTGTCGAGCGTTTTAAGTGAAGAGTGAAGAGTGAAGAGTGAAGAATTTGCTTCCGCCTTTGTTTTTCCTTCTAAGATATCTTGCACCTCTTCGTATGCAAATCTCCTATCACTCCTGATGACGGTATGTGCCAGATGCCAGTCCTTGATGTTGGCCTGTTCGTCAAGAACAAAGATCACACTATAGCATAGTTTCTCTTCGTCAGGGCGCAGCGAACAGATGAAGTTGCAAAGCCGTTCTGGCAACATGGGGATGGTGCGATCCACGAGATACACACTGGTGGCACGCTGCTCGGCCTCACGGTCAATAATACTACCCTCGGTAACATAGTGCGAGACATCGGCAATATGCACACCAACTTCCCATAATGGGCTTTTGGCACTTGGCTTTTGGCTTTTAGCATTTTCGCCAATCGCCCTTATAGACAGGGCATCATCGAAATCCTTGGCATCTTTCGGATCGATTGTGAACGTGGTGACCTCACGGAAGTCTTCTCGACGGGCAATCTCCTCTGGTGTAATCTCGGCATTTATCGCCTCAGCGGCATCTTCCACACGCTTCGGATATTTGTACGGCAGCCCATACTGGGCCAGGATAGCATGCATCTCCACGTTATTGTCACCTTGCTTACCCAGTACATCGATCACCTCGCCCACCAGATTCTTCGACTCATCGGATGGCCACTGGGTGATTTTCACCACAGCCTTTTCGCCGGTTTTGCCACCCTTCAGTTTCTTCTTGGGAATCAAGATGTCCTGCACGAAGAAGTTACCCTCGGCATTGAGGAAGGCATAGTCTTTCTCCACCTGCAGGATGCCCACGGCCTGATCGTGCTTACGCTCCAGTATCTCCGTAACGATAGCCTCCTTGATGTGATTCTGCCGACGGGCCATGAAAGCCACACGTACACGGTCACCATTGAGGGCAAACATCGAGTTGCGTTCGGCAACGAATACCGGCTTGCCACCATCATCAGGCAAGAACGAGTTCTTACCATTGGCTTTGCGGATAAACGTGCCCTCTTGCACCTGTGTCTTCAAGTTCAACTTGTAGGCACTGTCGGAAACCTTCGACAGATAGTCCTCCCACGCCATTTCCTCCATCACGTCGATGGCCAGCATCTTCGTTGGATGTGTGTCTAACTTCAGAGCCTTGAAAATTTGCTTGAGACTGAGTGTCTCTCCTGGATGTGCCTGAAACAGAGCCTGTACGGCATCAGCCACCATCCGCTTGTTCAGTCGTTTACCTCCTTTTTTACCCATAATCGTCAAAAATAAGTTTGTTCTGCCCACAAAGATAGTAAATAATTTTGAAAACGGCCGTTCTGACAGTCACAATAATCGTTAATTTTTTTAAGCGGTAGCAAATTCTTCACTTTTCACCTTTCTCTTTTCACTGAAAATCATTACCTTTGCACCGTTTTTAATCTGTATTAAAATGAAAATAGCATTAATCGGCTACGGCAAGATGGGCAAGATGATAGAAGAAATAGCCCGAAGTCGCGGCCATGAGATTGTGAGTATCATCGATATTGACAACCAGCAGGATTTTGAAAGTGAATCATTCGCTTCGGCTGATGTGGCCATCGAGTTTACGGCACCGCAGGCCGCCTATGGCAACTATCTGAAAGCATGGGCCAAAGGCGTAAAGGTGGTTTCTGGCTCTACGGGATGGATGAAGGATCATGGCAATGAGGTACGCAAGGCCTGTTCAGAAGGTAAAACACTGTTTTGGGCCTCTAACTTCAGTATCGGCGTGGCCATCTTCTCGGCAGTGAACCGCTATCTGGCTAAGATTATGAACCAGTTCCCACAGTATGATGTGGAAATGGAAGAGACGCATCACATTCATAAACTAGACCATCCCAGCGGCACCGCTATCACACTGGCCGAAGAGATTGTCGAGAATATTGACCGTAAAGAGGCATGGGCCGAAGATACCACCGATCCCAAACTGCTGCGAATAGATCATATCCGCAGGGGCGAGGTTCCAGGCATCCATACCATCCGTTACGACTCTGATGCAGACATCATCACCATCTCCCACGATGCCCATTCCCGTCGTGGCTTTGCATTAGGAGCCGTGTTAGCAGCCGAATACACCAAGGAGCACAATGGTCTGTTGACAATCAGCGACATGTTTAAGTTCTAGAAAATCTAGAATATCTAGAACATCTAGGAAAAACCAGAAATTATGAAAAGAAAAGAAAAGAAACAACAGAATAAGAAGATGCAGTGGGCTAAGTTCATCGTTGTGCTGGCGCTCTATCTGCTATTCATCTACTGGGTCGAATCGTGGCTGGGACTCATCGTTTTGCCCATCGTAGCACCACTCCTCTATGATGCCTACATCTCGAAGAAAATCAACTGGAAGTGGTGGCAGGATGCCGAAGGCCCTACCCGCATCATCATGTCGTGGGTCGATGCCATCGTCTTCGCACTGGTGGCTGTCTATTTCATCAACCAGTTCTTTTTCCAAAACTATGTCATCCCCTCGTCATCACTGGAGAAATCGCTGCTGACGGGCGACTACCTCTTTGTGTCGAAAATCAGTTATGGACCACGCATACCCGAGACACCGCTGACAGTGCCCTTGACGCAGCACACACTGCCCTTCGGCGATATCAAGTCATACATAGAATGGCCCCATTGGGACTATCGCCGTGTGAAAGGCTTGGGTAATGTGGAACGCAACGACATCGTGGTGTTCAACTATCCTGCCGGCGACACCATTTTCGTCAACCCGCCTTACCAGACAGAATACTATAACATCTGCCAGGAGGTAGGTAATAGCATCTTCCAGCAGTCATTCACCAATGCCGAGCCACTGGACTCGCTGTCGCCACAACAGCAGTATGAGCGTCTGACCGTTATCCAGCGACTGGGCGCTGACTTCCTGAAACAGACTCCTAACTTCTGTTATAATGGTGTCAACCCCATCGGTGAAGTAGGCACCCGCCCCACTGACCGTCGTGAAAACTACGTGAAACGCTGTGTGGGCATTCCTGGTGACACGCTGCAAATTATCGATCACATCGTGTACATCAACGGGGTACCTAACAAAGAACCCGACCATGTACAATACACCTATTTTGTTAGGTTCAAGAACATATCGCCCATGGACCTACTGAGGGAGGATATGGATGACCTCCGCCAAGAATTGGGCATCTCGATAGAGGATGTAGAGAGCCTGAAACGCATGCAGAACTACGATACTGCCGTTGGCACAATACTTAACAGTGATGTGCTCTCCGAATTCGACGGCTATATGCCGCTGACCACCTACGCTGCACAGGAACTGAAAGCCCGCGGCTACCTCAGCGACTACCGTGTCGTCACCGACAAAGACATCGCGTCTGGCAAGGTGTACCCGCTAAACATGAACAACGGTTGGACACGCGACAACTATGGTCCTGTATGGATTCCTAAGAAAGGCGAGAGCATCAAACTCGACATCAACAACATCGCTATCTACGAGCGTCCCATCCGAGCATACGAAAAGAACCAGTTGGAGGTACGCGACGGCAAGATCTTCATCAACGGAGAGCAAACCGACACCTATACCTTCAAGATGGACTACTACTGGATGATGGGCGACAACCGCCATAATTCAGCCGACTCGCGCTACTGGGGTTTCGTGCCTGAAGACCACGTTGTAGGCAAGCCCATCTTCATATGGTGGTCAAGCGATCCAGACCGTAGCCTCTTCGGAGGTGGCATCCGCTGGGGGCGCCTGTTCAGCCTTGTAGACAATATCAAGTGATTTGAGGTTTGAGGTTTGAGATTTGAGGTTTGGAATGAAGAAGACTGTCCGTTTCCTTATAGTACTGATAGCAGCCTTCCTACTGATGCTGGTTTTCAGGTCAGTGGGTGTGACACTATATACTGTTGAAGGAGACGGGCTATCACCATCACTCATTGCCGGCGACCGTGTGCTAGTCAACCGCTGGAGTTACGGATTGCGCATTGGCGGATCTCGGAGTCTGTTTAACTACGGGCGCATCTGCAAACAGCCTATTGCAAAAGGCGATCTTGTGGCTTTTGAGAATCCCCTGGACTCTGCTCACCATGAGGTTTTCGTCTGCCGCTGTGTAGCCCTGCCTGGTGACAGTCTGATGGTCGACGGTGTCAAGACAGTGGTTCCCTGTCTGGACAACTGTGCCACGGCCGACTACTACTGGCTTGAATCCATCAATCCTGACAATCCTGTTGACTCACGCTCGTTGGGCTTTATAGCCGAGGAATATATCATTGGCCGAGCCGTTCTCATTATGTATAGTCGCAACCCTTCGGCACCCCTCTGGAATGGATGGCGATCAGACCGGCTGCTGTTGCCCATTTGACGATGAACAATGCGCTTTGTGACACTTGCCTTTTAAGCACCACCTATTTCGGTCCAGTGCAGTGGTACCAGAAACTCTATCGCTATGACACCATTCTGATAGAGCAGCATGAGACATTCCCCAAGCAGACCTATCGCAACCGCTGCCTCATTGCAACGACTCAGGGCGTACAGGCTCTCACCGTGCCCATTGAACATTCCGATCATAGTACATCGTCAGTGTTCGATGTTCAATCCATCAGGATTTCCGACCACGGCAACTGGCGGCATCTGCATTGGCAGGCCATCCAGTCAGCCTATAGTGAGTCGCCCTTCTTTGAATACTACGAGGACGACCTGCGCCCCTTCTTCGTCAATCGTGACTGGGAACGGCTTATCGACTTTAACGACGCCATCTGTCAGACCATGTGCCAACTGCTCGATATCCATCCCCATATTGAACGTACCACGCAGTTCACTCCCAATGCCCTACTTGTCAACTCCCCCACTCCTCTGATAGATTTCCGTGAGGTGATCCACCCCAAGCATCCCCAGCCAGATGCCGATTTCACGGCCAAGCCCTACTATCAGGTTTACAGACAGCGGCACGGTTTTCTGCCAAACCTCAGCATCCTTGACCTACTCTTCAACATGGGACCAGAGAGCATCTATTATTTGTAGCATTCACATCATTAGTATAACCTATTATCATTTAACTGACAATGAGAAAGATACTAACCACCATGCTTCTGATGCTGACATTTGCCATAACGGTCAGCGCACAGGATGTAACTCCGAAAGACACGCCACAACTGGAGTTTGTCATGCAACTGAAAGTAACGCTTGGCGAGGTTTACACCGTCGGCGAGACACCTCACGGCAAACGCGTTGTCATACCTATCACTGGCGGCACCTTTGAAGGCCCACTTCTCAAAGGCATCATCTTGAACGGTGGAGCGGACTACCAACTGGCCAGCAGCGACGGCAAGCGCACAGAACTGGAAGCCATCTACAGCATCAAGACCGACGACGGCACCTATATCCACGTTCGCAACAGGGGTATCATTGCCAACGACAAGGATGCCGAGGGCCATCCCACCTTCTACTTCAAGGCAGCCCCTCAGTTTGAAGCACCCTTCGACAGTCCCTACGCTTGGCTGAACAATGCCATCTACGTCTGCCAACCAGAATGGGGCCAGCAGTTTGCGGGTATTGTCTTAAATGTTTGGAAGGTAAAGTAGGCGTTACTTGCCCACGGCCTCTGTTCACACATTCCAACTACGGCGGTAGCGAATTTTTCACTTTTCACTATTCACTTTTCCCTTTCAATGGCGGTAGCGAATTTTTCACTTTTCACTATTCACTTTTCCCTTCCAATGGCGGTAGCGAATTTTTCACTCTTCACTATTCACTCTTCCCTTTCAAAGGCGGTAGCGAATTTTTCACTCTTCACTATTCACTCTTCCCTTTCAAAGGCGGTAGCGAATTTTTCACTCTTCACTATTCACTTTTCCCTTTCAAAGGCGGTAGCGAATTTTTCACTTTTCACTATTCACTTTTCCCTTTCCATTTGCAATGTGACAATATTTCAAAGAGCGCTTTACGAGTTCCCTTCCGCCATCATTTGCAAATTTACAATAGTGCAATAATCGCTTGACGAGTTATGACGAGTTACGAGAGATAAGGAGAGATAGTGTTTTCCGCCTCGTCCAAACGTCATCTACGGGTTGTTCCAACGTCACCTTCGGGTCGTTCCGACGGCAGTTTACGGTCGTTCCGATGCTTCCTTTCCCTGGTAAACTACGGCACTTTCGGGCGTAAAGTGCCGTCGGAACGAAGCGTAGATGACGTTCCTTCGAACTGCGTCAGTCACCCACGTCGATGCAGTAGAGGTCCGACAGGTATTTCACCACCCTGGGAGGCAGCACCCGCATGCCGGGCCTCAAGCCCAGCGCCTCCAGTTCCTGCCTGTAGGGCTTCATCCATTTGGCCAGCGTGCCGAGAGACACTCCCGCTGCCATAGCCAGTTCCGATTTACTCTTTGCCTTCATTATAAATCCTTTCTAACATTAATTTCCATAAATTGACCATAAATTGATCGTTAATTCCATTCCCGCGTGACTTACAAAAACCTTCAAAACACTTTCATTGATTTCAATCTTTTACAAGATTTGCGTCTGCTGCTGATGCTGTCTGATTGGAAGTGAACTTCCATCAGTCGTCACCAGCCCCATACGCCGCATTCCATGCTTTGAAATCAATGAAAGCAAAAACACCGATTTCTTCGAAATCTAAAAAACTAGGAACTATCCTGACCTCCTTTAGGGAGTAACTTTGCTCCCCTCCTTCGGAGGGGCTGGGGGAGGTCCCGGTTTTTTAAGCCCGAAGGGCGATGTTTTTGTTTCTCATCAACTCTATCTTCTAATCAAATCTGCTATATCGATCTTGCGGGCCTTCTGCTCCGGTGTGGCGTGCTGTTCCAGCAGGGGCGAGAGGTGGATGGGGTGTCCCAGCAGACGCTGCGCCTGCAGCATGATGCGGTACCATGTGGTATAGGCCTTGCCCTCCGGATCGGTGTCGGGGAAGAGGATGATGCGGCGACCCCTGAGCGGGAACAGTTTCTGCGGCGTCAACTCGTTCAGGCCCCCTGTAGCCAGCCACAGACACTCCGGGTAGCGTTCCGACATGATCACCGCCGTCTTCTCACTCTCCACCACCGCGACAGTTTTATTCGACCACAGAT
>Ga0310695_10007328_pt1 | contig 17666 bp, 19 predicted proteins | sample RumenRJG_04DNA_FD_203882 | JGI IMG/M metagenome (GOLD analysis project Ga0310695, IMG submission 203882) | Bovine rumen microbial communities from Lethbridge, Alberta, Canada - RJG_04 (v2) (version 2) | ecosystem: Host-associated > Mammals > Digestive system > Stomach > Rumen | place: Canada...
AACGACTATATAGGACAGGAGCCCCGTTTGTATCGGCAAGCGACCTGTTAATATAGGATACGATGCTCCGCCTAGGACAAGAGCCCCGTTTGTATCGGCAAGTGACTTGTTAAGGCGGGGTTTTTTATTTTCGAAGTTGCTCTTTTCTATTATTAAAAGTATGCTCATTGATAATGGCATATGGTTTATACACATCTCCATCCGCCATCCTACGCATACAAAGTATAGTTTTGCATCCCAATTCCCGACAAAAATAAGCAAAGTATGCGCTCTCACTATGTTTGCCTTCTGCAATAGGACGCCATCCTAAGTATTCTGATTTCTCCAAATAACCAGGAATATCTTTAGCGAGGGCATTCTTAATAGCGTTGAACTTGTTGTCGCTTACATTCTTGCTCACAATCGTTTTCAGATCATTCTTTGTAATCTCTACTCTCATAGTAATTCCATTAGTGATGATAAACCGTAATGGATGACCTTTCAATTGTTCAGCCAGTTGAAGCACTTCATTCCTAATACGCTTACTTTCCAGATAATAATCTTCTTGAGTTCTGTTTGTCATAATAATCGATTTTTATTAACTGCTGCAAAGATAATCATTCTTTTTGGAATAGCAAACAAAATAATGTTAAATATGATATCTTTGGCAACTTCTGGCTACTTATGACCACTTACGGCAACAAAACGGGTTTGATAATGTTGTATCTTTGTATTGTCAATGAGGCAAGCGGGCCGGAAAGGAAACATTCCTTTGATGGAGGGAGATAGTCTCCACGGGTCACTCGGATCATCTCCACGAGTGACGGAGATAATCTCCATGAGGGGAAAGGGATTATCTCCATGATGCGTAAAGACTATCCGGATAGCTGGTAGATGATATCCCTTCGAGACAAAGATGGCATTCCTTTCACGCCCCGCCCCTCAACCAATTTCATGTTTAATTTTTAATGTAAGTTATGGCACAGAAATTTATCAAGTCACAGAACAAGAACAGTCAGAGCACAGCCTTTGGCAAGTACTTCGCCACCGCCGTGTACGACGAGAAGTTCATCACCACCGAGCAGATCGCTGACTTCATCCAGCAGCAGTGCTCCATCAAGAAGAGTGATATCAAGGCTGCCCTCGACGAACTGGGCGGTGCGATGAAGCACTTCTTCGAACTGGGTCAGAAGATCCGTCTCGACGGTATCGGCATCTTCAAGGTCGGTTTCTCATCCATCGGTGTAACCAAGTTAGAGGATTGCTCTGCAGCCACCATCACCGAGCGTCGTATCCTGTTCCAGCCCGAGACGGAGCGCGTGGTAGTCGGTCAGACCACAAACAAGGAGGGTAAGATCGTACAGAAGTACGTGGTAGCCAAGAGCCTGATCAAGGACGTACTCTTCGAGGAGACCCACGAGAATGCGATGAAGAACCCTTCGGCAGGCTCAGGGACCGTGGATGAGGGTTCAGGCTCAGGCTCTTCGGCAGGCTCAGAAACCGGTGGCAGTGGTAATAACAGTGGAGGTAGCGGTATTATCCCGACACCAACCGATCCTGAAGACGATCAGCCCGCTTAATCTTAGGGACTGTCCCCAATATTAAAGAAAGGAGAATAAAATGAGTAAGAAAGAGACGACAAAGTTTCTTGTGCAGATCATCGTGTCGATTGGATCGGCGATCCTGACGGCACTGGGAGCTGTATCGTGCACCGTTTAAACGACCGACGATGATGAGAGTTATTACATTATTAGTAGTTCATTGTTCGGCAGTAAAGCCCGACCAGACATCGTCGGCCGCTCAGATTGATACCTGGCACCGCAAAGACCGCCATTATAAGTTTGGCATCGGCTACCACTACGTGATCCGTCGTGACGGAGAGATTGAGCCCGGTCGGCCTGAATGGATGGTCGGTGCCCACTGTCTGAACCACAATGCCCATTCGATCGGCATCTGCTACGAAGGGGGACTCGATATCCGCGGTCAACCCGACGACACGCGTACGGCAGCGCAGAAGGCGACGATGCGGCAGTTGCTTGAGGATCTCCACAAGCGTTACCCCCGTGCCCTGATCGTAGGCCATCGCGACCTCAGTCACGACCGCGACTGCCCCTGCTTCGATGCGGTGAAAGAGTACGCTGATATTAATCCGGAGTAACAAAAAAAAATACCCAAATCGCAATGGCGGTTTGGGTATTTTTTTGTAACATTGCCATCAAGATGGCGAAGTTACTCCGTCTCGACAAACAAAGAAACAAGTTTCTTTGTTTTGTGCTCGACTTTTCGTAACTTTGTACCCGATCCCCGCCACTAGCGGGGATTCTTTTTATTTAATCCTTCAATTCTTCAGCGCCCGCATGGCATTGAGCACGGCGAGCACGGTCACACCCACGTCGGCAAACACGGCGAGCCACATGGTGGCGATACCGAGGGCGGCGAGGATAAGGACAGCCACCTTTACACCGATGGCGAATGCCACGTTCTGGCGGGCTATCGACAGTGTGCGCCTTGCGATATGCACGGCAAGGGCAATCTTCGAGGGCTTGTCGTCCATCAGCACCACGTCGGCGGCTTCTATGGCGGCATCGCTGCCCAGTCCGCCCATGGCGATACCCACATCGGCACGTGCCAGTACGGGTGCGTCGTTGATGCCGTCACCCACGAAGGCGAGGTGCGACTGACTGGTAGCTGTCTGCAGGAGTTTCTCCACATGTGCCACCTTGTCGGCGGGCAGCAGCTCTGCGTGATATTCTGTAAGATGCAACTCATTGGCCACATGCTCAGCCACTTCCTGGCGGTCGCCGGTCAGCATCACGGTCCGTTTGATACCTATCTCATGTAGTTGTGCGATGGCATCGGCACTGTCGGGCTTGATCTGGTCGTTGATCACGATATGACCGGCATACGCTCCGTCGATGGCTACGTGGATGATCGTACCCACATGGTGACAGTCGTGCCACTTGGCACCAATGGCATCCATCATCTTCGTGTTTCCTACGCATACAACCTTTTCACCTACGCGGGCACGGATACCATGACCGGCTATCTCTTCCACATCCGTGATCTTACAGCCGTCAGTCGCCTCGTCAGGGAAGGCATCGCGCAGGGCGGCACCGATGGGATGGGTGGTGAAGTGCTCCACATGGGCAGCCAGGTGCAACAACTCGTTTTCATCACAGGTGTCAGGATGCACGGCACTCACGGCAAACTGTCCATGCGTCAGTGTACCGGTCTTGTCGAACACCACGGTATCCACCTTTGCCAGCACATCCATGTAGTTGGCACCTTTGATGAGGATACCTCTGCGTGAGGCACCGCCAATGCCACCGAAGAAGGTCAGGGGCACGCTGATTACGAGGGCGCACGGACAGGATACCACGAGGAACATCAGGGCTCTGTAGAGCCAAGTTGAGAACGTGGTGATTGGTGACTGTTGGGCGGTGAGATAGAGGTAGAGGGGTGGAAGGATCGCCAGGGCGATTGCCAGGCACACCACGACGGGTGTGTAGATACGGGCAAAGCGGGTGATAAAGGTCTCGCTCTGCGACTTCCGTTCGCCGGCATTCTCCACCAGGTTGATGATCTTCGATACGGTACTCTCGCCAAAGGCTTTCGTGGTGCGCACACGGAGCACACCGGAGAGGTTCACGCAGCCTGAGATAACCTCGTCGCCCACAGTCACGTCGCGGGGCAGCGACTCTCCGGTGAGCACCACGGTGTTCAGGGCTGAGGTACCCTCTATCACCACACCGTCCAACGGCACCTTCTCGCCCGGACGGATCACGATGACCTGACCCACAGCCACCTGTTCTGGACTCACATCCGCCTCGCTTCCCTCCAGATGTGCCACGTCGGGGCGGATATCCATCAGGTGGGCGATGCTGTCACGGCTCTTACCCTCGGCATAGCCCTCGAAGAGCTCGCCTATCTGGAAGAAGAGCATCACGAACACGGCTTCGGGATACTGCGTCTCGGCACCTGGCAAGAATCCGATACAGAGGGCACCGATGGTAGCGACAGCCATCAGCAGATGTTCATTAAACGCTTCGCCTTCCGTAATTCCTTCCCATGCCTCATGGAGGGTCTCATGACCGATCAACAGATAAGGAATGAGATACACCAGCAACAACTGGAAGGTGGATAGCTGGAAGTTACGCTCGATGAGTACGGCGCCGATTAGCAGCACGGCAGTGCCGATGATGAGCCAGAGCTGACTTTTCAGCGAATGCTCGTGGTGATGTTCATGTGAGCAGTTCTCGCAATGCTCGTTCTCGTGTTCATGTAAATGTGCCATATCTTTGCATTTTTATTGATTTCACGCTGCAAAGGTACGGCATATAAAATGCAACTCGGTGACTTTTTCGCTGTAAGATCTTTATAGAGTCGCTTTTTCGCGGTATTGTTTGGCGGTCATACCGGTAACCTTTCGACACCCACGATTCTTCCACACACAAAAAAATCCCTTACCGTATGGCGGTTTGGGATTTTTTGTAACATTGCCATCAAGATGGCGAAGTTACTCCGTCTCGACAAAAAAAGAAACAAGTTTCTTTGTTTTGTGCTCGACTTTTCGTAACTTTGTAAGATTTCGCATTCTTTCTTTATCTAAAGGCAGTCTGGGGGATTGAAGAAAAACTGGGTTACGAATTGGCAACCGTACTCAATTCCACATTCTGCTACAAATTGCTATCAATGAGCACCCGAAGAAGGGTCACTAGCCGTTTTATGACTCAACTTCGGGTACAAAGGTACAAATAATTATCTAAACCACCATTTATTTTTCACTTTTGTTCGATTTGTGGTTGACATTGCTGACGAGTTGACCAATTTGGATTATAAAAAACGCGGATTAATTGTATAGAGTTTTAGAATTTCCTTATACGAGGAGGTGGATCTGACAGGTCAATCTCCTTCAGTCTTAAATTCTTATTTGCTTACGACACCCTTGCAAAGAGTTATTCACTCAATCGGAGACTTTACAATCGATTTGTAAATACATAGAAGTTCCTTTTTTGTATCAATAGAAAAATGACTTGAAATCTCAGGAAATAGCAACAGTAGGATTATCCATGTTGTAGTCCTTGGCATAAGAGAAAACTTTGAGTATGGCTTCCAAAGATGAGGTTCAAATTGTACATCCGATAATTTCTGCTTGTAAATATGTTCCCATACAAAGTACAAAGGTAAAAGTAGAGTATCCATTTCTCTACAAGTCTCCAGTACTACTTTGAGATCAACCATTCTATCGTTCGCCAAGAAACATTTCTTCTTTTGATCTTTCAAAACCCAAATGTTCTTCTTGACTATTTTCATACTGGCAACACGCATAAGATAAACTTTAATAACATACATGGCAAGGTGTTCTTCCTCTTTGCTCTGCATTTTCCAAAGATATTGTCTTAACAGAATGTCCTTGGATCGTTCTGCACCAATTATGATGATATCTTTTCCCGTATGGAGTAATATAAACTTCAGTTTCCGTCATTGAAGACTCGAACGATGAAAATCCATCAGGTCTGTTTTCTGTTGTTTTGTTCCCACATGAAGTGAGAAGGACTATTGCCATAAAACTTGTGGCATAATACATTTTTCTCATATTGTTCTATCGTATTAAGTTTGACTCTGTCTTTGGAACTAAATTAATTCTCTTAATATAATTGATTAAAAAACGCTTATCGTTGTGTTTCCGTAATCATCTGTATGGGAAAAGTAGAGATTTCCGTTACTATCATATCCAGTTGTGTTTCCATAATCATCCGTATATGAATGATAGAAGTTTCCATCAGAATCATAACCCGTTGTATTACCGCATCCATCAGTATGTATGTTGTAGTAATTTCCATTAGAGTCATAACCTGTCGTGTTTCCATAATCGTCAGTATATGAATGATAATAATTTCCGTTGCTATCGAAGCCTGTCGTATAGCCGCAGTCATCAGTCGAAGAACGGTAAAAATTCCCATTAAGATCATAAGCGGTAACATTTCCATATTCGTCAACTGATACATGGTAATAATTGCCATTTGTGTCAGTGATAGTAAAGTCTTTGCTTCCATCGCAATGAATCGAATAGTCATTTAAAGATGAAGATTCCTCGAGATTTTCTTCTGTCAGATCTGACGGGTACACTTTATCATCATATGAATAAACCTGAGTAAAATTGTTGTAGTTCATGGCACTATTGTATGATGTGCCAGAAATAGAAGAGTCCTTATAAAGCACTTCAGATGACGAACTGTTGTGTTTGTTACAACTTGCAAATAATACTGTGGCAATGGCCATAATAAATAATTTCTTCATAACTGTTCTTGTTTAATGTTTCTTATAACCTTTATGTAAGATAAGTATAAAAGGTTAACAATAATCCTGTATTTTTTGAAAGAAAATGAAAAAGGAGCTGAACACGGCTATATTCAACCCCTTCATTTACCACTTCAATTAGGTTTAATGTCTCTTTGGAACGTAAGTCTTGTTTCCGCGAGAATTGTAATAATACTGGCCTCCCCGACTTCCCCTATTGATGGATCTGCTTCTACCGTAATTATATGCTCTACTTGAGTAGTCTCTGGCACGGTAGCCTTTACTCCCTGTATAGGGATTGCTACGACCTCTTGTAGAGAAGTTGTTATGGTTTGTACGGTCTGAACGGGTCTTATAATGACCTGTTACGTAAGTGCCTGTACTCTTGCGGGTATAACCTCTTTGATACTTGTGGCTTTGAGCCATCGTTGCTGTTACTGCTATCAGTACGATAAACAGGAAAACTAAATACTTTTTCATAATTCTTTTGTTTTTAGTGATTAAAATGTTGTCTCTATTACCAGATATTAATTTGTGAGTTTATTATTGAATGTTTACATTTGATGGTGTTGGGACTAATCTGCGTATTTCGTCACTACTAATAAAAACGTCGCAATTTTTATGAGTAAGGTTTCCGACATAGCGATAAATAAGTCCCGTATGACTAACTTTACACAGATCATATAGTGCCCTACTATCTGCATCGTTAATACCATCTTCTAATATAGAGCTCTTAACAGCACCAATATTCTCATTAAGTTGATCTATAGAATATAGGTATTCGTCCATCTCCGCAGTGATAATTATATTTTCACCATCTAGACCATAGTCGGTCAATGTTATACCTTCTTCTATTTTCATTGGAAGATTCACCTTCTCTGCTTCCATGCTCAGTAACAGAAGAGAGTAAAGCGCTTCATGCGGATTGAGGTCAAACTTCTTACGTAATGTCTGTATGTCTTGTACGGTAGCAGAGCATTCGAATTTGCCTTTAGCAGAATTGCTGATTACTATTCTCAAACCACAGTTCTCTTCCACGAGTTTGTCCATAAGCACGTTTCCTTGGTTATTGCCTTGGCCATTGACACACAAGAAGCACATCAGCAGGGCCTCTTTTACCTTTTTCTGGTCAACACTGCTCATCAGATTGTAGAACGGGTTGTCGTATGATAGATAATAGGTCAAATACCCTTTCTCCAAATGTATTGCTGTAACAGCACCATTGCCAAGTGCCACTGGAATGGGGCAGTCACGATTGGCGCGAGCCACCTGGGCAGCAAACGAATTCTCGTACATCGGACGGGTAACCATCCTTGCGATGTTGCCCAGAATCATCAGGCAAACGAATACAATGCCCGTTATTTTCAATACCTTCTTCATAGCTGTATATATGTATTTAACTGATTAAAACTCCTGAAAAATCCTGCTTCGTGGCGTTACCACGCATCTTGAACAGAAATTCGCGTGCCATCCAGTTCTCATAATAGTTAAACCACGTCTGCGTGAACAGGTCATTGTATTGGTCTATAGACAGGTTGGAGTTGACCAAGATGGTAAAGAGAACATATAGTCCGATGCTTACGCATACGCTCTCAGGATCAAGCGATTTGCTTCGCATTTCTTCTGGAATGACATTGAAGTCTGCAGCATCCTTATAGTAGGCATATTTGGCCAGCATCGAAATCTGCTGTACAAGGGTGGACATATTTCTTTCGCTATAGAGATATTTCATTGCTTGATTGGTCTTGTGTGTTTCGTCGTTAGCATAATCTATCATATAGCGTTTCATCATTCTTGCAAAACGACCATCTAATGAGTTTGGCTCAACGGTGTCGGCAAGCAACAGTTTCTTCGAAGCGATACACCAATGTGCATATTGGTCTTGCATCATCTGTATATTGAAGTCCTCACTATAGCTTGGCAGTTCTTGCACATTAATAGAATTACCCATCATAGTCTCTATTGTGAACTCGGCCATCAGCCTACGTTCTATATCTTGCATTGATTTCATGGCGACCAGATTATTTTTCGTTATTACTATTATCCTTTTTGCTGCGTAACAAGAAGAAAGCAGGTAAGAAAGTCACGAGAGAAATACCGATGAGACCACCGATCGTTTCTGGGGAACTGGGAGCGAACACCTTAGGAAGGCAAATAAATCCTACAACGAGTAAGATGATTCCAAAAATCTTTTTCATAATTGTACTGTTTTTAATTGTGAATATTTTGTTTCTTTACCCTTTATGCAGAAAGAAACGAAAAGGTTAACAAGAAACTCGAAAAAAGTTTTTGAGGATAATCAGAAGACAACTTCAATAATGTATATAGGCCATGTACGTTTAGTACACAGCCCATATTCTCTTTACAAATGACTCTCGTCCCTTTGTCGCCTGTTGCTCTCCTTGATTCCTTTTGTGCTTCTTGCTCCCAAAGAAATAGAGCAAACCACCAATTACGCTCAGCATAAAAAAGCCAGAGAACTTGCTACTAATCGCATCTGCAGGAGCACCACTACTTGCAGCCATAATAGCTACCAACAGATTCAACACTGCGAAAACCAACAGAATAATTCCAGATACTTTCATTGTCTTTTACTTTTAAAGGGTTTATAATGTTTGTTATTTACCCTTTATGCAGAAAAACAAGGAAAGGTTAACAATACGACTCGCTTTTTTGCATAGTTACGAATTGTTACTTAAATATCCAACATTATCTTCTCTTGGTTATCCCACATCCGATCATGCCCTAATGGTTGCATGAAACCATCACATGATTCTGCATCCGAATCTAAATAAACAGTTCTCCCCTTATAGGGACAAAGCCAGCCGTTTTCCTATTCATTTTTTCTTTGCCTAGTGCATTGAGCACAAAACCTAAAGCTCCTCATATTATACATATTATGCCTGCAAAGGTAATCATTCTGCCACATATACACAAGCCCTTTACGACTTTACTTATGTCAATACAACAACTGTCATTATTTACTGCCTTCAAAGTTAATCCAACATAACGAATCCGGCCCAATAGTAGGGATCTTTATAATTCTTCCTTACATCCATCATAGCGTTCCATAATGCTTGATGCTTTTCCACTCCACTCGTCAGATATGTGTAGAACTGAGTCATCAGCATGGCCGTTGCGTCATCTTGGACTTTCCACAATGACATAACAATCGTCTTAACCCCGGCTAACTTGAATGCACGTTGCAGTCCATAAACGCCATCAACGGGGTCAACCTTTCCTCTTGCTGTTTCACAAGCGGAAAGAACGACCAACTTTGTATTAGACAAATCCAATCTTGATATTTCGTCTGCTGTCAATATACCATCTTCTACATTCTTTAGATTGAATTTCCCTTGCCATATATTGTTTCCACCGGCTAACATCAGACCAGCCCACATCAAGTAAGAATCCTTTTGAGAGTAGATGTTTGTTGTGGCTACGAACTTGTTTCCTTCAGCTTTTTGGGGTGTGTCAATAACAAAACCATGTGTTGCCAAGTGCAAAATATCTGGAGAATGTCGATGCAGTTTTTTGAATGATTCTTCGTTTGCTGCAATGCTGTCATAAACGGAAACAGTCATTCCTTTCACCTTAAGCAATCTGTATATGTTTTCAATTTCCTTCTTTGTTGAAGGTATTGTCCCCCATTTACCTCTCTCATTCTCAGAGCGCAGCGCCAGTTCTGACTCTATCTCCGTTCCGCTATATTCGTCATAAGCAGAACTTGCTTCTGCCATAGCATCCATGCTCTCGTCATATTTGATGTTACCATACAATGCCGACGACTGACAATAAACAGTTTCTGAAGCTTTAACATTGCTTATGTTTGCTGTTGAGGATACACGGCACATGGTATATCTATCATTCAGCATCACTCCCTTTTCGTCACGAAGGACATCAAAGTTTATGTTAGACAAATAACCTGTTGGAGAATAATAAACTTTCTTTATACCGTTCATGTAAGGTAGAAGCTTGTTCCATAACATGTTATGCAGTGTTATGGATTTTTGAGATGCGTAAAGTTCATTTATCAACAACTCATTTGATTCTACATTGTCGAAAACGGCTTCCACACTATCTACATTCTCCAACGATACAAGGATCGGATAGTCAAAGTCCTTGCGCAACAGGAATGCTCCATAGTAAGGTTGAACATCTGGATAGTGTTCCATTTTGGGCGCATAGCAATATTCTATTGCAATTTCGCCATCATCCAAAGAAGCCTTAACGTCTTTCCAAGTTCTTGACTCATCAAATAGACGTTGTCCTAAGTTTCCAATGCTGCTAAGCAAAGTCCTCTCGGCATTGGTAATATCCCATATCAAAGAGTCTCTTTCTGATGTGGAATTTGTTTTGTATGCGAGGTTGTTTTTCAGTTCCTTGTTCCTCAAATACATATTCCTTATTTCCTCATTGGGCGACTGCATTACGTGTTTTTCAAGTATGTATGATGAATTAGCTAAAAGAGTTTTGCAAAAGATTGTATTATTGTAGGCTAATGAAATGGCATCCGAAGCATTTGTATGATAGGCTATAAGGTTGTTCATGAAAATTAGTTCTCTCGATACAGTCCGCCAGTAATTCTCACGCTCCAATCCTGTAAAATGAGAGAAAATGGCGTCGATGTTGTGCATAGAATAGTTGTTCATACTTTGTAGAGCCGATATACTTTTTGGATAATTCCCAAGATATAGTTGGCATATAGCCATATTCTGTGCAAACAAATAGTTTCTTTCATTATTATCCCCCTCAAGTCCATCAAGCAATTGCGCACCTTCAGACCATCTTCCTTGTTTCATGTAAAGAGCAGCAAGATTGTTGTAAGCCAGAGCATAAGTTTCTTGTGATAAAATAGTCTTTTTACAATGGTCTACGATATATTTAAAGCACTTTTCAGCTTCATTATAATGACCTACTACATCACACACATTGCCATAACTTAGCAATACTTTAAAATGCTCTTCGTTTGATGTAGAGAAAATGCTTCCATACAAATGTTCAAACTGTTCCTTGGCTTCATCCATATATATTTTTGCAGAAAGGACATCTCCATTGGCTTGATAAGATAATGCCATATTCATTAGCATTCCAATATATGCTTCCCCAAAGTCATTTGACTTTTCATACATACGTTGTGCCTGATTAAAGTATGCCAAAGCCTGACCAAAATTTTTAAGTGTAAATTCTAGGTGCCCCATACACAACCAGAGGGCACGTGTGTATTCGGAATTTGGATTGCTACTCCTTTGGTTGTAAACAGCCATTGCAGAAGAAAGGAGTTTTTGTGTTGAAGTGATGTCGCCAATTTGCATGTAGCAATAATGCAACGACATTACTATATTATAATAATCATCTTCCCTGAATGGATTCTCATTCTCTTTCAGTTCTTTCTGATTCAATAAGGATGGGATTGCCTCTTCAAGTCTGTTCCAATTGTTCTGCTTCATCCATTCGTCAAACGTTGGCCTATTCGAGTTTGCAGAAGATTGAGAGTTGATTTGTGCCTTACAAATAAAAGCACAACACAAAAGTATTAACGTTAAGTAATTCCTCATTTTGAATTTTGGCATTCTTGAATATAAAGTAGTGTTCTCTCTGCAACCTCGCCATAAAGTGAAGTCTGTACATCTTTGCTCTTCTTTAGGTACACCAATGCGGACGTTTTGTCATCTAACAGCATATATGCTCGTCCTAAATTGTGATAAACTGTAGCAAGAGTTTGGACGTTCTCATTTTTAAGCCTCTCCTCATCAGTTTTGAGCAAACGTTCTAATTGTTTTTTCGCCTTTTCAGGGTGGCCGGAAAATATGTATGACACGCTCAATTGGTTGGTGATTTCTTCATAGTTAGTGCCAGATTCTCTCTTTGGGGAGGAAAAATAGAGTTCATAGTATTTAATGGCATTCGGATAATCTTGTATCCAGTAAGCACCATTTCCGGCAAATCTATATAGCATGTGAGCTGGATAATCCTCTATACCCGTTTGGGATAAATACAATAATCCTTTAGATATAACAATATCAACTGCTTCATAGTTCTTTTTTTGAGAGTAGCATGAAGCAAGATTGCAATATGCGCCACAAATGCTTTCATCAGGGGTATCTAAACTGTTAGAAAGATTGACGAGTTCTTCGAAAAGAGGAATAGCTTCATCTAGTTTATTTATGTATCTACTAAGTAAGATTGCTCGACTATACACTGCTAACAAATATGATTTGTATCTACTTCCCTTTTTCTCTTTTATACTTTTTATGAAATCAACATAGAAATTGGTGGCTTCTTCATAACGATTCTCTTTAACTAATAAATTGACTTGTTCCCATTGAGTGTTTTCCCATTCCACATAATTCCAGTTATTAATGTCAATCAATTCTCTCTCAGGTGACTGCTCCACCCTATTGTAGCACTCTTTGGCAAGAAGAGTGTCACCTTGTTCCTTATACAAATTTCCTAAATTTAAGTAGAGGCTTGACCTATATTGATTAACTTTATCAACTCTTGCTGCAACACTTCGCAGAATTCCTTTTCTGTAATAGCTTTCAGCATTTTTATAATCCCTGAGCCGATGATAGGCAGTTGCTATAATATACCATGCATCTAGATATTCGTATTGTCGCAAGTTAGTCCCCTCAAATAGCGTAATGGCTTCCTTGCATGGGGTAATACACTCCTTGTAATTACCTATGTCAAGGAGAGATTGCCCTTTCAATTCCAAGAAAACAGCTTTTAGCGTATCGTTTGTTGACTGCATACACTGTTGTTCAATCTGAGCTATAATTGTTAATGCTTCATTTGTTTTTGCCTCAGTAACGAGTTGTCTAATACGAATTATTTTCTCAACAATATCCTCTTGTGCATAGGATATAGTCGAGATCAACAAAAAAAAGATTATCAAATAGAACTTGCGCATATACTTCTTCATTTGTCAATTATTTCCCAATATCCACCTCTGTCTGGCCCGACCCTACAGATGGTACCGTTTTCACGCATGGTCTTGATTCGCTTTTCAACGGCACGTGAGGATATGCCAAGTTTCATAGCGATCTCGGCAGCGGAAACCTTGGGGTTCTGACGTATGGCGTTTAGGATGCTTTGAACAACATCCTGTGGTTTCTCCGAACCTGTACGGTTTTTCTCCGAACTAAGCTCCGAACTCCTTTCTTTTTTCTCCGAACCTAATTGCTGGCTATTGTTGGCAATGGCAACAAGGTTGTTCTCACACCCTGAATGAACAGGAATATGAATAAGGAATGTCAGTCGGTCATCGGTAGTCTCAAAAGTAGCACGTGGTGAACCGTTGGCAGCAAGTTTCTCCTGAATGGTGGGCACACCTGTTGACCGTCCTTCGGTAAGATCCAATTCTTTCAAGAAATCACCAAGGTAGCGATTGCGATAACGTCGACTTTTTAGCATGTCACCTTTTTCTATATCCGACATGGGGATGCTACGATCAGGACCAGGACAATTGAGAATAGAAATGCCACTAGGTTCAATAGTTATCTCCACAGGTTCGTGCTGATCGTAGGATCTGTGATATAGACTATTAACGACCGCTTCCTCAAGCGCGTCGTAGGGGTAGTTGAAATAGCGGTTGGCTTCCTGCTTACCAGAGATCTTTTGAATAACCTCATAAACAATGTTTGTGCTGAGAAAATCCAGCGTCTGCTTAATCATTTGCGGAACACTGCCTTTAATGATTTTCTCCGTAAAGTTGTGCGGATTCTTGATTTTCCCCTCTGGGAACACCACAATATCCACTTGTGTGTATGGGAAGAACTTCTCTGGGGACTCACAAAACATCATGGCAGAAACATTCTTCAGCCAACGTTGCTCAACAGGGCCAGCATAAAGATTCATTTGGTCAAGAATCTCAGGTAGTGGTCGTGACCAAAGTTCAGTGGACAGTTTGCTGCCAACTTTCACAAGATAGTCACGTAGCAAGACCATTGAAATGTCTTCCAGTTTAATGTCAGGATTCCCTCGCTCGTCGAATGGCTCTCTGACTGCCATCATGCGCAACTCTTCTAACACTTCGCCTTTGGCCTCTATGGAGGTGGAGCCATATCTGACGTATATGACAGGCTTTTTCACCTTGGCCGTAACATCTACTGGGATAGAGTAAGGACGGTGACTGCCAGATGGTACCCACAGAACGATAATGTTTTTACCATCAACTTCCTCCACGAAAATCTTGGCAGCGTAGTATGGTTCAAACAATTGGTTGTAACGCTGAAGCTCCTTTTGAATATAATCAAGCTTATCAAGGGGTACGCCTTCTACTGGCCGCTGTGCTATTCCATCTACTTCATCAACACCTATCAGAATATAGCCTCCACCAATATTATCAATGTCGTTGGCAAAGGCACAAATGGTGTGATAGGTACTGATTGGATTCCAGCCCTTCTTGAATTCAATGCGGTTTCCTTCAACTTTGCGCTTATTCAGCAAGTCTTCAATGTTAACAGGTAATGCCATCTTCTTACAAATTTTCAATTTTCTGTTGTAGTTCTCTTACTTGCTTACCCATCACATTGTCTGCTTCATAGAGGGTGGCCATCTTTGCCAAAACTGCCAAGGCATCCTTCTTGTTATTGTCTTTCAGGTATGCAATAGCAAGATTCCAGCCGATTTCTGCAGAATAGTCGGTGTAGTCATTGTAGGTTTCCATTGTGGAAAGTTCCCAACACAATGACAACTCATGGATTGCTCCATCAAGATTGACATTGTCTTTCACATCTCCAAAAAGCTTTTCCAATTTCTTTTCTGCTTCAGAGGATGCGTCAGTACCGCGAGAAATCATTTCTGATGTGAATGAGGAATTTCCGTATTCATCCCCAAGTCCTGTGGTGTTTCGATAGTTGTTATAATCAATGCCCAACCACACAATGAATACCAGTGAAGCAGCAATTGAAAGCCATACTGCCGGCTTACGCATAGATATGAGTTTTGCTTTAGGCTGTGCAGAGGCATCCATCCGTATTGCATCTTTCACGGCTTTTTCCACACTTTGCTCGCTGGAGGCTAGTAATGAACCTATTGATTCCTTGTCTTGTGCAGAACCTACTTGCTTTAATCCTTTAACCAGTCTGGCCATTGCTATGGCGCGTCCTTTCAGTTCTGGATTCTCTTCCAGTTCATTTAAAAAAGCCTGTTCTTCTTTGTCCGACATCTGACCTTTCAGATAGGAGGTGATGCGGTCGTCTTCTTTAAGAAGTCTATCGTCTATTTTGTTGATGTCTTCTTCCATAAGTCTTTAAATTAATCAAATAAATCGTTAGATATTTCCGTAAAGCGAGTTTTGAATTTTTCACCGCAACGATGCTTAGTCACTTTTACGGAACTCTCGCTTTTGTAATTATACATCGAGGCAAGCGTTTTCATTGAAAAACCGTCTCGATAAAATCCCCAAAGTATTTTGTCGCATGGTGGAGGCAATTTCGACACAATTTCTCTAACGACAGCCTCTTTTCGTGCTTCGATGTCTTCTGTGTCATCTTCCAGAGCGAGAAGTCTGTCTATCCTATCATCCTCGAATTCATCCTTTGTGCTGCTTGGATGGTCGTCTATGATATTAAGTTCCTTACCCATGCCACGCATCTTTTCGTATGCCTTGTTACGGCATATACCTATGAAATAAGTCGATAACGAAGAAGTTAGCACGAGTTCACCATCTGTTATCTTCTTATACAGGACAATAAATGCCTCTTGGAAAATATCTTCACAATCGGAGCGTGACAATGAGAAAGAACCCTGCAAGTATGCAAGGACTTTATCCCATTGTTCGGCTGCGAACTTGTTGAGTTTTTGTTGGGTTTGTTGTAATTCAAGAATTGCCATATATAACTTATTCTATACTTGATTCATAAACCATGTTTTGACGGGTTAATCTCTTGTCGTTTTTCATCAGACTTTCAACCTCCTTAACCCAACCTAAGTCGTGTTTCAGGGGTAGTTTTGACAAAACGTCATTCACATAGTATGACAACGGTCCATAATAGGTATTCGTAGGTTTAATTTCATAGTTGGACTGATAGGAACGGCATGCTTCCATGATAATTATATCAGCGTAACCCGATTTCTTTGGAATCTTGAAATGTCCATTTGCATTGATCCTAGGATGAAAGTCCTTCGCGTTTGGACTGAAGGCTTTCTTCGTCCCGCGACAGAAACTTTCATCTTCTTCATCCTCTTCACCCATATATGAGTTCCCTGCATGACAAGCATCTATGACCACACAAACAAAGCCATTAGTGCCAACAGCCTTTCTCAGATTGTTAAAGTAGGTGTGCAATTCATCATCTATTATATGATTGGCACCTTCGTAAACACCTTTTTTATATACCATATAAGCATCATATGGCACTATTGCTTCATCCCATCCATCTTCTTCGTCATCATTCATATCTTCAAATGGTTGCCCGTGACATGAGAAATGCAAGTAGACAATATCCTCAGGCATGACTTCCGACTGGAGTTTTCTAAGTGCTTTACGGATTTTTGACGCTGTTGCATCAGCATTTGTCAAAGAGGTAACTTTAAATCCTTGGCTTTTCAGCGTATTTCCTATCATTTTCACATCGTTTGCCCCATGAATATTACCCCACGATGCATCGCCTACATTATTGTGGACGGGATAATCAGAAATACCCACCAGTAAAGCCCGTTTGGTAACTGACCATATGGGCACCACTGCAAGAAATAGGATTATAGCCAAAACATATTTTCTCATATATCATCTCATTTCGTTTGCAAATATACAATTTTTCTCCGAACTTGATGCGTTTTCTCCGAACTTTTTTGTAATTATTATAATTATTCGCTTTTGTGTTTCCTTTTTTATGTTTTTGCTGTTAACCTTTTCAGTATGCCAATCATTAAAGGTAGAATCTATAATTTGTAACAACAATGAAATAAGAAGTAACATGGAATTAACAGGTACAATTATTGCCGTATTTGAGGCAAAGAGTGGGACATCATCGAAGACGGGTAATCCATGGATGATGCAGGGGTATGTAACAAAAATACTGGGGCAGTATCTCCGGTATTGTTTCCTGATTTGCGTGGTCAATTATCTAGATCTAACCCCATTTTCAAGACGATTTTGAGGTTACGATTTAGAAACCTAACTCTTTCACTAATCCTCCGAATTATGCGTTTCCTTCATTCTCGTACTTCCTCATTATTCCCCGTTTTGCCTTTGTTTTAGGTCGAATTTCGTTAATCTTCCAAAAACCGTTGCTCTTTACAAGCTTTTTCCGTAACATTGCCATCAAGATGGCGAAGTTACTCCGTCTCGACAAAAAAAGAAACAAGTTTCTTTGTTTTGTGCTCGACTTTTCGTAACTTTGTACCCGAAATGATTGACAGAGCGACGATAGATAAAA
>Ga0310695_10007329_pt1 | contig 17665 bp, 19 predicted proteins | sample RumenRJG_04DNA_FD_203882 | JGI IMG/M metagenome (GOLD analysis project Ga0310695, IMG submission 203882) | Bovine rumen microbial communities from Lethbridge, Alberta, Canada - RJG_04 (v2) (version 2) | ecosystem: Host-associated > Mammals > Digestive system > Stomach > Rumen | place: Canada...
GAGATAGATGCGTTCCCATTTGCGCGCTCGGTCATTCGGTAAGCCGTATAGCCGATCTGCTTCTCGGTAACTCAGCTTTTCTCGTATCATTGTCTCTACTACTTCTTGCTTGAATTCGCCTGTGTATTGTACTAGTCAACAAAAATTGGACACAAGAATTAAAAAATCACACAGCAATGTTTGCAGAATAGGACTCGCGGTATTGCTTAGGCGTCAGGTAGTTAAGAGAGTACGCTGGGCGTTGCTCGTTGAAGAAGGTAATGTATTCGTCAACTTCGTCTTGAACCGGCTTGTCACCCGTCACGTGCAAGTCCATAAACAGTTCCGCTTTAATCCAGCCGTTGATGGCCTCCATCGCCGCGTTGTCTGTCGGCGTGCCGGCGCGGGACATGGAACGGGTAATGCCATACATTGGCAACAGCTCGTTGAACGATTTGGAAGAATAGACGGAGCCTCGGTCTGAGTGCAGGATCATTTCGTGCTCCGGCAGTAGCTTTTTAAGCTCAATCAGATCCTCCAAGCCGCTGATGTAGGTCATACGGTCGCCGCGTCTGGCGGAAAGAGCATGGCTGACGATCTCGTTGTTCCAGAGATCCATGTATAAGGTGAGTTCGTAGTATACGCTCTTTACGCAGAACGCAGTCATATCGCTCACAACGCACTGCATCGGTCCGTCGATCTGCATCTCGGACAGCAGCAGATTGGGAAAAACTCTGGAAGGATCGCCCGGCTTTTTATACTTGTAATGCTTCGCTTTGCTCTTGATCCCAGCGATCTTGCAGCATTTATGCGCATACGGGTCGGAGAGCACAAGCCCGGTATCAAAGCGGATTTTTGCATTCAGCCAGCGGTAACCGTGCGACGGATATCTCAGGTGATATTCCTGAAACAGCAGAATATTGCTGACGAGAGCCTTTGTCCTGTCGGACGGGTCAGAAAGATGTTTCTTCCAGCTGTAAAAGCTGCTTCGGAGAATACCTGTGGTCTCACAGAGCAGTTTCACCGGAAACTCCCCGGACAGTTCCATGATTACTTGGTACTCTTGTTGCCGTACAGAATTACCGTACCATCCCCTTTCACCTCGTATCCTTTTTTTAGCCTGGCTTCGGTAATCCTTGTTTTGACAATCTCTTGAATCAGCTGCTCTTTCGTCATGGATTGCAATTCTTCCATTCCTGCCGGAGCTTTCTGAAACGATGGCGCGGTAATTGCGCTTTTTCCGCGCTTTGGAGGGAGTTGATTGGCGTTTCTGTACAGCCGCATGTAATCTCGAGCCGTCAGTTCATTGATACCATACTGCTCGGCAGCCTCATAACGACTTATCTCACCGTAATAGATTCGTCTGCCAATCTCCAAGCGTTCCTCTTTCGTGTACTTCATGGTAAACCTCCTGTTCACTGAGGAGAAATTCTTGTCCAAGGATGTATTTCATGCTGTCCACCCATTATACATCCTCTGTCCAAAAATTACCCCCTCTGTGTCCAATTTTAGTTTACCACTTCAGTATCTCTTGTTCGGTACTCCCTTTGGCATAAAACAACACCCCATTCGTTAGTAGTATACCATACTGTCTAACAAATGGGGTGCTGTTCATTTTGCGTGAGGCGACGTCTTTTTCTGCCAGTCCCGTCACACAATCCTTTCAGAGAGCGTGCGGCCGAAGCGTGCGTTTTTACCGAAGCAAAACGCGCAGCCTTTTACCACTTATGCCGGAACACTTTCCGGATCACCCCGTAAGCAAACAAGACGAGCCATGTAAGCATATCACAATCTCCTTGTCGGCAGACAGGCCTGTCCGCAGTCACTGTTCCCGTCTGCGCAGATAGTCCGCCGTCAGCTCCAGATACCCGCGTTCGTTATGGGCGATGCCCGCCCATTCCAAAACGGCGGCAAGAGCGAATACCGGGTCATAGGATGATTCTCCGACTTTTCTGCCCCAATAGTTTTTTGCAATCGCGCCAACCACCGTGGTCTCTTCAAAATTGGGGTCGCCCAATCGCGCATTGCGCGCCCGTGCCACACCCTTTTTTGCCCTGCCGCCCTGAGAAAGCAGCAAGTCGACAATCACGTCAAACACGTCATAGGTATAATTGGGCTTTGGGGGCAGCGCCTCTGTTGAAAAGGACTTGCCGTCCGGTTCCGCCTTGATCTCATAGGCAACGCCGCTGATGGAGTGCACGATGGCGCGCCCTCCGCTTTCCTTGAGCTTTGTCTTGATGATTTCCGAGGCTTTCGTGCTGTTCGGGTCGGTAACCCAGTTTTGCATATCCAGTTCCTCCTCTTTTTGTTCGTCCGAATCCGTGTCCGCAAGCTCCAACGCCGCGAGCAGGTCGGACAGCTTTTTTCTGGCTGACGGATAGGAAAGTTGCAGCTCGTTTTGCACCAGGCTCATGTTCCCCCGGCATTTGAGGAATGTCAGCAAGAACGTAGATTTCTCCGCGTCCAGCCGATCGAAGGGGCTCGGTTCGAAATCGTTCTTCAGCTCCAAACCGCAGCTTGTGCATTGCAGGGTTTTGATCGTCAGCGCCCCATTGCACACGGGGCACTTGGTAAGAATTGACGCCATCATCACACCTCCTGATATTAGGCTAGCATATTATTTCTATCTTGTCAATACTAGAATTAAAATTTTTATTTCCAGTAACAAGATATTTTATTACGTGTTCAATTTCCGGCTTCCGAATCAGCGGCAGCCTGCAAAAAAGGCGGGACGCTCCGTATCGGTGCGTCCCGTCTCTTCTTTTTATACCTGCAGCACGCTGCGGATCAGCCGCTCCCCCGCCGCCGTTCGGACGGCGCGGTCGAGGAACGCTTCGACGCGCTCCCTGGGATAGCCGTTCTCGCAGGCGTTGGCGAGGAAATCCGCCTCAAGCAGGATCTGATAGTCCGCGCCGTCCACGCCATGGCCGCCGCCCCCTTACGAGCGCTCGAAGATGCGGCGCACGCGGATCACGCCGTCGATCTTCTCGAGCTTCTCCACCGTGTCGGAGGGCATCGGGTGCGCGAGGTCAAGCAGCGTGTAGGCGTACTCCCCGCGCGCCTTGTTGGCGAGGTTTTCGATGTTCAGGCCGTTGCTGCCGAAAAACGACGTGATCTGCGTCAGCATGTTCGGGATGTTCCGGTGCAGCACCGCGACGCGCGCCTCGGTCTCGCAGACGCCGGCGTTCACGTCCGGGAAGTTCACCGAGTGGGCGATGTTGCCGTTGTCCAGATAGTCCTGCAGCTCGTCCACCGCCATCACCGCGCAGTTGTCCTCCGCCTCGAGCGTGGACGCGCCGAGGTGCGGCAGCACCACCGCGTTCTTCATGTGCACGCTCACGGGGTTGGCGAAGTCGCTGATGTAGGTGCGCACCTTGCCGCTCTCCAGCGCGCGCGCCATGGCCTCCTCGTCCACCAGCGCGTCGCGCGCGAAGTTCAAAAAGCACACGCCGTCGCGCATCTTCGCGATCTGCGCCTCGCCGATCATGCCGCGCGTCTTGTCCGTCGCGGGAACGTGGATGCTGATGTAGTCGCCCAGCGCGCAGGCCTCCTCCACGCTCTCGACGTGGTTGACCTGCGGGCTCAAGTGCCATGCCGAGCGCACGGAGAGATACGGGTCGTAGCCGTAGACCTTCATGCCCAGCGCCACGGCGGCGTTCGCCACCAGCACGCCCACCGCGCCGAGGCCCAGCACGCTCAGGCTCTTGCCCTGGATCTCGTTGCCGGCGAACTGCTTCTTCGCCTTCTCGGCGTCCTTGCCGATGGCGTAGTCCCCGGCGTTCGCCTTGACCCACTCGCTGCCGCCGATGATGTCGCGCGACGCCAGCAGCAGCCCCGCGATGACCAGCTCCTTGACGGCGTTGGCGTTGGCGCCGGGGGTGTTGAACACGACGACGCCCTGCTCCGTGCAGCGCTCGATGGGGATGTTGTTGACGCCCGCGCCCGCGCGCGCGATGGCGCGCAGCTCCCGCGGGAAGTCCATGCTCAGCATGTCGGCGGAGCGCACGAGGATGCCCGCGGCCTCGTCGGGCATGTCGATCAGCGAGTAGCCCGCGCGGAAGCGGGACGTGCCCACCGCGGCGATGTTGTTCATGCAGTAGATCTTGCGTTCCTTGCGTTCTTTCATAAAAGACGCTCCCTTTTTTCAGGATTTCGCCCTTTATTATGCCATGCGTCCCACCGCTTTGCAAGCAAAAATCTGACAGAATTCACAAAGGAGACGGCGGAATTTTGTGAGAAATGCCCCTACTCCTCCACCAGCTGCATGATGCTCACCTCGAAGGCGGTGCGCTCCTCGGCACCGGTGTCCAGCTGCTTGATATACGTCCGGCTCTGGACGCGGCCGTCGAGCGCCAGCCGGTCGCCCACCGACATGCGCGACACCGCGGAGGCCACCTGCCCCCACGCGATGCACGGCAGATAGTCCGCGCGCCCGTAGTGCCGGTTCACGGCGAGGATGACGTCGCAGATGCTGCGCCCCAGCGGTGTGCGCCGGAGGCTCGGCTGCTTGCACAGCACGCCGGAGAGCTCGATGCGGTTGTAAAAGTCGCCGTCGCTTTCGGCAAGCTCCTGCGCCAGCACCGTGATGACGAGGCGGCTGCCCTGCCCGCTCTTGTTGTTGAACGAGCGCAGCTGCCCCGTCACCGCCAGCGGCCGTCCCGCCGCGACGGCGCAGGTCTCGAGCATCGTCTCCGGCACGACGACGACCGGGCGGTCGGCCTGACCGGACAGGCGGTCCACCCGCAGGGGGAATTTATAAAATCGGCGGGCGTGATTTTCGTGGGAAAACTCCGGCTCCCGCTCCGCTACGCCGCGCAGCTCCACGTGATTTCGGCTGATTTCCATAGCGCACTCCTCATTTTTTCGTTGTTCCATCCTATGAACGAAGAAAAACAAGTATGCACGCTGCGCCGCGCCGGCATTTCCCACTTTACATTTCCCCGCGGAGATGATAGAGTGACTGTGTATCGCGTGTATCCCGTGTATTACAGAGTGAGGAGAGTATTATGGCACAGTCCTATTTACTCAAGGGCGACGTTGCGCGCCCCGGCCGCGTGACGGTCGAAAAGGGCATGACCGTGCGGCAGATCGTGGACGAGCTCGGCGGCGGCATGGCGAACGGCAAGGCGTTCAAGGCCATGCAGGTCGGCGGCCCCTCCGGCGGACTGCTGACGGCGGAGCAGCTCGATTCCCCCTTTGATTTCAAGGTATTGGCGCCCTTCGGCGTCCGCCGCGGCGACGGCGTCATCACCGTGCTGGACGAGGACCGCTGCATGGTCGACGTGACCTACAGCTTCCTGCGCGCCACGCAGGCCGACTTCTGCGGCAAGTGCGTCTCCTGCCGCGAGGGCACGAAGCGCATGGCCGAGCTCATGGGCGAGCTGGTGGAGTGCCGCTCCAACGACGCCGACGTTGGCATGATGCTCGAGCTCGGCGAGATCGTGCGCATGACCGCGTTCTGCGCGCTGGGCAAGGGCTCGCCCCACACGCTGGACATCGCCTCCACCGCGTTTGCCGACGACTTCCAGAACCACATCGAGGGCCGCTGCCCCCTGTGCGAGAAGGAGACGCGGCTGCCCGTCGCCCCCGGCGACGGCATCCCCTACGACGTCAAGCGCGTGGTCATCGACCCCGAAAAGTGCAAGGGCTGCTCGCGCTGCGCGCGCTCCTGCCACGCCGAGGCCATCTCCGGCGTCCTGAAAAGCCCGTTCCATATCGACCAGAGCAAGTGCGTCAAGTGCTATACCTGCATCGAGCTGTGCGCCTTCGGCGCCATCGAGGAGATCCGCATCGACGAGGACGAGGAGGTGAGCGTCAATGGCTGAGGGCATCATGTTCGTGGACAACATCCGCGTGGACTTTGACGAGAATGACAAGAGCGTTCTGGAGGTCTGCCAGAAGGCGGGCGTCGAGATGCCCAACTTCTGCTTCCATTCCGATCTTTCCGTCTACGGCGCGTGCCGCATGTGCATGGTCGAGGACGAGAACGGCCAGATCGAGGCCGCCTGCCAGATGGCGCCCCGCGACGGGCTCCGGATCCGCACGAACACCTCGCGCCTGCTGCGCTACCGCCGCACCATCATGGAGCTGATCCTCGCGGCCCACTGCCGCGACTGCACCACCTGCGAGAAGAACCGCGCCTGCCGCCTGCAGGAGATGGCGATGCGCTTCGGCATCCACGATATCCGCTTCGGCGACACCCGCGATCCGTCCGAGCCCGACCACACCTCCCACGCCATCGACGTGGACATGACCAAGTGCATCCTCTGCGGCGACTGTGTGCGCGTGTGCGACGAGGTGCAGGGCATGAAGATCTGGCAGTTTGCCGGACGCGGTCCGGCGCTGCACATCGCCACCGTCGGCAAGGCGAAGCTCAACGCCACCCACTGCGTCAGCTGCGGCCAGTGCGCGGCGGTGTGCACCACCGGCGCCATCACCGTCAAGAACGAGATCGGCCTTGCGTGGAAGGCGCTGCACGACCCCACCAAGCGCGTCGTCATCCAGATCGCCCCCGCCGTGCGCGTGGCGCTCGGCGAGGCCTACGGCATCCCCAGCGGCGAGAACGTGCTCGACAAGCTGGTCACGGCGCTCAAGATCATGGGCGCGGACGAGGTCTACGACACCATCTTCGGCGCCGACCTCACCGTGCGCGAGGAGGGCGCGGAGTTCCTGCGCCGCCTCGAGAAGAACGAGAACCTGCCGCTGATGACCTCCTGCTGCCCCGCGTGGGTGCGCTATGTGGAGCAGGAGCGCCCGCAGTTTTTGAAGAACCTCTCCTCCGCGCTCTCCCCCATGCAGATGTTCGCCACCGTCCTCAAGGACCGCTATCAGGCGAAGGATAAGGAGGACGGACGCACCACCTATCACATCGCGATCATGCCCTGCACGGCGAAGAAGATGGAGGCCGCGCGGCCCGAGTTCCGCCGCTTCGGCACGCCGAACGTCGACCTCGTGCTCACCACGCAGGAGGTCATCAAGATGATCAAGGAGTCCGGCATCCGCTTCCAGCAGCTGGAGAAGGAGTCGCCCGACCTGCCGTTCGGCATGGGCTCCGGCGCGGCGGAGATCTTCGGCTCCACCGGCGGCGTGGCGGAGGCGGTCGTGCGCTTCTGCCTGCCCGACAAGTCCAAGAACGCCCTGCGCTACATCGAGCACAGCGGCCTGCGCGGCAGCGATCCCATCCGCTTCGCCACCGTGAAGATCGGCGAGCGCGACGTGCGCATCGCCGTCGCCCACGGGCTGAGCAACGCCGCGCGCCTGCTCGATCAGATCGAAGCCGGCGAGGTGCAGGTCGACCTCATCGAGGTCATGTCCTGCCGCACCGGCTGCGTCGGCGGCGCAGGCCAGCCCTACGCGCTGATGCGCACCAAGCTCAAGCGCGCCGAGGGCCTCTACGAGATCGACCGCAGCGCCATGTTCAAACGCGCCGAGCGCAACCCCGTGCTCAACACCATGTACGCCGAGGATCTGGATGCGCGTCATCACGAGCTGCTGCACCACGCCTACGCGGGCGAGGAAGCGCACGAATGACCATCTGCGAGGACTGCATCTACTGCGCCTACGACGAGGAGTACGACGACTATCTCTGCGAGCGCGCGCAGGAGCTGGACGAGGACGAGTACGCCGCGCTGATGCTGCGCCGCGGCAGCGCCTGCCCCTTCTACCGCCCCGGAAACGCGGACTACTACCTCGCGGGAAAGCAATGAGCAAGGAAAAAGAAGGAGCGTTCAAAAGAACGCTCCTTCTTTTGTTGTACCGTATTTATTGAACGGGATAGAAATTTATATTAGGCTTTCCCATACATTTGAGAATCTCGTTGATCTTTTTTTGCGCACTATCGAACGCCGCATTAATGTTTTCTGTCTCAAACTCCTTAATATCCGGCGTATCTTTGACGTCAGAATACCGAAACATAGTTCGAATCACAACATCCAGCACCTCTGCTTTGTCTTTATCATTCATGAGACAGCGAAATTGCCAAAGGATCGCCCTTTCCGGTGCGTTCTCTTCAATCGGTTGCTGAGGCGTATACTTGACTGTACACAGGAGACTTCCATTCGTGTTTGTAAAGTTCTGCATACGACACTTCAACACTTCGTTGCGCACGGTATAGTTTTTTCCATTTGACACCGCCTACACCTCCCTTCGCGAAATCCTTGTCCCAGGTAACCGCATTCCATGCAAAGCGATTTTTTTGAAACGGCACCGACTTTTCGGGAAGCACAAATACATATCCAAAGGTCTTGGGCTGCGCAACAGTATTCCATTCAGTCAGCGCTTGATATTGGGTCGACGCGATCCGATATAGATTTCCGACTTTTTCTGAAACTTGATCGTCAGCCGTGCTCTCTTGCACATACTCCTTGCGTAAACGCTTAATATACTCGTCCCACTCATGTTCCTCTGCGTCAAGATATTCTCCCTCGGCGGGAGCATATTCCGCCGGAACCTCATCCACCACACGAAAGTTTTCCGTAGACTGTTCATAGTCCCGCTCTGCAAGCACTTTTTTTGTGCCCTGTTTCAAAAACGGCTCGGCAAGCAGTACCTGATTCTTCAGCAGTCCGATCAGCGACTTGACGCTCACTGGCGCAATGATCCATCGCTGGGCGCCGCGCGTACTGTAACAGACACAGAGATAGCGCGCACCTCTCCTGTCACGCAGCACAAACAGCACAGGATAAACATATTCAACGATAATCTCATCCATTTCCAAATCACCGTATTGTGCTACATTTTTAAAATACGGAGAAGGAATCTTCATGCTTGGTTTCCCCCTTCCTCTTGGACAAAAGACTTCTCTGGCTGTGCGCCATCATACAGCCACCAATCAACATGTGACCGCACTCTTGCGCGCTGAACCCTGTTTTCGATGCGATCTTTGGTCCTCTGGCTCGGTCCAAATGCCGGCTCTGTAATTCCACAAGCTATGATGGGTGCAGGATGATATTTCATCGAACATTTCAGCAGCTTCTGCGCATGATTAAGATTCTCAAATGTCGACAGAGAATACGTGCCGGGATCGTCCGGGTCATATTCCTTAATACTTGTCAGCTCCTTGTCCAAATAGGTCGGCAAAAAAGAGGCCGCCTCAACAGCCCCGGTCGGGCATACCCGATACACAGTGATGGACTGTTCCTTTGCGCCTGCTGGCAGCAAGTCCTCCCGAAACCCCGCGGGAAATTTTCTTTTTATCTGCTCTTCCGTCATAATCGCTTCTCTTTTTTCGAGCCAGCATATTGTTAAAATACGCCTTCATAATGCTTCAAACTATTTCTATATTTACCACATATCTGCCGAATAGTCAACTCAACGGAGGTTTTTTTACAGCTTCTCGATATGTGCCCCCGCGGTCTTGAGCAGCAGCTTCTTCGTGCCCGCGCCGTCGAACGCCACCTCGATGAGCGCGTCGCCGCCCATCGGAAGCACGCTCTGCACCGTGCCCTCGCCGAAGCTCTTGTGGCGGATGCGCTCGCCCGGCGTCAGCTCCATCAGCTTGCCGCCTGACGCCGCCGATCTGCTGACAGGCGAAGTCGCTTTACGGCCTATACCGTAGCTTTGTTTGCGCTCCGGCTTTACGCTGCCGGGCGAGAAGGAGCGGATGGGCGCGCCGCTCCCGCCGGAGCCGTAGCGGCTGAAGCCGGAATCCCCGCCGAAGCCGCCGTCAAAGTCCCGCTCCACGCCGTAGGTGGGCGCGGTCCTGCCCTGCCAGTCAGAGTCCTCTTCCGGCACCTCGTCCAGAAACCGCGACGGCGCGTTGGGCGTCGTGCGGCCGAAGAGCATGCGCTGCTTCGCGTTCGTGAGCGTCAGCTTCTCCCGCGCGCGGGTCATGGCCACGTAGCACAGCCGCCGCTCCTCCTCCAGCTCCTCCTCGTCGCCGTAGACGCGCTGGCCGGGGAACACGCCCTCCTCCATGCCGACGACGTAGACGCAGGGGAACTCCAGCCCCTTGGCGCTGTGCATGGTCATCATCGTCACCGCGTTGTCCGTCGTCGCGCTGTCGAGGTCGGTGTAGAGCGCGATCTCGTTCAAAAAGCCCGAGAGCGTCGCGTCCTCCGGCTCGTTTTCGAGGAACGCGAGGATGTTGGACTTGAGCTCCTGCACGTTCTCGAGCCGCCCGCGGCTCTCCATGTCGTTCTTCTCCTCAAGCGCGCGGGTGTAGCCGCTCTTCCGACACACGAGGTCGTAGAACTCCGGCAGCTCCGTGTCCTCCGCCGCCTCGCGCAGCTCGAGCAGCGTCGCCGCGAACAGCCGCAGCTTCGACGCCGCGCGGCTCAGGTCCGCGTACTCGTCGGCGTGGGACAGGATCTCCGCCATCGGCACGCCCTGCTCGGCGGCGATGCGCTGCACGGTCTCGACGGTCGCATTGCCGATGCCGCGCGGCGGGTTGTTGATGATGCGGCGCAGGCGCAGGTCGTCCGCGGGGTTGTTGATGACCGCGAGATACGAGAGCATGTCCTTGACCTCGGCGCGCTCGAAGAACTTCACGCCGCCCACCACCTGATACGGCACGCCGTTGCGCTTGAAGGCGTACTCGAGCGCGTTCGACTGGGCGTTCATGCGGTAGAGGATCGCGTTGTCCCGCCAGTTTTTGCCGCGGTTGTAGTCGCTCATGATCGACGACACCACGTAGTTCGCCTCGTCCGCTTCGTTGAATACGGTCTTGATCGTCACCTTCTCGCCGTCCCCCGCGTCCGTCCAGAGGGTCTTGCCCTTGCGCCCGGCGTTGTTTTTGATGACGGCGTTGGCCGCGCTCAGAATGTGCTGCGTGGAGCGGTAGTTCTGCTCCAGCCGGATCGTGCGCGTGCCCTGGAATTCCTTTTCAAAGTTCAGAATGTTCGTGATGTCCGCGCCGCGGAAGCGGTAGATGCTCTGGTCGTCGTCGCCCACCACGCAGACGTTGCCCTGCGGCCCGACGAGCTGCTTCATGAGCAGGTACTGCAGCCGGTTCGTGTCCTGATACTCGTCGATGAGCACGTAGCGGAACTTGCGGCGGTAGTAGTCCCGCACCTCGGGGAAGCCCTGCAGCAGCTCGACCGTGTGCAGGATGATGTCGTCGAAGTCGAGCGCGCTTGCCTCCCGCAGCACGGCGTCGTAGCGGCTGTAGATCTTCGCGATGCGCTCGCGCCGCCAGTCGCCGCTGCCGCCCCAGTGCTCGGCGAAATCGCGTGCGGTCTCCATGGCGTCCTTCGCCTTGGAGATGACCGAGAGCACCTCGCGCGGCGGGAACGCCTTCTCGTCGAGGTTCATCTCCCGCACGACGTCACGCACCACGCGGCGCGCGTCGTCGGTGTCGTAGATGGTGAAGTCCCGCGAAAAGCCCAGCTTGTCGATGTCCCGCCGCAGGATCCGCACGCAGGCCGAGTGGAACGTCAGCGCCCACACGTCCCGCGCGCCGGCGATGCCGAACGCGTCCAGACGGTCGCGCAGCTCATTCGCCGCCTTGTTTGTAAAGGTAACTGCCAGTACAGACCACGGCTGTGCCGGCTCCACTGCGCAGAGGTGGAGCATGCGGCCGCGCTCGTCCTTCGTCGGGCGCTCGGGATAGGCTTCGAGGAACGCGAGGTCGTCCTCCGTCGCCCAGTCCGGCGTCTCGTCCGTGTCGCTGCCGCGGCCGTAGGTCAGGAGGTTCGCCACGCGGTTGATGAGCACGGTGGTCTTGCCGCTGCCCGCGCCCGCGAGCAGCAGCAGCGGTCCTTCGGTGGCGAGCACGCCGCGGCGCTGCTCCGGATTGAGCCGCGCAAAGTCCCGCGCGATGGCGGCCTTGCGCGCGGCGGCGTATCGTTTGCTGAAATCGTCCATGGGGTCCCTCCGAAAATCCGCTTGACTTTGCAGACGGAAGCGGTATAATAAACATAAGAGAGCGCCGCGACAGCGGTTGACTCAGAAGTTCAAATTTCTATGCAATAGAAACCGTCACTTGGCAGAGTGGCGGTTTCTGCTTTTTACGATAATCGTGACAGTCAACTGCCCGACCTGAAACGTAATCCGCAAGCTATCACCCCCTTCCGGGGATATGTAGCCAACCGCCGTGAGAGCTTAAGGGGACCCTCCTCCCTCGCAGGATCGCGACGCTTGGCTGTATTTTAGCAGACGCGCCCCACCCTGTCAAGGCGACCGCCGCCCCGCTCGGGACGCCCTCGCGCGCGTACGCGCATAGCAGCAGCGCCCGCGTCAGCCGCCCGAACTCCGCGTCGTCCAGCTCCGCCATCTCCTCCAGATACTCGTGCGGCATCGCCGCATAGTCTCTCGCCATGTGTAAAACCGCCGCCGCTGTGGAAAACCCTGTGGCTCTCCATCGCTCCCGCTGCTTCCCACTCCGGCGGCTTCCTCCTTTCGTCACTTGTCTAGTTACCGCATAGCAGCTTTGTGATAACCTGTCAAGTTACAATTTTGAAAACCCTCCGCTCCATCCTCCGGAAAACCCAGTCGCCGTGCGGCTTTGCAAATTTTTAGAAAATTTGTTCGATTTCCTCTTGACAAGAACGCTTGTTCGATTTATAATCGTTCTAGAACAAACGTTTCAACGCTTTTTGCAGGAGGTATCCCCCATGACCGGTACGGCTTTGTTTTTTGTGATCATCGGCGTCTGCGTTGCCGCCGAAAATCTGATGAAGGTCGTCGACTGGCTCGACACGCCCCACGAGGCGCCCCGCCGTGCGCGGCGTCCCGTTGCCGTCGAGGCGCGCGAGCGCGACGACGCCCTCGCGCTTCCCTGCGCCGAGCTGGCGCTGGAGAGCGCGCTCTACGCCGCGTAAGACGGCCATGGAGCTGCTCGACAAGCTCACCGTGCTGGCGGACGCCGCGAAGTACGACGCCGCCTGCACGTCCAGCGGCGCAAGGCGCGGCCACGTCGACGGCATGATCGGCAGCACGTCCTCGGCGCTCGCCGGCTGCTGCCACACCTTCTCCGCCGACGGGCGCTGCGTGACGCTGCTGAAGGTGCTGCTTTCGAACGACTGCGCCTACGAGTGCCAGTACTGCGTCAACCGCCGCAGCAACGACGTGCCGCGCGCCACCTTCGAGCCGCGGGAGCTCGCCGAGCTGACCATCGGCTTCTACCGCCGCAACTATATCGAGGGGCTGTTCCTCTCCTCCGCCGTGCTCGGCTCCCCCGACCGCACGACGGAGCGCATGATCGAGGCGCTGCGCGTCCTGCGCGAGGAGTACCGCTTCAACGGCTACATCCACGCCAAGGCCATCCCCGGCACCTCGGCGGAGCTGGTGACGCGGCTGGGGCTGCTGGCCGACCGCCTGTCGGTGAACATCGAGCTGCCCAGCGAGGCGTCGCTCAAGCGCCTCGCCCCCAACAAGACCAGGGGCGCCATCCTCGCGCCCATGCGCCAGATCCGCGACCAGGTCATCGAGAGCCGCGCGGAGCTGGTCAAGTACAGGTCCGCGCCGCGCTTCGCTCCCGCGGGCCAGTCGACGCAGCTCATCGTCGGCGCCACCGGCGAGAGCGACCGGCACATCCTGAACCTCACCGAGTCGCTCTACGGGCAATACCGCCTCAAGCGCGTGTTCTACTCCGCCTATGTGCCGGTGGTGGAGAACACGCTGCTGCCGTCTTTGGACACGAAGCCCCCGCTGCTGCGGGAGCATCGGCTCTACCAGGCGGACTGGCTGCTGCGGTTCTACGGCTTTCGCGCGGAGGAGCTGCTGGACGAGGCGCAGCCGGACTTCGACCCGCGGCTCGATCCCAAGTGCTGCTGGGCCATGCGGCATCCGGAGTTCTTCCCCGTGGAGGCCAACCGCGCGGACTATGAAACGCTCTTGCGCGTGCCCGGCGTCGGCGTGGTGTCGGCGAAGCGCATCCTCGTCGCGCGGCGCACCGGACCGCTGCACGCGGAGGATCTGCGAAGGCTCGGCGTCGTGATGAAGCGCGCGCAGTACTTCCTCACCTGCTCCGGCCGCCTCGCGACGCCGCTGCGGCTCTCCTACGCGGGCGTGCTGGCGAATCTGATGGCGGTCGAGCGCGCGGCGCTCCCCGCCGAGCAGGGCGAGCAGCTGTCGCTGTTTGAACATGCGGGATAAGGGTTCTTTTTATGGCTTGGCGTGAGATCATCTACCAATACGACGGCAGCTTCGACGGGTTCCTCTGCTGCGTCTATGAGAGCTATACGCAAAAAGAACGCCCCACCGCGATCGTGTGCGACGGGGACGATACGCTGTGTCTGTTCGAGGTGCGCACCGTGCCGACGGAGACGGCGCACGCGCGGCGCGTGGCCGCCAGCCTGCGCAAGCTCTCCCCCGACGTGCTGCCGTTTCTGCGCAAGGTGTTCCTCACCTGCCTCCCCGAGCGGGAGGTGCAGATGTACCGGTTCGTGGCGAAGCTCTACCGCGAGGGCGCGCCGTACCTCACGCGGCTCAGCGACGAGACGTACCAGCCGCTGCTGCGCGCCGTGCGCCACATGATGGCGGAGGCGGAGCACCTGCGCGGCTTCCTCCGCTTCTCCGCCTACGACGGCGTCCTCGGCGCGGAGATCGAGCCGAAAAACCGCGTGCTGCCGCTGCTGCGCGCCCACTTCTGCGACCGCTGCTGCAACGAGAGCTTCTTCATCTACGACCGCACGCACCGCGAGGCGCTGCTCTACACGCGCGGCGTGTCCCGCATCGTGCCGCTGGACTCCTTCGAGATGGCGCCGCCGGACGCGGAGGAGGCGAACTACCGCCGGCTGTGGAGGCGCTTCTACGACACCATCGCCATCCGCGAGCGCGAGAACCCCAGAGGCCGCATGTCGCGCATGCCCAAGCGCTACTGGGGCACGATGACCGAGTTTCAAAACGACGACGCCTCGGCGCTGCCGCCGGCATGAGCGTCCGGGCTGTCGCGACGCCTGCTGCGCGGGCGCGGACAAAGCCGCGGACAACGCAAAAATGCCGCCGGCATGACAGCCGGCGGCAAGCGGACGCGGCGCTACAGCGCGTGACGGACGGGAACCATCTTCTCAAAGGTATAAAAATGCTCGAACCCCAGCGAGCGCAGGATCGCGCGCGCGTCGTCAAAGTGATCGGCGAGATACCGCGGCGTGTGCGCATCGCTGCCGAGCGTCAGCACCGTGCCGCCCAGATCCCGGTAGAGCCGCAGCAGCGCGCGGCTCGGCTGCGTGTCGGCAAGGCCGTAGTGCCAGCTGGCGGAGTTCAGCTCGACGCCCTTCCCGTCCCGGATCACGCGGCGGAGGATCTCCGCCGCCACGTCGCGGACGTTCTCGAAGGGATAGACCCCGTTCTCGTCGTAGCGCACGATCAGATCCATGTGCGCCAGCACGGAATAATGCTCGAAGCGCTCCACCACCCGCAGCAGCTCCTCATAGTAGCCGAGATTGTACTCTTTCTGCGTCTTGCCGCGCTGGTACTTCTGAAGCCACAGCTCCTGATCGCCGATCTCATGGACGCTCAGAAGTGTAAAGTCTAATTCCTTTCCATATCGCTCAAACAGATCGTTATACCGATCGATCGTGTGGCTCTGCACGCCGAGCTCCAGCCCGCGGCGGAGCGTGACGCGTCCCTCGTAACGGCGCGCCAGCTCGTCGAGCTTTGCGAAGTAGCGCGGGTAGTCCACGTTGGTCTTCGGCGCGCCGCCGTCCCGGCGCGGAATGGCCGGCTCGTCCCAATCGTGCTTGACGCCGTAGTCCACATGATCGGTGAAGCACAGCTCGTCCAGCCCCAGCTCGACCGCGCGGTCGAGCTGCGCCTCCATGGGCGTGTCGGAATCGTCGCTGAACTCGCTGTGTACATGATAATCAGCGCGCATGGCTCTTGACCTCCCGAAGCAGTTTTTCGTGCAGCAGCACCATCAGCGCCAGCAGCACAAACAGGTATGCCGGAAACAGCCGGATGCTGACGTGGTTTGCGATCAGCCCGAACAGCGGCGGCATGAGGATATTGCCGACGTAGGCGCCGGCCATCTGCACGCCGATGATCGCCTGCGAGCGCTCCGCGCCGAAGTGCGCGGGCGTGGCGTGGATCAGGCTGGGATAGATGGGCGCGCAGCCGAGGCCGACAATCACCATCGCGATCGACGCGGCGCGCTCTCCCGTCGAGAGCAGCAGCGCGGCGACGCCCGCGGCGATGACCGCTTCCCCCAGCCGGACCATCTGTGTGTCGTTGAGGCGGAAGGTGAGAAAGCCGCTCGCCGCCCGCCCCAGCGTGACGCCGAGGAAGACCAGACTGCCGAGACCGGCCGCGGCCACGGCGCTCACGCCCCGCGCGCCGACAAAGTAGCTGCTGGCCCAGAGGCCCACCGTCTGCTCCACGGCGCAGTAGCAGAAAAAGCACAGCGCGATCTCCCGCACGCCGGGGATCTGCAGCACGGCGCGCAGCGGCAGCGGTCCGGCTTCGGGTGACGGTTCCGGTCCGTCGGCGGGCGGCGATACCGCTTCAGCGTCGGACGAAAATTCCGCCCCGCCATCGGACCGCGGTTCCACTCCGGCGTCGGACGATGGTTCCGCCACGCCTTCGTGCCGCGGCTTGCCGTGCGCGCGCTGCGATTCCCTCGCGCAGCGCGTCCACAGCGGGAGGCTCGCGATCAGGAGCGCCGTCAGCGCCAGCTGGAGCAGCGCGATGGTACGGTAGCCGCCCTGCCAGCTGCCGCCGGAGGCGAGCACTTGGCTCATGATGTACGGCCCCGCCGTGGCGCCCACGCCCCACATGCAGTGCAGCCAGCTCATGTGGCGGCTGGCGTAGTGCAGCGCGACGTAGTTGTTGAGCGCTGCGTCCACGCCGCCCGCGCCGAGGCCGTAGGGCACCGCCCACAGGCACAGCTGCGCGTAGGAGGTGCTGATCGAGTTGCCGAACAGCGCCGCGCAGGTCAGCGCCACGCTGAAGGCGGTGACCCGACCCGTGCCGAAGCGGCGGTTCAGACGGTCGCTCATCAGGCTGGAGACCACCGTGCCCACGGAGACGATCATGAAGATCGCACCCGAGGCGGACAGCGGCGCCGCCAGCTCGCGGTGCATGACCGGCCATGCCGCGCCCAGCAGCGAATCCGGCAGGCCGAGGCTGATGAAGGCCAGATAAATGATGGCAAGCAGCAATGAAGCCATGGTAAAACCTCAGAATAGCACAGCTCCGCCGGCAGAGCGCGGCGGAGCTGCTGCGTGTGTTCAAAGAATCGGCGCCGCGCGGAACGTGCGGCGGGCCAAAAGGCCGACTTACTCCCGGTCGCCGTCCTCTGCGTCGAAGGCGTCGGCGTCGAATTCCAGCTTCGCGCCGCAGTTCGGGCAGGTGATCGCGCCGTCCTCGAGGTAGGTCTCGTCGAAGAAGATCTCCTCCTCGCACTCGGGGCAAGTGGTCATATAGCACTCGTCCTCGCCGTCGAGCTCGTCGTCCTCGTCATCGAAAACGACCTCCTCGACGTCCGCCAGATCGTCGCTGACGACGTCCAGACCGTCGCCCAGCTCCATGACCTCGTCCGTGAGATCCTCGATCTCCAGCGAGACCTCGTCCAGCACGTCCACGATGGCCTGGAACACCTTGCCGTAGTCGGAATCGGCGTCGATCTTGAGTCCCTCGATCAGGCCCTTGAGGTACGCGACTTTTTCGGAAACGCCCATGATAATTCTCCTTGTATTATAGAGTAGTAGTTTTTATAGCCCCTCTCCAAGGGCTGTGTGCTACACTGTAAAGGATGCTGTGGATCGGTTTAATTCTCCTACCGCTCGACGGTTCGCGAAAGGTTCCAACC
>Ga0310695_10007330_pt1 | contig 17665 bp, 13 predicted proteins | sample RumenRJG_04DNA_FD_203882 | JGI IMG/M metagenome (GOLD analysis project Ga0310695, IMG submission 203882) | Bovine rumen microbial communities from Lethbridge, Alberta, Canada - RJG_04 (v2) (version 2) | ecosystem: Host-associated > Mammals > Digestive system > Stomach > Rumen | place: Canada...
CTGCCGATACGCCAATCAGGGCGTCGGGCCACACGTCGTGCTCCATCATCACATCGATGATGCCCGCCGTGAATAGCCCTCGCAAGGCACCGCCTTCGAGTACGAGTCCGCGCTTAGACATCCTTAATAGGTGAAATCGGTAACGTGGACTCTTTCGCTTTCGGGACTCATGTGGACCTCATAGACCTTGGCATCCTGATCCTTGAGCAGGACGGTTACACGGCATGTGCCCTCCTTGGGCGTACTGCTCTTTTCGGCATAGTACACGAGGTCAACCTGGTAGTTGCCGCGTGGAGGATTGCTCTCCCAGAAGACGTTCTCGGCAGCACCGGAGCCACCGTCTTGGTTATCGACATCGAGTTCGCCGCCAGAGCGTGACGAGGTGTTGGTGTAGTCGATTTCCTCGCCAGCGGGATCGGTGACGTGAAGGTCGATGTCAGCATAGAAGTCCCATTGCAAGGTAACCTTCACATCGCCGTTGCCACCGATGTTCCTGACATCTCTTTCCGGCAGATCCGGTAGGCTACAACTGCGGAAGCAGGTGGTCAGGAGTCCGAGCAACAGCAGGATGATGAGCAGTACATATACCAGTACCAGTATGACGCGCATTGCTTTCATAATCGTCTCTTCTTTAGGTTGTTAGAGTGGAAGTGGTGTCTGGAAGGGTGAGATGATCAGACGTGCGATGATCTCCACAATGAGTTGCAGGAAGAGCAGGATGGGCACGGCGAAGAGGAAGAGTTTCTTCTTCGTCTTGTGGTTGAAGAAAACCATGCCGCACAGTGCTCCGAAGGCACCATTGAAGAAAGCGGAGAGGATGAGCACGAACTCAGGTATGCGCCACTTCTTGTAGGTGGCCTGGTGCTTGTCGTAGCCGAAGAGGGCAAACGAGATGATGTTGGGGAAGAAGATCACTCCCAGATATACTAATGCTAAATAGTCCATATCGATGTATCTTGATGGTTAAATGAATTGAAGTATAGCCTTGGTAGCCAGGTCGATGGCACCGCCAGCAACGAAGAAGAGGATGACGAGGCCGACGAATGCTCCCAGCGCAGCCAGGATCTCAGGGATATAGTCGCCAATTCCTTGCTCGCCCTTGACCTCCTGGATGATGTACTCCGTCTCGTCTTCGTCGAGTTGGAAGGTGATGGGCGGGAACTTGCGATCGGGCTTGCTGATAAGTGCCGTCAGAGGTACAGCGGGACGGAAGGTGTCCTTGGCCAGATAGGTGAAGCCACGCTCGTCAAGTTTGTTGACACGTTCCTTCTCGCCCTGCTTGAAGTTGATGCCACATTTGGCGATGGGCTGGTTGTTCAGGCCGATAACCTGGATGGAGATGTCGCGTGCATCATCGACAGGCTCGTAGGGTACGTGGAAGATATACTCCAACTGGTCCTTGTCGAGAGTGTAGGTGGTGATGTTGCCTGCGTTGTAGCCATCAGTCACTTTCATCTCGTGACCACTGGTCATCTCAGGCAGTTCGACGATACCGTCCTGATTGCTGATATAGTCGATACGCTTGCCCTCATACTCCACGGAGACGGGATACTCCCTTCCGATGTAGCCCTTATCGCCCTGAATGAGCAGGTGGGGCTTGATGATGACTTCTGGCTCTGGCTCGGGCTCTGGTTCGGGTTCCGGCTCGGGTGGGGGCGGGGGAGTGGTTGAGTCGAAGCGGAAGGTATGACCGGCAGGGTTGAGTTCCTGCTGCTGCATGGCGCCACGGAAGCGGGCTGTGCAGACCTCGCCAGGATAGAGGGCCAAGCCTACAGTGGCCTGTCCTGCTTCGAGCATCACCTTATAGGTGCGTCCGTGGTAGTCGATGGAGGCCTCTTCGTCGCTGATGGGCTCGTTGTCGTGAGAAGCCTCGATACGTACATTGACGCGCTCTGTGATATCGAAGGTGTATTCCGTCGTGGTACGATCGGTCAGGATGTTGAAACGCTTTCCCGTTGGCTCGTCGATGAACTCGATGCTTGTGTCTGCATTGATCTTGCCCAGGGCATAGTCGCCATTGGCATCGGTGGTATGGGGCACGTTCTTCAGCGAGGTGACGATGGAGAAATTGCGGTTAGGCACCTTCTCGTCGTCAATGGTGAAGGCGATGCTGATGGGGTGGGCACCCTTGTCTTCCACCGCTACACGCTCGTTGCCGATGATAGGCTTCTTATAGTTGGTAGAGCCCCAGCCAGTGATGAGCACCTTCACCTGTCCGGCGGCATCAATCTGGTAGAACACATATTCCTCGTTGGGGATGCTCAGGATCTTCTCGGCAAGGTCAGGGTCGGCACTCAGTTTGGTGCGCACCTCCTGCTTGATCTCGTCCCAACGCTGGCGTGCCAGCATCTCTTCGGTGGACTGGGCGTTGGGCAGGGGTGTCCATTTGCCGTTGACGTTGACGGTCCATACGTGGGCATTGCCTCCCACATTGACACGGGCGAAGTTCTGGCTCAGGCTGTCGCCAAGTTTCTCCCTTAATCGGTCGTTAGCCTGCTGGCCTTCGTTCCAGGGGAGTAGCCAATGAATTTCTCTTAATGCTGCTTCTTTTATTTTCATATCGCTTGGATGTTGTTTAGTCGAGTTTCAGATTGTTTATTTCTTCAACAGCCTTCTGGGCTTCTGCGTTGAGTTTAAGGGGGTTCTCGTCAAGAGCGGCTTTGTAGATTTCATAGCGTTCGCACAGGTAGCCAATATTCTTGATACGCTCATTGATGGTGCTGTCGTATTGCTCCAGTACTGTCTTTACAAGAGGCTTACAGTATTCTATCGTGGCTCTATCCTCTGGATTGGCCTTATAGTTCTTCAATTTGGCATCTATCGCCTTGATGATTGCCTGAAAGTCCTTGGCGCCAGTGTAATAGCGTGACAGGCGGGCAGCCAGTTGGTCGAACTGCTCATACTGGGCCTCGTTCAGGTCGCTGCCGACCTTGCCCTGTAGATTCTTCGTGATGTCGTTGAATACGCGTCCGATGTCGTCTCTCACAAAAGGCATTTGCAATAGTAGTGAGTACTGCTTATAGAGTTCCTGATACTTCTTGTAGTTCTCTACACGAGCGAGATAATCGTCAATTTCCTGATTGCCCTTGTACTGGCTGAGTTTCGCGATATAGGCATCGATCTCTTCAGTAGACACCTGAGAGAACGGCTGTTCCAGATCGGGCGACTGTCCGAGAAGGCGGCTCTTGATGAACTCGGCCTTGAACTGCGACAATTCGTTGAGTTCGCGCTGCAGCGAGTCGATGGTCTGACGCAAGGAATCGTTGGCGTGACGCAACGAATCGATGGTCAGGCTGTCGGCATTGACCTTTTCTTTCTTGTCAGCCCAAGCGGCAGTACCGATGAGCAGGCATGTGAGTATAAGGAGTAACTGTCTCATATCCTTAGTAGTTTAGCACGAACTGGTTCAGGTCGTTGTCACCACCTAATTCACGCAGGAAACGGCTGTGTGCCTGGGTCAGGCGTTCTGTGTCGTGGGGCTCCAACTGTGCGTAGGCATCGATGATCTCGTGTGCCAACTTCGTCTTGAATGTTCCCTTGGCGGCTTGCAGCCTGCTGTCGATCTGGGCCAGTCCGTTGGTAATCTCCGTGATGTTGCTGATATTGGCCCATAGGGGATGTGCCTTGATGTCGCTGCATTGCTTCTTGATAGCGCTGCTGTGGCTGGAGAAACTGCGCCACTCGTTCGTCTCGATTTTGAAGTTAGGAGCCAGCGCCAGACTGCGGTGGGCCAGACTACGGGCACTGAGGTAGAGGGCCATCGTTTCCTGCATCTTCTTCACGTTGGCATTGCTGTTGAAATGGGAGATCTTAGCCAGCAAGTGGTCAAGGGCATTGCCATAGACCTCTATCTGCGTGTGGTTACAGTCAGACTTGGCAAATTCGCCCATCATCAGCGAGTCAAGGCGGTGGCAGGCCAGTTCGCCTGTCAGATCGACCAGCGTCTGGTAGCCGTCGCCCAGTTCGTGACGGTTTTGCTTGAGTTTGTCGAGCGAGTTGTCGAAGAGATCGGTGTCCCACTCCTGACTGGCGTTCCATTCTGTCAGGAGGTCATTCTTCATCTTCTCCATCAGTCGGCTCTTGTCGCCAGTGACTGTAGTCGACGAACCGCTTCCGCTGAGGAAGAGCAGTCCGATGATGGCGCCTAGAACGACAATGGCTATTGCTATCAGTTTGAGTGCTTTCATATCATTTTTTCTTTACAGTTCCATACTCTGGCATAGGGGGGGTGTCTCCCTGATTTTGGCTATTATTGGCAGGTGGTGTCGTCTGTCTTCTACTACCAGACTGTTGCCCTCTTCCAGCATCCTGTCTCGTATTGGCGTTTTGTTCTTTATCAGCTTGTTCTTTATCGGATGTCTGTTCGTTGTCAGATGTCTGTCCTATGCGGTCAGACATGTTAGTACCGTCAGACACATCGCTCATTTCTCCCTCTTCGTCATTGTCTGACTCTTGAGTCGTCTCGACTTCATTTCCATCACCCTCTTGGGTAACGATACGGGGTTGAGGATTGGGAGTTGTTGTGGGGGAGACGGCCTCGACGTTCGATTCGTCTGTCGTTGTTTCAACCTCGTCTTTATTGATGAAGAGGCTGACTAGGAAGGTTACTAACAGACCGAAAAGGAATGCCAGGATGGGCACCACGACGAACTTGATGATGGGACCAATGATGCTGGTCTTCTCACCCACATCCATATAGATACGCTCTGCCGTAGGATCAGGCAGGGGTACAGACGGGGTCTTTACCACAGGAGCCTGTTGGGTGCTCTGGGTACTCTGGGTGCTCTGAGGGCTTTGCGGCCTTGTGGGCTGTGGGGTGCTCTGGGTGTCCTGTGTGACAGGCATAGGCTCGGGCCGTGGTGTCGTGTTCACAGGTGTCGTATTCACGGGTGTCGTACTCACAGGTTGTGGTTTTGTGCTCACAGGCTGTGGTGCCATCTGTGGTTCCGGCTGAGGTTTTGGTTGCGGCTTTGGAGGTGCTGGTGGCGGTGTCATGGGCAGAGGAATCTGCAGGTCGCTGACAACGGCGGGATAGACCGTCGTGTTGCCTTTTTCGCCAATCACCACTTTCTTATAGCCCTGCAATTCGGGATAATGCACGTTCCTGAAGAAGTCGGCCATCTGTGCTGACGGTAACAGCAGTACGGCATCGTCGGCTCCCTGCATGGGATAGACGCGGTCGTAGGAGGGAATGAGGCTGTAGCCGTCGACGATGCTCTTGAACAACTGCTCGTCTGGCAGCACCTGCTTGAAGTTGCGGGTCTCGCTGAGACTCGACTTCTGGGTCATGCACTCCTTGAGGAAGGTGTCCTGAACAGCCATCAATACTGTCAGGGGACTCTCATCGTTGGCCAGGCGGTAGCCGTTGGGTATGCCGATGGCCATCTTCAACGCGCCAGGACGTACTGACATGTAACTGCTGACATGATTCTGCACCAAGGTGTACTGGGTGAACTTCTCACCAGTCTCCAGCACGAAGAAATAGGAGTTCTCCTCCATGCCGGGTGGGATGAGGTTCTCCAACGGCTGCACAGGATTATTGATCCAGTAGAGCGGCTGGAAACCACTATTGCTGTTCTGGTTGCCAAAAATGGCAAGCGTGATTCTCGGATTGTCCATCATATTGCGTCAGACTTTAGTTGAACACATTCTTCAGTTTGTCGCCAAAGCCGCCAGTGCTGAAGGTCTCCGTGTTGCTGCGGAGCACCTGTACCAGTTTCTTGGCGTCGCGGTCGCTGTACTTATAGATGCCGCCTACATAGAATTGTCCGAGGCTGAAGGTATAGAGTTTGGGTCGGCCTCCGTTACCACGGTTGATGTCGAACTCACGACAGAGGGCCGTCAGCGGGGCGATGATGTTCTCGTAGTTGTCGCGGAAGTGCTGCAGGGCTTTCTGGTCGCGTTCCTCCTCGGAGCCCAGGGTGTCCGACTTCGTGACGATGATGTTGATAGCCTCCACCTTCTTCAGGATGTGTTTGTTCTCAGGCTGTCTCAGCAGGTCGACCATACGCTTGAGGATGATGCGCTGGTTGACATTCTTGCGGATGAGGTAACTGCCTTCAGGGTCTTCTACCAGATGGTTGAAGGCCACGATGCGGGCCGTGGGGTCAACGATGATGAAGAAGACCTTGCGGTTGTTGTTGCATAGCAGTTGGGTGGCACCATTGCCCATGTCCTCAAACGAGATCTTGCCGTTCTCGTTGTCGGCAATCTTGAAGGCGAAGTCCTCACCTGACATCTCCACGAGGTTCAGCATGTGCTTCTTCGTACCTTCCATAATCTCTGCCTCGATGGTAGCCACAAAGTCCTTTGGCGTTTGGCCGATGGTCAGTCCTGCCTTCAGGTACTGGTCGAGGGCACTGGAGTAGGGGCCTCCAGCCCTGACGGTATCCACGTCGATGGTTGTGCATCCGATGAGTCCCATCAGGATACAGGTCTTTCCCGTCGAGGGGATGCCGAAGAGGAACACGTCCGTGTGGCCATCGGCACAAACCTTTCGGCACTTGGCAATTTCGGCGTTGATATCAGGCAACTCGTTCTTGATGCGCTCCAGGTTCTTCAGTATCTCGATAGACTCCTTGGTGGCCACGTTTTCGGCTATCAGTTCTTCTTCTGTGAAGATACCGTTGTCGAGATAGTAGAGCAGGTTTTCGATAGGATAGTTGCTCTGCAGTTCCACCATACCCTGCACCTCGTCGGCCTTCAGCATCTTGAGCAGTTCCTCCGCCTCGTCGCCGAAGGGGCTCAGCGGATGGGCTTTGATGTACTCGCTGGTGGCAATAAGGTCGTATTGCTGCTTCACGGCGTCCCACTCGTCGAAGCAGGTCTTAGCGTTCCTGGCTTCAGTGGCGCTCAGACCGTCAGGGAAGTACTCGAGGTACTTGTTGGCAGCATCGATGATGTCGAAGATCTGCTTGAGCAGGGCCCACACACGATCGTCGATCTCGTCTATATGGCAGGTCTCTGGATATTTCTCCTTATGGGCCAGCAGCGATTCCACGCTGTCTTGATCCACAGCCTTCCAGTCGGCTTCCTCGATGTCGCCCATCTTGACCTTGATTTCACCCTTGATGCGCTCGATGATGGCGTTGGCATCGTCGACGTGATTACCCACAGGACGGCTGAGGCTCCATTTGTCCTGGTAGGCCCTGACGGAAGCCAGCCGTGACTTGAGTTCGTCAAGTTCCAGTCCGCTGACGTTCGATGCAGCCTCGATGGCTCGCCACTCTGCCTGCTCCTGCGGGTTGGGCCGCGAGTTCAGTATGGCTTCGATGGCCTTCTTGCGGTCATCGCTCAGTGCCGAGAGGTCTTCAGGGAAGCGTACGAAGCCTTTGTCGATATATTCCACCAACTTGGCGATGGGCAGTTTGTTGCACTGGGCATTCAACTGCTGTATCTGTTGTTCTGATAGTGCCATATCTCTCTGTTTTCTGCTTGTCAGGTTGTTAGATGCTCAGACCGCCGTCGTTCACGGGGATGTTCTTGTTGGTCTTGATGCGGTTACGCTTGGTGCGATAGGCCACGAGGTAGTTGAACAGAATCATCACGTGGATCACGATGCAGATGATGATGCCTATGATGGAGTAACTGCTCATGTCGATGAACCTGTTGGCAAACGTGGCGGCAATGGGGTAGGCGTTGGCCTCGTGATTCTTGACGATGTCAGAGACGTCAGCCTCGTTCTTGTGGATGACAGGGAAGGGCAGGCTTGCCGATATCTCCTCGAGTTTATCCGTCACCTGTGGAGCGAGGTCCTTCATGGTTGCCACTGCCTCAGGAATCTTCAGCACGCTCCATCCCTGGATCTGCTCCGTGCAGCGTTCCAGTTCCTCGTCCCATGCGTCGTAGAAACTGCTCTGCGACTGGTCCGTGACATTCTCAATCCTGTCCTGCCACTTGTCCTTGAAGTTGGCGATGCTGGTGGCAGTCAGTTCGAAACCGTTGGCATTGACGAATTCCATCAGGCTGTCTGAGACTTCGCCCTGCGAAGCCAGTTCCAAGCCCGTGATGGTGTTGGTAAGTGCAGCGTTCTCCGTTGCCTGGAACGTCTCAATGCCCTGGCGAATCAGTCTGATGTCCTCAGTGGCAGCCGTCTTCAGTTCGTCGGATGAGGCGTAGATGGTGGCAAAGCGGGCCACCTTGTTGCTCGACAGTACGGCGATGACGATGTAGAGGAAGAGCAGAATGCCCTCGATGACGCGCCATTTCATCAGGTCGGCGTCAGCCCCCTTGGCCTTGATGAGCAGCCAGAGCAGGATGCCGAAGCCAGCCGTCCAGGCCGATGCCTTCAGTATGGCGATGCCGAGGTTGTCGCCAGAATAGAAATATCCCAGGAAAAGGAATACCAGCAGTATCACGATGCCGATGGTGGCAATGATGTTAGCCAGTGATATGCCGTTGCTTTTGTTTTGTGCCATAGTCTAGGTTGATAAACTGTTAATCGTCGTTACGCTCTGTGACCTTACGCAGGTAATAGGGCGTGGCTGTGCCGTATTGTGAACTGTGGTAGCATTGCACCTTCTGATCTTCGTCAGGCGTGCAGAAATAGGTGGCCACTACGTATTTGTTTTGTGCATTGGGGTTGGTGGCCTCCTGCAGTTGGGTGAGCACCACCTTGTCCTGTTCCCACTGGATGCTGATGGGAGCCGTGAAGTCCAACTTCGAGGTCTCCTCGTAGTAGATAATCTGGCCGGAACTCTCAGAGTCAATCTGGAAGTAGAGGCGGAGCATCTCGTCGGTCATGTTGCCGCCAGTGGTCTTGTGCAGCAGTTGCGTGCTCTGCCACAAGCCCTCGAACTGGCTGTGGTCGTCCTGAATCTCGTCCATGCGGGCATAGTCGTCGTTGTTCTGTACCCTGAGCAGGGCATCCTTGATCTGCAGCAGTTTGCCTATCTCAGGATTGCTGTCGATGGGCTTACCCGTCTCACGCAGTATCTGGATGATGTCGGGTGTCGTCAGGTTGGGGTCGAGACTCTTCATCAGGGCAACGGCACCCGTCACGATGGGAGCCGAGAAACTGGTGCCCTGTCCCCATTCCAGGGGGATATAGTCGTTGTAGGGGCAAGCGCCGAAGATGTTGACGCCAGGAGCCGAGATGGTGGACTCTGCTACATTCTGTTCCTCGAAGTTGCCGTAGTTGCTGAAACCGGCTTTCTGCAGGTTGGTATCGACGGCAGAGACCTTGATGGAACGGTCGCCACGCTTACTGGGGTCGAGGGCCGTGAACAGGTTCTCGTTGCCTGCTGCCCACACCACGGTGACGTTGCGTGCGTTAGCCAGGTCGAAGGCATAGTCCCAGACAGCCTCCTCCTCCTTGCGCCACTCCTGACTTAACTGGATCTGCTCCTCTGGTGTGAGGCTGTAGATGGGTGAGTCCTCAGGATAGGCATCGCCAGCGGAGATGTTCACTACGTTGGCACCCTGATAGATGGCGTAGAGCAGGCCCTGGAGGAGCGTCAGCGACGTGAACTGGTGGCCGGCGCTGATGGGCATGAACTTACAGTTGGGGGCGATACCAGCCGTACCACGGTTGTTGTCCATGTTGCCCAGCGTGGTGCATGCTACGAGTGAGCCGTGCTTGAACGGGGCATCGGCGCAGCCCTCCTGGGGAGGAGCCACATTGCCTGAACGGCGGGGTACGCAGAACGGACTGACCACGCGGTCGCTGTTCAGTTCGTCGTGATTCAGGTCGAAATAACTGTCGATGATGGCTACCGTCACGTCAGGACTGCCCTTGGTGATCTCCCAAGCCTCGTAGGCCTGGATAGGGGCGAAGTGCCAGGTGTAGTCAGGATATTGGAACGCGGGGTCGTTGGGACGGTTGCTCTGGAAACTGCCCATCACGCTTTCAGGAAACACCAGGAAGTTGATGTCTGTGATCTGCTGAGGCAGGTTCTGGATCATCGCGTCGCGCTCTTCCGTTGGCACCTCTATCTGCAGCGCCTTCGTCAGAGGGTCGTAGAAGCGGATGGTGTATTCGTCGCCAGGATAGAGTTGCTTGAACTCGTCGGCAAACTGGCGAAAGGTCTCGTCCTCGGCATCGGAGTCGAGGATGACGTTCAGACGGTCGCCTACGGTCTGCTGTCCCAGACTGTCCTGTACGATGTCGCCGTCATCATAGGGCGGTATGTAGTTGTCGTCAGGGTTCGGCAGGTTCTCACCCGGGTTGGGGATGTTGCGCGGAATGTCAATCATCGTGTCGATGTCCACATGCGGGTTGGGGTTCTCACCAGTGGGATTGGTGATCTCGGTAGGTGTCGGGCGGAACGGGTTCGAGCAACTGCACATCTTGAACATGCTGAGCAGGAACATCAGCGTGAGCAGGAGCAGCAAGTACAGCAACAGCCGTCCTAAACATCCAAGGCATCCCCAGGGCTTCCAGAAGGGTTCGTGCCAGTTTACCGTGCCTTTCGGGCCAAAATAGATTTTCCTCATAGTGTCTTATGATAGTTCGTTGATGATTTTGGTTAATTGCTCGTTGGCCTCGTGGTCGTAGTCGGGTATGTTCAGATGGGTGATGAACGATACGAGCATGTACTCGAGCCATGAGTAGTAGTTGTTCTCGAAGGCCGTAGTCAGCGCCTTGGGACTGGAGGTCAGTTCGTCGAACATAGCGGTCAGTTCCTCTTCCTCGAAGGTCGAGGGGCGAGGCTTCTCAATATAGTTGAATGCAGCCAGGTGGCGCTTCTCGGCTATCTGACGGGCCTTGTTCACCTCGTCGGCATCGAGCAGGTGATAGCCCAGGTCGATGACGAAACTGTTGATGGTGCTGGCCAGGATGTCGGCGATGAGGCTCTCGTTGATGGAGAACACGTTGACCACGTTGACATATTCTGCGATGGTGGCTGCCAGCAGGTCCTCCAGGTGCAGGCTCTTGCTGGTCTCCACGATCTCGTCCACGAGGTCAGCCATCACGTCCTTGTCGAACTGGTGGTTGTTTGTCATCTGGTTCATGAACTCCAGTGACTTGATCTGGTTCTTCCAGAGCGTGTAGACCTCCTCGGCGATGATGACCGAGTTGAGTTTCTTCTTGAACGAGCCGTCAAAGAGTTTCTTGTAGTCCACGTTGCGCTTGATGAGGAAGGCCTCTGCGTCTTCTTGGGTGTCCAGAGCGTAGACATCCATCAGAACCTGCCAGCGTTCTTCGTTGTTCTTGCAGGCTTTCAGAGTCTGTCCGCAGCGCTTCACGATAATCTCGTAGTTGCTGGTGTCGTGGATCTTCTCGCTCAGTTTGCCGCTCTGTATGAGTTCGTGGATGGCCTGCAGGCTCTTCGTCTCCGTCAGTTCTAGCGACTGCAGCAGGTGTCCGAAGAAGTAACTATCCTCGTTGCAGGTGAAGTCCATCTCGCGGATAATCTGGTTGGCCTTGCGGATATTCTTCTTCAGTTGCTCATCGGCGTTCTCAGAGACGTGGAATTCTTTCATGATGGTGATGGCGCGGTTCACGTTCTTGCCGATGATGTCCTGGAACTGCTGTTCGCGTGCCTTATCCATGCGCTTGGCCACCTTGTCGAGGTTCTGCATCACCCAGAGCGCACCGTCGTTGTTCATCGTGGCCACGACATCCCATGAGAGGGCTGGGTCGGCAAAGTACTGCTGCACGAATTCATCCTCGACGAAGGTTCTGCGCATCATGTTGTAGTATTCCTCGCTCATGATCAGTCCTGTCTCACGGCCTTCTGTTTCGAAGCCGCTATAGAGGCCGGCCTTGGGACCAGAGAACTTGAAGTCGCGCAGCATGTAACTGTTCTGGAAGTTCTCGCCCTCGCGCGTCCAGTTCTTTAGCCAGTCCACCACGTCGCGGTTGAAGCACTGGCGGTTCATCACCGTCTCGTAGCGTCCCTTCCAGCGCTGGTGTATACTCTGTTCCGTGGGAGTGGTCTTCTCTACGCCAAGTTCCATGTCGAGGTTGAACATGGTGCCGATGTAGAACAGGGGCGACACTTCCGTCATCTGCAGTTTGCGACGACGCTCCTCTGGGGTGGCACCCACGTAGGTTTTGACCCATTCCTCCACCAATTTATATAAATAGGTGACATCGTTGTCCTTATTGTGATGACTGTAGAGCAGAATGTTGATGCCCAGTTCCTCGTTAAACTTATTAAAGAGGTATGCCACCTTGCCACGCAGGAAGCAGTTGAGCAACGTGCCCTTGTCGCTCAGTTTCGTCTCGTTCAGTTCCAAGCGCGAACGTGCACCAGGGAAGTCCAGCAAGTCGTTGTCGCGCAGCATCTCCATCTCGATGTCGTCGTGGGTCAGTCGGCTGGCCACATCGCTGGCGATGTGTGAGAAGTCGTAGCGGCTTTTGCTGGAGAGGAAACTTTCTTCTATCTTGAAGATGACCTCGGAACAGATGGCGCAGACGGCACTCTTCGAGAAGTTGCTGGCACGCTTGGTGAACTGTCCGTTCTCCTGCAGATAGACATCGGTGGTGAACGCTGTGGCGCCGTCGAGTATCTGGTTCAGACACTGCACGCTCATGATGGTGTTCTCCTTCACGCCTTGGTGCAGCACCGATTCGATGGGCAGGTAGATGTTGCGTGCGAAGTTGAACGTGCGCAGGATGTCGTAGAGCACGTTGTAGAGGTTGGTGATGTTTGGGTTCTTGTACCACAGGTTGCCAAAAATGTTGATATACTCCGACGACGGCACGCGGTCGATGATGAGAGACACACGGTCGAAGAAGGCAGAGCGGTTGATGGACTGAGCCTCATTGTTGTGCTTCTTGAAGTAGTCTTTCATGTAGAGCACGTCATCAGCACCAATAACGGGGTTGTCGATGAGAGGCTTCGAGCGGTAGGCTTCAGTAATGGCATCGCAGAGGGCCTCTATCTCCTTGTCGCTATGTGATGAACGCTCAGATATGTCGTTGTAGTAACTGTCGGACAGGATGAGGATAACGTCTGTCAGCGAGAAGGTATTCACCATCACGGGCAGTTCGTAACTGTGGGCCTCCGGACGGCGCTTGAACGACGAGAAGCGGCTCACTACGCCCGTCGACTCACGTCCGCCGCCTGTCTCGCTGGGCGGGTTGATGTCCTTCACGAAGTTGTACTGCTCGCTTCCTGCCTTCACCATGAATGGTTTGCCGTTGTCCTGCAGCAGGCAACTGATGAGGTAGGACTTACCTACCTGGCTCTTGCCGAAGGCTGCGATGCCAGGGTTGTTGATGGCGGCAGCGGCAATCTTCTTCAGTTCCTTGCGGCATTCTATCAGGGGGATGAACTTCTGGTCGTACTGCTCAGGCTTGTTCTTCCTGATCCATGCCAGCGATTTGTTGATGGCCTCTATTTGCTTATAGATTTCCTGTATCATAACTCTTTCTTGATTTCTTTGCTACTATTACTTTACTGAAAGTTCAAATTCTCCCTTGTCGAGCCAGTACTTGCCGTCGTCGACGATGGACTGGAGCACGAGTTCCACCTCGCGCTTGGGCAGCGTGTTGCCCTCGTCGTCCATAGCCTCTTCGATGACCAGGTCTTCGCGGCTCTCGTAGTAGTTGCGCGAGAGGGTGATGCGCAGCGACGGGCGTGACGAGTGGTTGTAGATGGCATAGAGCGGACGTGCCTGATAGAGCGGCGAGTTGAACTGCTTGCAGCCGATGAATGCAGGGAAGACGGCGATGTCGATGGTGGCAGAGCCGTTGGTAGGCGTGAGGAAGGAAGTTGGAACCTGCTGGCGGCGTGAATTGTAATTACCTAAGTAGCAGGCTGTTGACTTCATGTTCTTAATCATTCTGCTGAAGTCTATGCTCATGCCGTTGAAGCCCTGGTTGGCGGCCAAGAAGCCCACCATACCGCCTACGGCCACTACCGACTTCTGGTCGTAGAAGTAGCCCTGTCCGTCGGCAAATGGATACCAGGTGCCGATGCGGTAGTCGTTCAGGCGGATCAGACGGTCGGGCGACGTGGGTATGTACTTGATGAAGAGTTCGGTGATGGCATCGAGCGACGAGGGACGTCCAGCTAGGATGAGGATGTCGCAGTGGTGGGCATAGAGCACCACGGAGAGTTGTTTCATCAGCGGCTCCATCGTGTTCTTGACGATGGTGGCTACCTCCTGCGGGTCGAAACGCCAGTTCAGTTCTGTGAACGAGAAGCCGAAGTGGTGCTCGAAGTATTCCAGCAGGTAGTCGGCAGGCTTCAGTTTGCCGAAGAGGTCGTTGAAGGTGAAGGTGCGCAGCGGACGGTGCAGGCGCAGGTGCTCCATGAAGGTCTGTGCGATGGGCACAGAGATCTGCGTGTTGAAGTCCACGCGGCAGCGGCGGTCGCGATGGGTCATCATCGAACTGTCGAAGCCGAAGAAGTCGCGCAGCAGGTTCGAGGCGAAGGCCTTCAGCAGCATCGTGCGGCGTTCTGGGTTGGTCTTCTCGTTGACGATGTCGTACATCTTGCTCCTGTATACCTGATTATCCTTCAGGCAGGGGAGTGACTGCAAATCTTCATCGCTCATGTTCTTCAGACGTGTGTAAACTGCGCTGAAGATATTGCCCTGGTTGGGGTTGTCGTGCTCCTTGCCCTCAATCACGAGGTTCTGCACCAGGTTGTGCAGTATCTCGTCACCTGCCAGGTAGAAACTGTCCCAGTAGATGGGGGTGGGCACCAGTTTGCTGCGGCCTTCGCCGTAATACTGGTAGGAGCATATCATGACGTCTGTCGTACCGGCGCCGATGTCGATGGAGCCGATGGTCAGCGACTTGCCCTCGTAGCCCTCGGCTTTCTCCTCTGGGCGCACGTGGCCCTTCAGTTCAATGAACTTGTTGATTTCACCGCTATAGCGCTGGGCAATCTCGGCATAGAGATAGACCAGTTGGCAGCAGGAAGCCTCGTCGAAACTCCACATGCGGTCCTTCGAGTCCATCTCGTCGTCCTTGATGCGGAGCGATGCCGAGGTGGGCGTGACGGTGGGCGAGCCGAAGGCTGGCGTGCAATGCTGCAGGGCCTCGATGGCGTTCTCAGCACAGCGGCGCAGTTTCTCTTGCTCCTTGCGCGGCATGGCCGTGGGACAGGTGATGATGATGTTGCGCAGCAGTCGCTTGCAGTCCATGTTGCCGTGCTTGGTGCGGAACTTGATGCTGTTGATCTGCGTGGTGGCCTGCTGCAGTATCTCGATGAGCACGAAGGTCATCAGCGAGGCGCGCGAGTAGTTGCCGCCGTCCAGGTTGTCGTCGTTGCCGTCAGGGCCTATGTAGTTGCCTGAGTGGTCGAACAGGTCCGACAGGCGCGCGATATATATATTGTCGGCCAGGCGTATGTTGCTGGGGTCGTCGACGGTGGTCAGGAACTCCCAGCGGCCGTCGTAGGGCTTCTCGTCCCACAGGTAGCGCTTCGGACTGGAGTAGTTGGTAGTCTTCTCGCTCATGCCGTCCTCCTCCAGCGAGCGGTACACCAGTCGCTTGGCCTCGTCGCCCACGCGCACCAGGCTTTTCCACTCGAAGGCATCGTTGTCCAGCACGATGGCGTTGCCGAAGTCGGCCTTGCGGAAGGCCAGTCGCATGTCGAACGACTTCTCGTAGGTGATGCTGGGGTCGGAGAGGTCGCGTATCTCGAGCATGGCGGCCTTGGTGAAGTCGCCCTCCTCGAAGAGCACGCCGCAGGTGCGCGAGTTTCCGATGTCCAGCACCAGGTCCACATCGATGGTCTTGCGCGTATTGTTGTGCAGCATGACGTCGGGGGCTGCTCCCAGGTTGCGTATGAAGTTCACCAGGTAGATGTAGTAGCCGATGTACTTGCGCGACTCCGTGCGGTTGAACTGTCCGAGCAGCGAGGAGAAATAGTCGGAGAATGACGAGAAGTAGTCGCTCACCGACATGAAGTCCAGCAGTTCGTCGGCACGGTTGCACAGGCAGAACTCCTTCTGGTCGTCCTCGTCGTCGTAGAAGAACGGCTGCTTATAGTGCACCAGCGACTCGTCCATGTCGTCGCTGAAGTAGATGGTGTTCGAACGCTCAGCCAGCGGGTCAGGGTCGCCCAGCGTGGTGTCGAAGGCCCACAGGAAGCGGTAGCGCATGTTGCCCTTCTTGCTGCCTTCGCCCAGACAGTCTATGCGCACGCGGCACCAGGTGAAGGGGTCGCCAGCCGTCATGCCGTCCATCTCTTTCTCGAACATCGGCATTGGCAGCCACTTGCCCAGTATCAGGTCGAAGGCGGTGTTGATGTTGCCGTTTTGGTCTTTCACGCGGTAGCCAGCCAGCGAGTTGATGTTGAAGATCTCGCTGTCACCGTCGTGGTAGGAGGAGAAGAGGGCCGTCGACTCGTCTTTCTTCATCTTGATGAGGCCGGCATCGTCCAGTTCCTCCCTGCCGTTGGGGCGTTTCTCTGTCATGTCGCTCTGGCGCAGTTCGGTCAGGGGGATGTAGAGACCTTCCTGGCTGTGGTAGTAAAGCAGGTCGAAGATTTGCTCGCCCGTGATGAAGTCTGTGGTCTCACAGAAGGCGTACTTCAGGATTTTCCCGTTAGGGAAAGCCAGTTGCTCGGCTGGGTTGAATTCTTTCTCGGTAGCGATGAAATGAATTCCGCTGTTGGCAATTAGATGTTCCATCAATCTATAGTTTATCAATTATTTTGTTTTCGGGTAGTAAGGCCTAGCCGCTTGTGTGCAGGCACGTTCAATTTGCAAATTTAAGGATTTTTTTCTATGCGAGCAAATATTTCGGCACTTTTTTTCGAAAAACTTGCTCTTTATCGGCTGTGGCCGTATTTCAAGCGGCGTTCACGGGGGCTCATGCGCGCATATTGGCGCCATTCTGTGGCCTCGTTGTGCTTCAGGTAGTCCAGGTCGTGCTCATGTGCGTAGGCCTCCAGTTCGAAGGGGTTCAGCCTGTAGGCGGCATTGCGCATCTTCAGGTTCTGGGGTAGGGCAGTCAGGGTGTACCATCCGTAGAGCAGGTAGAACAGCAGCCACGAGTCGTGTGTCGACTGTGCCTGTCTCAGGTGTATCATCTCGTGGTTCTTCATGTGGCTCCCCTTGCGCTCGAAGCCCCTCGCCTCGTCGTCGCTTGGTGCCAGTATGTTGCCGAAGAAGGTCAGCCCGGCATAGCCCTTGCGCAGCAGCAGACTGTTGCGTACTATCGGCATGTCGCTGATTCGGCTTGGTCGTCGTGCGTGCCAGATGAGTGATACTATATTAAATAGTTTATTCAATGTCAGTTTCTAAATCATTGGTTAATAGATATATATGTTTTATTCATAACAGAGTATCACTATATCCTCAGTTATCTTGTTTCCCTTTCTCGTCCGTCATGCATGCAAAGGTACACTTTTTCTTCTAATATAGTATGCAAAAGACGAGATTTTTTTGCGGGTCGCTTGACTTTTACTGGTCTTGATAACAGGGACTTCGCCGTTTGGGGCCAGATCCCGCTCGTCGTGTTCGGCTCGAAAGAGGGTGAGACCGCCCGTGTCCTCTACTACAATGCCAAGAGCAACACCGTCTACGACACTGGCATCACCATCCTCACGAAAAAGAATGAAGAGACCTTTAATATTGACTGACTTTCTTCACGTTGTCTTGACGCGGTCTTTCAGCGTTGAAGAGATATGGCTCATCCGACATTTCGAGTGATAGAATAATAAGCAGACATAGAAGAAAGCCGCCATTTTGTTGTATATTTGTGTGACCAAACCCAAATGTTACAATGAACAGCAGCTTTCTATATCATGCATGG
>Ga0310695_10007335_pt1 | contig 17658 bp, 17 predicted proteins | sample RumenRJG_04DNA_FD_203882 | JGI IMG/M metagenome (GOLD analysis project Ga0310695, IMG submission 203882) | Bovine rumen microbial communities from Lethbridge, Alberta, Canada - RJG_04 (v2) (version 2) | ecosystem: Host-associated > Mammals > Digestive system > Stomach > Rumen | place: Canada...
CCGTTCACGCTCACAGATGCCCGTATCAATGCAATTGGCTTCCCCACGCGGCGCACCGTTATAGCCGGTACTGATAATGATACGGTCCTTGACGATAATCGCCCCATAGCGGCGGCGCAGGCAGGTTGCCCGGCGCCCTACGGCGCGGGCGATATCGAGAAAATACTCCGTCCACTCGGGTCGCTTTTGAATCTTATTCTGCTCCATGTTCATGCTCTCCTTTTATCTCCTTGATTTCCTGTAAATATCTGCGGGCGAGGATTACGGCCACAAAATCGTCCACGGGTACCGGCGGTACCTGCATGGTCACAGGGATAAGGCGCCGCCAGCCCTGCGGCGGATTGGCTTTCCAGTATTCCTTTTTCGCCAGTTCTGTGGTGCGGTATTCGTCACGGACAATAACCTCCAACGCGGCAATCTGCGCAAGTTTTCCCTGCGCCTCACGACTTGTGGTGCCATTGCCGATAAGGAGACGGCTAAAGCCGTAGTCAGCTTTAGCCGCATTTACTTCCGTCATTAAATTTTCCGTGGCCATAACCCGCTGGCAGAGAATTTCGCCGCTGTCACTTAGCACGGCAAAACCGCATTTATCCCTGCCGGGGTCTAATGCTGCTATTGTCATTGGTTATTTTTCTCCACTTCAATCTTGAGGCGCAACGGGCCGGAAGCATCGGTATCACCGTTAGCATAGGCCAACAGAATCACAGGCCCGCGCTGTCCCTTGAGCTTTGCCACCACATCATAGAACTGGGCACCTTCCATCACGCCTACGGTTCCTCGAAGGGGGTCAGGCAAAATCCCCTTCGAGGTCGCGGCAAAATTGACGTCCTTGAGAAAATTCATCACCGTCTGTTCAGCTTCGCTGTCATCCGCCAGGCCCAAATCGTAAGGGCGAGCAATGATGAATTCCTTATCCTGATAGATTATGCTGTTGGGATAAAGCTCCAACGTGGTGCGGACTTCCTCGCCGCGCACCAGATTGCTGACTGCCACAATGCGCACAACCATGTCCTGTTTGCTTTTCGCAATCATATCCACCGCCGCTTCATATTCCGGACGGTAAATCCAGATATCCTCATCGGAGCGGTCACTGCCAAAACGTGCCGAAACATTGCGATTCGCCAACGCTGCCAGTGTTTCCATATCCGCTGCCACCTCTTCATTGCTGCGTCCGCCACGGATTACACCACTGGCAATAATCTCCCCTGCCCGAAAGGCAATATCGCCTTCGCGGACGGTAATGAGACCTGCCCGCAGCTGCTGTGTTCGTTCTTCCAGCTTTTTGTTGTCAGCCGTCAGATTTTCATTATCTGCAGTCAAATGGTCGTTGTCTGCCAAAAGTTTTTGGTTGCTGCCGGACAGCTCTTCATTTTTGGCCGTAAGCTCTGCCTTGGCTCCTTCGAGTTCCGCAATTCCCGCCTGCAAGCGGGCAGCTTCCTCCGTCAGTGTTTTTTGTTGTTCATTTAATCTGACTACATCGGCCTTGGATTGCTGCAACGCTGCATCTGTGCTTTTCTGTTCGGATTTAGCAGCCGCTAAATCCGCCTGCGTATACAAAAGGTTGTCTTTTGTTTCCTGCATAGTACGGTTGAGCTCTTCCAGACCAAACAGTGCTGTCCGCACATTTTCCGAAGCCGCCGCCATCACACCAAAAGTCAAGGTGGTGATTACTATACCGGTAAAGATTGTAATGACGATTGACGTATGCCGGGGACGCAGCCCAAAAATCGACAAGCGTTTCTTGCCGATTTTCGTGCCTAGTCTGTCCCCAATAAATGCAATCGCACCGCCTGTAATGACCAGCACAGCAATCAAGAGAATTCCTGACATCTATTCTTTCCACCTTTCCTACGAATCAGCGTGATGCCCGCCGCACCAAATACGCACCGGCTGCCAGCCCGATAAGATTGGGCAGCCATACAGCCAGCATGGGCGCCACAACGCCGCTGCGTGCCAAAGCATTGCCCATAGTCATCAATGCATAATAAACAAAAATGATGATAACGCTTATAGCGAAGCCTGCCGAAGAGCTGTTACGGGTAGGCTGCAAGCCCAAAGGAACGCCCACCAGCGCAAAGACCAAGCTGGCCATGGGAACCGTCACACGCTGATAAAGCTCCGCTTCCAGCTTATTGGTATCCACATACTGGGTTTTCAGGACGTTGATCTGTTCCCGCAATTCCTTCATCGTCATTTCTTCAAGTTCTTTTTGTTCCCGGACAATCTGCGTCGGATTTGCACTTATCGGCAGCACCTGTGTCTTAAAGCGAACCATATGTTCGCTTTTGCCTTCCTCTTCGCTGATGTCATAAATGACACCGCTGTGCATTGTCCAAATATTGCCGTTCCACTCAGCATAATCCGCATTCTCTACGGTCTTTACCTTGCCATCAGCACCGAATTCCTGCAAGGTAATCCCCTGCAGCTGCTGAATATCCGCCTCATAACGGCGGGCATAGGCTAGGCGCTGAATTTTGTCACCATTTATTTCCTTGAGAATGATATGGTCCTGCGACTTCATTCCGGTATTGCCTTCAATTTCATAATACAGGACGTTACGATAAGCGGTATTGGCCCACGGCACCACATACTCATTAAACGCCATGGCAGCCAAGCTCACCATGATGCCCATGACAATAGCCGGCATGGCTATACGGGAAAAGCTGATCCCGCAGGACTTCATCGCCGTGATTTCACTATTGCTGGACAAGCGGCCAAAGGTCAAAAGTGTTGCCAGCAGCATCGACATGGGGAAAGTCCAAATGACCACCCCCGGCAAGCCAAAGATAAAGATTTTGACTACTGCCTGCAGTGAGGCTCCATAATCCGTTATGTATTTAGCAATCTTGAACAGCGTTCCCGAACCGATAAACACCGCAGAGAACGCGCAAATGCTAAAGACAAAGGTCATAGTAACCTCTTTGAATATGTACTTGTCTAAAATTCGCAATCGCATTTTTCGTTCTCCTTACAAGGTGAAATTTTCACCCAGATAAAACTTTTTCGCTATCGGACTTTCTGCAATGGTCTGACTGCTTCCTTCCAGCAGAATTTTGCCTTCGCTCAAAATGTACGCGCGATCCACAATCTGCAGTGTTTCACGCACATTATGGTCAGTGATAAGAATCCCCATGCCCCGCTGACGCAGATACTGGATAATTTCCTGAATATCCGCTACCGCCAGTGGATCTACACCAGCAAACGGTTCATCAAGCAGGATAAACTGCGGTTCCAAAGCCAGGCAGCGGGCTATTTCCACCCGGCGCCGTTCACCACCAGACAGTTCTGTGCCCTTGCGGTTGCGTACATGGGTGATATGGAATTCTGCGAGCAGTTCCTCAAAGCGTGACCGCTGTTCGGCCCGGGACAGCGCTGTCGTCTCCAAAATAGCCATGATATTTTCTTCCACCGTGAGCTTGCGGAAGATAGAGGATTCCTGTGTCAGATAGCTTATCCCCAACTCTGCCCGTTTGTACATGGGCATTTTGGTGATGTTCACATCGGACAAGAACACCTCGCCAGAAGAAGGCTGTTCAAGGCCGACAATCATATAAAATGATGTGGTCTTACCGGCGCCATTAGGGCCTAAAAGGCCAACGATTTCGCCTTTTTCCACCCGCAAAGACACCCTGTCCACTGCTGTGTGCTCCTTGAATTTTTTTACCAGATTTTTCGCCTCAATATGCAAGGTCCTGCCCTCCGTATTCCACTGCCTTACTTGACGTTAGCCCGTCCTTCGGGGTCAAGATAAAGGGTCAGCTTATTGCTCTTCATCGTATTGTTTTCCTTAACCGCCCAGGCATTGCCCGTCAGCACTACCCGGCCTTGTTCCTTGCCGACATAATCGGCATGGTCACCACCGGCTTCCATCTGCCGGGCAGGGCTTTCAATATGGACATTGCCCCTGCCAACATAATGTTCATCATCCAGCCAGCCTTCCATATAGTCAGCAGAAAAGGTTCCGTCTGCATTGCTGAGTGTACCACCAGTAGGAATCTTGATGTATTTATTCTGGTTAGGATAATAATCTACCTGCTCCCCGGCAAAAGATTTATCACCATCAGTTCCCCGAACACTGCCAGCGGCCCGAATCTGCCCCTGACCATCGGTAACAATCCGGCTGCAGGTAAGACGCATGGTATCCCGCACGGCAATGACATTGCCCTCGACGGAGCCTTCCTGCGTCTTCGAATTGTACATTGCTTTCGCGCCTGTAACCTTAGTGGTTCCCTGTTTCAGCAATACATCACCAGTGGCCACAGCCAGCCCTGTGCTCATATCGTATTCCACGGTATCCGCATTGAGTTCTGCCGGCCCCCCGGCTGCAGAGATATGCCCTAAGGGCATCGCCAGCGCAAGGGTCATTGCCATAACCATTTTTTTCATTCGACTCGTCATTTCGTTTCTCCTCCCCTGCGCAAATACGCCTTGCCGCTGATTTTTATCTTGTTGAAACCATCACTGCTCTCAATGCGGTCACCAGTGGCCAGCATATCCTCTTTGACTGCTTTGGCATTGCCAATTGCCGCCAAAATTTCCTTTTGCGCATCCCATCGCAGTTCATCACTATTCAGCTGGGCACCATCGCTGTTTTTTATCTCTACGTTTCCCGAAAGGACAATATCTTTCGTGCCTTCCGCATAAGTTCCTTTACTTGCTTTTACTTCCACCACTCTGCCGTCTTCGGCATAAAAATGACCTTGCAGATTTTCCAGCACCGCATCACGGGTTTCAATATTAACGTCAATATGCTCAGCGGTCAAGTCCCAGATTTTCCGGCCATTCTTTTCCTCACTGATTTCATTGCCGTCATAACGCATTACCTTATTATCCTCGACAGGGGCATCCGGCTTTGCAGGAGTTTCCGGAACCGTTGCCACTGCCCATACCACCAAGGCTGCAAACGCCGCAACAGCAACAGCGATAAGCCCCTTGTGCATCTTGCTCATTTGGCTTCCTCCTGTGTTTTAACCGTATGGTGTTTGCCCAGCTTCTGCTGCTCCGGCGGCGTATTCCATCTTTTTTGGAACCAAAGCCACTGGGTGGGATTTTCACGGATAATATCCTCAATGATCTTCGTCATCTTTACCGTAAAATCAAATAAGTCCTTATCCGTATCCCCGGTGTCCTTAAAACGCATAACCTCGCCAATAACGACCTTATGCTTGCCATTCTTCTGACGCAGAATAAAGGCGGGCAGTACCGGAGCATTGAACTTACAGGAAAAAACTGCCGGCCCCAAAGGCGTTGCCGCCATCTTGCCCAGGAAAGGAATGAACGCCCCCCCGGGGCCACCGTCCTGATCTGCCAAGAAGCCCAGGATCTTGCCTTTTTTCAAGGCCTTAGCTGCCGCCAAAAGCTCACTGGTTCCGCGTGAAAAAATCTCCACATTAATGGTCTTGCGCAAATCGTTCAGGGCATTGGTATACTGCATATTCGGCTGCGGTTTGGCAATGGCGGTAACCGGCAAACCGTTCATGGTAAAAGCCGCAGACAACCACTCCCATGTACCGATATGTCCGGTGAGCACCACTACGCCATGGCCTTCTGCCAACGCATCCGTCATGCGCTCCAAGTGGTCAATTTCAATGTACTCCTGAAAATTCTCCGTTGTGATGTGCGGCATATAGAGGATTTCCAGCACATTGCGGGCCAGATTGACGAAAGAAGCCCGCACCATTTTACGTGCCTCGGCTTCATTCAGTCCCAAAGCCGGCATCATCTGTCTCACAGCCAGTTCCCGTTGCTTTTTGATCAGGAGATAATAGAGCTGTCCCAAAATCCAGCCGGCAGCCATTACGAGTTTATAGGGGGTGTGACACACCACCCAGCTCATAAACATCACAAATTTATACTGCATTAATTGTCTTCCCCCAAATCGTTATTGCTTCCAGTTTTTATTCCCGCTGGAGCTGTCCGGCAAAAGGAAGTCTGCCATAATATCCTCCCACTTGCCCTGTACTTTGAAAATAAACTCCAAAAGTTCCCGTACTGCACCGTGACCACCGTTTTTACAGGAAACGACCAGTGACTGCGCACGGACAGGCTCTTCTGCGTCCGCCACAGCCATTGGCAGGCCGACCTGCAGCATGATGGGCAGGTCAATGAGGTCATCGCCGATATAGGCAATCTGCGCGTCTTTCAGACCTGTCAGTTCCTTCAATTCATCATAAGCATTGCGCTTGTCAGGATTGCCTTGAAAGACATGACTTATGCCCAGTTCTTTGGCCCGGAAAGCCACCTGCTCCGACTTGCGGCCGGTAATGATAGCAGTCTGCAAGCCGTATTTATGTGCCAGGCTGATACCGAGCCCGTCCCGGCAATAAAAGGGCTTATACAGCTCCCCCTGCGCGCCGATATAGATACCGCCATCGGTCAGTACGCCATCCACATCAAAAATAACCAGTTTTATCTTTTTTGCTGCCTTTAGAGCATTGCTGTGAATCTCCATTATACCACTCCTTGACGCAACAGGTCAGTCAAATGAATAATCCCCACAGGAATTTTATTTTCATCAATAACCGGCAGCACTGTGACCGGACGCGGCTTGTGCTTTTCCATCACGGAAAGCGCAGCGGATGCCATTGCTTCCTGCTTGATGGTCAGCGGCGTCTCAAACATGATATTGCCCACCGCTTCATCCAGGAACTTATAATCCTTGGCCAAGGCCCGGCGGATGATGCCATCGGTGATGATGCCCACCAGCTTGCCGCTGTCGTCGACAACCGAAGCCGCACCAAGTCCCTTATCCGTCATGATAAAGAGCGCATCTTTGGCGGTCTTATCCTTATGCACAATAGGGTTTTCATCTCCGGTATGCATAACGTTTTTGACGGTGAGCAAAAGCTTTCTGCCCAACGCACCACCCGGATGGAACAGGGCAAAGTCCTGACTGGTAAAATCGCGTACACGCATCAACGCAATCGCAATCGCATCGCCCATGGCCAGCGTAGCCGTGGTACTGGCCGTCGGCGCCAGCCCCAGCGGGCAGGCTTCCCGTTCCACGCCGATATCTACGAAGTGGTCAGCCGCTTTGCCCAGCTGCGAATCACGACGGCCACACATGGCGATGATAGTCGCCCCAATACGGCGGATAATGGGCAGGATATTGACCACTTCTGTGGACTCACCACTGTTGGAAATGGCAATGACCACGTCATTTTCCGTCACCATGCCCAAATCGCCATGAAAGGCTTCACCGGGATGCATAAAGAATGCCGGTGTCCCTGTGCTGGCAAAGGTTGCCGCCATCTTGCGGCCAATATGACCGGATTTGCCCATGCCGGTCACGACCACGCGCGCCTTGCAGTCGAGTATGCACTGCACAGCGGCCACAAATTCATCGTCAATGCGGCCTTTGAGTTTTTCCACGGCATCCGCTTCAATCGCAAGCGTTTCCAGGGCCGCTTCTTTTATCTTATCTGCCAATCTTATCCCCTCAATTTGCAAAAAGCTTTATCGGCATTGCTTATTTCTGCTTATGACGTACGATTTCATGAATTGCTACCGCATCTTTCAGCAGGTCTTCCAGCTTATCCAAGTAGACCATGTTTGCTCCATCGGAGAGGGCTTCTTCCGGGTTGTCATGGACTTCCAAAAAGAGTGCATCTACGCCAACGGCTACAGCTGCCCGCACCAGATATTCCACATATTCGCGGTTGCCGGCAGACGTCGTCCCGTTACCGCCCGGCAGCTGCACCGAATGCGTGCCGTCCATCACAACTGGGTAACCAAAGGAACGCATGATGGGCAGGGAGCGCATATCCACCACGAGGTTGTGATAGCCAAAGGACGCACCGCGCTCCGTGAGCATAATCTGGTCACAGCCGCTTTCATGGAGCTTGTCCACCACATTGCGCATATCTTCCGGTGCCAGGAACTGGCCTTTCTTCACATTAACGACCTTGCCCGTCTGCGCAGCGGCATGGAGAAGGTCCGTCTGACGGCAGAGGAAGGCCGGAATCTGCAAAATATCGGCAACTTCTGCCACCGGTTTCGCCTGATTGGTTTCGTGGATATCCGTCACCACGGGTACGTCCAGCTCTGCCTTGATGGTCTTTAACATTTCCAAGCCTTTTTTCAGGCCGGGGCCGCGGAAGCTATGGTAGGAAGAACGGTTGGCCTTGTCAAAGGACGCCTTGAATACATAGTTGATATCCAATCGCTGGCAGATTTCCTTGATTGTGCGGCCAATCAGCAAGCAGCGGTCAAGCCCTTCCAATACGCAAGGCCCAGCCAACAAAGTCAGTTTTTCTCCACCACCAATAGTGTAATTGCCTACTTTAACCTGATTCATATTCAAGCTCCTTTCACCTCGAACCAATATCACTATATCGTTGCCCAGCGCCCAAGGACGGGCGCAGGCGGACGTAAATCACGTGATGTGATTTCAGTCCGCGCTTTCTTTTGGTACTTTTCTTTACGCTAAAGAAAAGTACAGAAAACGTTACTTCATGTTTTTATATATCTCATTAACTTTAGCCAAATCTTCAGCGGTATCTACCCCCACAAACTTAGCCTTTGTCTCCACAACTTTAATGCGATAGCCATTCTCCAGCGCCCTGAGCTGCTCAAGGGATTCCGACTGCTCCAATGGCGTAGATTCCATCTTCGCATAGGCCAGCAGGAAATCCCGCTTATAGGCGTAGATACCAATATGCTTATACACCGGGCAGCCTGCATTGCGCGGATAGGGGATAACCGAACGGGAGAAATACAGGGCATAACCTGCCTTGTCCGTAACCACCTTGACGTTGTTGGGATTTTCAATCTCCGCCTTGTCCGTCATCAAGGTCTTGACCGTAGCCATTTTCAGCTCGCTGTCCGTTTCAAAGACAGCGGCCAGTTCATCAATCAAACTCGGTTCAATCAAGGGTTCATCACCCTGCACATTGATGATTAAATCCACATCCGGGAAAGCTTCCGCCACTTCGGCCAGCCGGTCTGTGCCGGTGGGATGGGAAGCTTTGGTCATCATGGCCTTGCCGCCATTTGCTTCTACTGCCGTCAGGATGCGTTCATCATCCGTTGCCACAATCGACTCGGATACTTTCTTTGCCTGTGAAGCCCGGTCATAGACCCGGCAGACCATCGGCTTGCCGGCAATATCCTTGAGTGGTTTGCCCGGCAGGCGGGTGGATGCATAACGCGCGGGAATAACACATAATACCTTCATAATCTGCCTCTTATCTTTCTCACTTGCCCAATTTAGCCGCTAAGCGCTGCGCCAGCAGTGCCTTGAACTCGTCTTTTCCCTGCTGGAAATTGACCTCCACGCAGATGACATATACGGGAACGGAAATCCCGGCATGAATGACTTCCATCGGGATTTTCACGGCATCTTTTTCCGTAATCACAATGGCCTCTGCCCCCATGCGCTGTGCCTGATGGAGGATATCGACCATTTCCTGCATACTGTAATCGTGATGGTCAGGATAACGCAGGCTTTCGATAATCGTTACCCCTAAATCCGATAAGGTCTGTTCAAAGGATGCGGGGTTGCCGATAGCCGAAACCGCCATGATTTTCCGCCCGCGCATCGTATTGACATCAATGCCGTCGCCGGCAATGTCCACATACCAATCCGCCAGGGGAATGAAGCGGCGCGGCTGATGGATGCTCTCCACCACCTGTGCCTCTTTGTTATAACGGTGCACCGTTTCCCGGATAAATTCGCGGGAGCCGGCCGCCGCCTGATCCACCTTGGTCAGCAGGCATACATCAGCACGGCTGATATGCGATATGGGTTCGCGCAGGGTTCCACGCGGAAGCATATAGCCATTACCAAACACATTTACCGCATCGACCAGCAGGATATCCATATCCCGCTCCAACTGCCAATGCTGGAAACCATCGTCCAAAATGGCCACTTCCGCGCCAAAATTTTCGATAGCATACTGCCCCGTAACGGAGCGGTCAGCACCAATCAGCACGGGGACTTCCGGCAGATGCTTGGCCAGCATGAATGCCTCGTCCCCTGCATCGGCCGCCGTCATATGCAGCCGCTGTCCATCGGACACAATACCGACATTGCCATGCCATTTGGCCCGATAGCCACGATTGAGGATAACGACCTTGTAGCCCATATCCCGAATATCGCTGGCCAGCCGCTGCGCGGTAGGCGTCTTGCCGGTACCGCCTACGGTGACATTGCCCAGGCTGATTACGAAACAATCCAGCTTCTTGCGGCTGAATACGCCATGACGATAGCCCCAAAGCTTGATATCGACTAACAGTGCATAAATTTTTGAAAAAATATAGAGTATCGCGGTGAGGATATGTTCCATCACCCCATCGACTTCTTTGAGATGCACCAAATCAATAAAATAAGTCTGGAAATTATTGATCTTCTGCGTGGAACGCGCCCGCTGCCGATTTTCCGGACGGCTTTCGTAAGTTTCCAACGTTTCCCGCAGAATCAACGCAGACTTGCGCGAAGCGCCCTTATTTTCACCGACGATTGCCAGTGTTTCCGCCTCCAGCCGGTGACGGTGTCCGGCATCATCAAAGAGGCGTGCCGTCTCTACCGCCAGTTCCTGCTCGTTATTAACCGTAATGCAGGCATCGCGCTTCTTGAACAGGGCATGCGTGTCCTTGAAGTTGAACATATAATGGCCAACGATAATGGCCTTGCCATGGGCGGCCGGCTCCAAAATATTGTGGCCGCCATGGGGAATCAGGCTGCCGCCCACATAGACGACGTCGCCTACGCTATAGACTTTGCCCAGTTCGCCAATGGTATCCAGAATCACGATATCTGCGTCCTGCGGGCCGTTCTTCTGCTGCTCCGTACGCGTGCTTACCGTAAAGCCTGCCCGCTTGCAGAGATGAATAACTTCCTGCGTGCGCAGAAGTTCCCGCGGCGCAATAACGAGCTTGGCCTGGGGATGTTTTTCCCGCACCGCAGTAAACGCCTTCAAGACAAAGGATTCTTCCCCGCGATGGGTCGAGCCGGCCAACAGGATGCCCTCCGCCTTAGAAAGCCCCATTGATTGAATGATTTCTGCTTTTTCAGCAGCGCTTACATCGGTATACGTCTGGTCAAATTTCGTATTACCTGTCACCGTCACGAGTTCCGGCGGTGCGCCCAGGCGCATGATGTAGTCAGCATCGATGTCCGACTGCATGGCAAACTTCGTCACCGTGCCAATCATATCGGAAAGCAGGCTATTCAGATATTTATACTGCTTCACGCTGCGGTCACTGATACGGCCATTGACCATCATGACGGGAATATGCATCTTGCGGGCCGTCTTTAAGAAGTTCGGCCACAATTCCGTTTCCACCGGCAAAAATACCCGGGGATGAACGCGCCGCAGCACGCTGCCCGCCAAAAACGGCAGATCCAGCGGGAAATAGATAATGGCATCCGCATCCTTGATGATGCGGTTGGCCATTTCATAGCCGCTGGTAGTCACCACCGATACCAAAATCGGCGTCTGCGGGAATTCCTTATGGAATTCCTTGATCAGCGGACTTGTGGCCACAATCTCCCCGACCGATGCTGCATGCACCCATATACAGTGCTTCTTTGCCACTTTTTCCAGGGTATGTTCCGGATAAAAGCCCAGGCTTTGACGGATACGCTCCACAAAGCCTTTTTCCCGGACCGAGCGGATCATAAACACCGGGATAATCAATATGACGACCAAAATCGCCGCTAAGTTGTAAAGGATTTGCATTTGTCTTATGCCCCTTCTGGCACAGCGTTCTTGTTAAACTGAATATTGTAAAGATGGCTGTATAAGCCGTTCTTTGCCAAGAGTTCCTCATGCGTGCCATGTTCTTTTATCCTGCCGCCATCAATCACATAAATCTGATCGGCATTGAATATCGTGGAAAGACGGTGTGCGATAACAAAGGATGTACGTCCCACCATCAGGGAATCAAGTGCCGACTGCACAATTTTTTCACTTTCCGTATCCAAGGCCGAGGTCGCTTCATCGAGAATCAAAATCCGGGGATTCTTGAGAATGGCCCGGGCAATGGACATGCGCTGCCGCTGCCCGCCGGACAGGTTCAGCCCCCGTTCGCCAATCGGCGTATCATAGCCCTGCGGCAGTTCGCGGATGAATACATCCGCATTAGCTGCTTTCGCTGCCTCAATAACCTCTTCATCCGTGGCGTCCAGACGTCCATAGCGGATATTTTCCATCACGGTCGTGGAAAACAGCATAGTTTCCTGCGGCACAATACCAATCTGTTCCCGCAGGGAAGACACCGTAACATCGCGAATATCCTGTCCATCAATGGAGATTGCCCCGCCGTTTATCTCATAGAAGCGCGGGATAAGGTTGGCGATGGTGGACTTGCCCGCACCGCTGGGGCCGACAAAGGCAATCATCTGCCCCGGCTTAACTTCCAGCGAAACATCTTCCAGCGCGTTAACGCCTTCCTTATAGCCAAAGGTAACATGTTCCACCTTCACATGGCCTTCAATTTTCGGCAGCTCTTTGGCTCCTTCCTTATCACGGATAGGTTCCGGCAAATCAATAACCGCAAATACACGGTCAACAGCGGCCATAGCCCGCTGCAGATTGCCATAAACTCTGGCCAGACGTTTTACCGGATTGGCTAAGTTTACCGCATAGGTCAGGAACGCGACCAGCGCACCTGCCGTCATCTCGCCGTTTACCACTTCATAGCCGCCAAAGCCCACGATAAACGTAACGGAAACAGCTGCCAAAAATTCCACCGTTGGCGTCAGGAGGCTGGTCAGCTGCACATTTTTCATGGCCGCCTGGAAGTTCAGGATATTCTGGTCAATAAACCGCTTGATTTCGTATTCTTCGCGGACAAAGGACTTAACCACCCGAATGGAGGAAATGCTCTCCTGCAAAAGGGAGGTGATATCCGCGGCCCGCTCCTGAATTACCGTACCATTGCGTTTCAACTTGCGCCCAAAAATCTTCATGGCCTGCCCGACCAAAGGAATAACGATCAAGGTCAGCAGGGACAATTTCCAATCCAGATAAACCATCATGACAATCGAACCAATAAGAATGGACCCTTCGGTTACCATTTCAATCAGCTGGTCCACCAAAGCCGACTGAATAGCCGATACATCATTGGTGATATAGCTCATGGTCTCACCGGTCTGATGTTTGTCAAAGTACGCCATGGGCATACGCTGAAACTTGCGGAACATCACTTCCCGCACATCAATGACCACTTTTTGCCCGATATAGGACACCAGATAGGACTGTCCATAGTAAAATATTCCACGAATCAGGAATACCACCACAATGCTGACGCAGATAACATACAGCATCACCATATCTTTGTCCGCCAAGACCTTATCCACCATATCCTTGATAATCCAAGGCAGATAAAGGTTACAAGCCGCTGCCACCACAATGCAGACAATGGCCAGCCCCAGGCGTTTCAGATAAGGCCGGATATATTGCAGAAGGCGCTTATAATTCTTCATGTATTTCCCTCACTAATTTATTTTTCTGCCAATTCCCGGGCAGCATTGAGTATTCGTTCTGCCACTCTGCCAGCAGCTCCGGGAGCTCCTAATTTCTGGCAGGCGCTTTTTAACTTTGCGGTTACCTCCCGGCGATGTACCTCTCCAGGATATAATTTTTTCAGCTCACTGGCAATATTTTCCGGCGTAACCTCATCCTGCAGCAATTCCCGCTGAAAACTTTCATTCAGCAAAATATTGGGCAGGCTGAAATTATCCACATGCACCAGGAGTTTTCCAATGGCATAAGATAACGGTGACAGACGATAGAGCACCACGCAGGGCAATCCCAAAAGAGCCGCCTCCATAACCACAGTCCCCGAGGTTGCCATCGCCGCATCCGCTGCCGCCATCAGACTGTAGCGCTTCTCCGTTGTAAGCGTTACCGGCACGCTGGCAGCAGCGATTAATTCCTCGATGCGTTCCCGGCTGACCGTATCGGCTACGGGAAGATAAAATACCGTATCCGGCCTGTCTTCCAGCAATTTTTTTGCTCCGTCCAGCATGGACGGCAGCAATAATTCGATTTCCTGCTTGCGGCTGCCCGGCAGCAGCAGGACTACGGTTTTATCGGCAGGCATTTTAAAGAAACGCCGTGCTCTTTCCCGAGGCATTTCCGGCCGCACAGCATCCACCAAGGGATTGCCCACAAAAGAAATCTTTGCCCCCGCTGCTTCATAGACCGGCAGCTCGTGGGGAAAGATGGCGATGAATTCATCAGCAATCCTGGCGCAATCTTTAGCCCGCCCCTTTCGCCATGCCCATGCCGAGGGCGGAATATAGGAGAACACCGGAATCCCTAAAGCCTTGGCTTTTTTGGCCAACCGCCAGTTAAAATCCGGATAATCAATAAGCACAAGCATATCCGGCCGTTCTTCCCGCATAAAATCCGTCAAATCATTCAGCAGTTTAAATAATCGGCGAATATTGACCAGAACCTCCCAAACGCCCATGACGCTGTAATCAGCAAAGTTTTGCCGCAGCCGGACACCGGCATTTTCCATACGGGTGCCGCCGAAACCGATAAGCTCTGTTTCCGGTGCCATGGAAAGCATTGCCCGGGCGATATTTTCGCCATGCACATCACCAGAAGCTTCGCCAGCGGAAAGCATGATTTTCATGGACGCCCCTCCTTTTAACAACATTAAACCAAATTACATTATACCATTAAATGCTGCTTATATAAAGCAAAAGACACCGGGAATTTTTACTCCCCGGCGTCTTATTTATCACATCGCAACAATGGTAATATCGTGCGCTTCGGCCAGAGCGATAACCTCTGCCCGTTCTGCCAAAAGCGTTGCATCGGCCTCAATAGCCAAAGCCTTGGCCTTGACCTCCACCATCATCTGCAAGGTTTTGAGTCCCACTGTCGGCACATCAAAGCGGCTGTCCTGCGCAGGTTTTGCCACCTTGGCCACCACAGCACCGCTGCCAGCGAGCTTTCCGCCCCGCAGAATGCAGGCATCTGTGCCTTCAATAGCCTCCAGTGCCATCACCGCCATGTCCTTGACCACCACGGTCTGCCCCACATCCATACGGCCAATTTCTTTGGCCATCTGAAAGCCAAACTCCATATCCTTCAATTCTTCTGCCGTGGGCTGCCGTTTAGTCAGCACGCCTTTTCCCGGCATCAGCTTGCGGATAAGTTCCGTCTGGTCAAAGACCTCTACATCGATTTTCTTCAATTCATCGATGATGGCCAGCATAATGGTGTCGTCTTTTCTGTCCGGCACCCGCATAAGTATCTGCATGGCTTTCAAATCCGGCAGGGTCTTCTTGGCAAAGAGCACTTCCTTCGTCACCTTGCCAATCATGGTCACCTTATGAATATCGCTTTTTTTCAGGTGTTTTAAAATCTTGCCCACCTTCAGGACATTGATTTCCTGATAGTCATCAGCATATTCTTTCAGGCGGGAATCCGTGTCCGGCAGGAGTGCTACAGCGTAGACCTCATAGCCCAGCTCCTTGGCCGCCCGGGCAATCTCCACCGGCAGGGTACCAATACCTGCCAAAAGTCCTATGCGCTCCATGAACATCCTCCGTACTTCAATATCAATCAGTCTCGGTCGTCCCGGCGCTCACGGCAGATACCTCTGTCAGCATTACGCAGGAAACGCAGCATATGGTCAACTTCTTCACAGGAAGGCACTTCCTGCTCAATAACGCTGACCGCCTGCTGCAAGGTCAGGCCGGAACGATAGAGAATCTTATATGCCTGCTTGATGCTGCGGCGGGCTGCCGGGTCAATCCCTGCACGAGACATCCCCACAGCGTTGAGTCCTGCCACCTTGGCGGGCTGACCGGCCACAATAGTAAAGGGAACGACATCCTGCGTGAGACGGCTCATACCGCCAATCATGGCGTTGCGGCCAATCTTTACAAACTGATGTACACCGGTCATACCGCCGATAACCGCCCGATCCTCCACCACAGCATGACCCGCGAGGCTGGCCACGTTGGACATGATGACCCGGTTGCCAATCACACAATTATGTGCAACATGCGTAAGCGCCATCAACAGACAGTCATTGCCAATACGGGTTTCTTCACCTTCACCGGTAGCCCGGTGAACGGTCGTACCTTCACGGATAACCGTCCGGTCACCAATACTGGTGTAACTTTTTTCGCCTTTGAACTTCAAATCCTGGGGCTCTTCCCCAATGGAAGCCCCCTGAAAGATATGGCATTCACGGCCAATCTTCGTCCAGCCCGTTATCACCACATGAGGACCGATAATGGTATCTTCACCAATCTCCACATTGCCGCCAATGACACTATAAGGGCCAATCTTAACACCAGCGGCCAATCTTGCGCCCTCCTCAACAATTGCTGTGGGATGTATCTGTGCCTCTGCACTAATATTTTCCGCACTCATCTTCTACAACTCCTTATAACACCATCAGAAAAACAACTGATGATCCATTCCTACTCTTTGCTCTGTCTTTCTTATATACTCCCAAACCAACCTCTAATTCTCTCATATCATCTGACAGCAAATTTAGGCGTTATCTGAGTTGAACAAAGATTATCTTTTATTTTCAGCAAAACATCACATATTTTCTTCTTTTCTCATAGCAAACTTAAAGTCCGCCGATGCTGCCAGCTGATCATCCACATAGCCATCACAGTGCAACAGGCCAAACTCGCCCCGCACCTTCACGATATGCGCCTTGGTCACCAGCTGATCACCGGGCACCACCGGCCGCTTGAACTTAATGTTTTCCATGCCGCCGAACATCGCAATCTTGCCCCGATTTTCCTCAGGATACAGCATGGCTACGCCGCCAACCTGTGCCATGGCTTCCAAAATCAGCACACCGGGCATGATGGGATGATCCGGGAAATGCCCTACAAAAAACGGCTCGTTCATGGTCACATTCTTGATACCCGTAGCAGATTTGAACGGGTCGATTTCAATAATGCGATCTACCAAAAGCATTGGCGGGCGATGGGGCAGAATCTTCATAATATCCGTAATTTCTAATACCATTGTAATTCCCTCTTCCTGTAATTTTCTCTATCAACCTAGATTTTCCAGTATTTTTTTGGCCAGGCTCGTATTCAGTGCATGGCCGGAGGCAACGGCAATAACGTGCCCGCGGATTGGGCCTGCCAGCCGCAGGTCACCAATAACATCCAAAATTTTATGCCTTACCAGTTCGTCCTCAAAATGCAGTGGATTTAACCACCCCTCGTCATTGTAAACAATGACACTTTCTAATGTGCCGCCAAGACCAAGGCCCATGCTGCGCAAAGCCTCGATTTCCTTTTCGTAGGCAATAGTGCGGGCCGGAGCTATCTCCCGTTCATAAACTTCCGGCGTGACTTCAAAATTTTCGTATTGTACACCAATAAGCTTATGCGGATTCAAAGACGTAAAACTTACCCGGAATCCATCATAGGGCAAAACCATCACGAAACGCTTATGTTCCTCATCATCAATGCGGTAAACCTTGTCAATAACGATTTCCCGGCGTGGCGCAGATAGTTCCACCACACCAGCTGCCTGCAACTTCTGGAAAAAAGCCAACGAAGAACCATCGGCTACCGGCGGTTCTTCCGCATCAATTTCGATGTAACAGTTATCAATGTGCAATGCGTGAAAGGCACTCATCAAATGCTCAATAGTAAAGACCTTGCAGTCATGTTCTTCCACAGTGGTAGCCCGCATGGTAGATGTGACATTC
>Ga0310695_10007337_pt1 | contig 17655 bp, 13 predicted proteins | sample RumenRJG_04DNA_FD_203882 | JGI IMG/M metagenome (GOLD analysis project Ga0310695, IMG submission 203882) | Bovine rumen microbial communities from Lethbridge, Alberta, Canada - RJG_04 (v2) (version 2) | ecosystem: Host-associated > Mammals > Digestive system > Stomach > Rumen | place: Canada...
CACTCACAGTACCGTAAATCATCATTAAAGCACCAGCAAATTCAAAACCAGTGTTATTAATAAAAACACAATCCCTCACTTCACCAGTGCCAAAAATGTAAACCGCACCACCATAGTCTGCAGTGTTATTGGTGAAAATACAATTTGTCACTTCACTATTATCAGCGAAGTAAACTGCACCACCCTCTTCAGAAGCAGTATTGTTAATAAAATTACAATTTGCCACATTACCTGAACCTAAGTTGACAGCACCACCATGAGAAGCAGAATTATCCGCAAAATTACAATTTGCCACATTACCGATACTCCAGAAGCAAACTGCACCACCATCTACAGAAGCAGTATTGTTAATAAAATTACAATATGTCACATTACCAGTAGCATTTTCATTAAAGAAAACGGCACCACCATCTATAGAAACACTGTTGTTAGTAAAATTACAATTTATCACTTCACCATTACCAACAAAGTAAACTGCACCACCCAATTCAGAAGCAGTGTTGTTGATAAAATTACAGTTTTTCACATTACCTTGGTCCAAGAAGAAAACTGCACCGCCCCAAGCGTAATTTGCCCTGTTGTTGGTAAAATTACAATTTTCAACAGTGCCGGAACAATTGAAGTAGACTGCACCGCCATCCTCATTTGCGGTGTTGTTTATGAAATTACAATTTTCAACAATACCAGTTCTATTGAAGTAAACTGCGCCTCCGTTTTGTGAGTATCCGTTCGTGAAGCACATGTTTTTAAGTGTAACATTGTCTGCAGTTATATAAAATATTTTTGATAGTTTTCTTGCATCTAATGTTGCATTATTTGTTCCAATTAATGTTAAACTTTTTGTAATTCTGATTGGTATTCCAAAACCATAATATGATCCATCTATAAAGATTGTATCCCCACTATCGGCATTGTCTATTAAATTTTGAACATATGTGAAATTATTACTCTGCATAACATCATTAACATCCAAAATATTATTAGACAAAGTAACATTTCCAGTCACTGAATGAATTGCACCTTCACTTATATAATTATTCCTAAAGTCACAGCCGGAAATGTTGCCTTTACTGATAAAAATTGCATTACCATTTTTTGCAGTGTTGTTTGTGAAATTACAATTTGACACGGCACCATTTTTATAGATGTAAACTGCACCACCATCATTAGAAGCGGTATTATTCACAAAATTACAATTATCCACATTACCTGAACCCAGGTTGACAGCACCATGATCTCCCATGTTGTTTGTAAAATTAGAATTTGACACACTACCTGAACTCATCCTGACAGCACTGCCATAACTTGTTGCATTGTTGGCTGAAAAATTACAATTTTCAACAGTGCCGGAAGTATCGAAGTAAACTGCACCACCATCTGCCTGTGCTGCGTTAGCTTTGAAATTACAGTTTTCCACGCTACCCTTAGCATTAAAGTAAACTGCACCACCATCTGCCTGTGCTGCGTTAGCTTTGAAATTACAGTTTTCCACGCTACCCTTAGCATTAAAGTAAACTGCACCGCCCTCGTTATTTGCATGGTTGGCGGTGAAATTAGAATTTGACACGGCACCAGTATCATTAAAGAAAACTGCACCACCAAAGCCATCTACACCGGCTGCAGTGTTGTCGGTGAAAGTGGATCCAACAATATTCACAGTACCATTTGCAAGGATGGCTCCACCATAGCCCTTAACGTATCCGTTTGTGAATATGATATTGTTCAAGACAACATTTGTGCCGTTTTTAATATTTAATATTCTTGACTTGCCCTGTGCGTCTATTGCAAATCCGTTACCGTTGATTGTTAAGTTCTTGCTTATGATTATTCCTTCAGTTATATTGTCTACACCTATAGTGTAGGTGTAATTGCGTTCCAGATTGATTGTGCTTTTGTCTGAAGCGTCATCAATCAGTTTTTGAAGCTCGCCAAATTCCCCTGAGCTTGAGAGCTCATCCTCATCGGTTGATTTCAGCTCAGCTCCATTATCATCTGTTTGTTCAAGCGTTTCGCTTGCCTGTAGAGTATCCTCAACTGTTGAGGACACCTCGATTTGACTTGCATCTTCACTTGCCAGTGTGTCATCCATTTCACTCGCATATGCATTTGCGAGGCTCAATAGAAAAATGACAAGCGTCAGCAAGATTATTCTTTTTTTAATCTTCATATTTAATCTCCATTTTATGAAAAAATATGCTTTTCATGCTTGATAATTATAAAGTTCAATTCTAAAGAAAAAATAGTAACATATTTTTCAATAAAATTAAATTAATTATACAATATGATTTTTATCGTCGAAACAATATATATGTATATTATTATAAGGGGTGAAAACCCGGTGAAATTTAAAAATCAGATTTTTTTAGGCCAGTTTACAAACCCATTGCAACATTGCCGTCATGTCAAGTATGCCCGACGTATCTTTGAGAGGGAAATATTCGAAACTATGCAACGTTAAAGAACGGAGAGGAAATAGATAAAAGACTTTGTAGCCATTGTCAGCGACAAGTACCATGAGATAGCCAATGAATTTCCATAAGCACTTTAACACTCACCATCACGAATTCAAAACTTACTTTACGAACCCTTTCATATATATCAAGGCCACAAACCAGAATTCAAATCTGAAAACCTTGCCGTTAAAGTGAATTAGATTAAAAATAGAAAAATTACACTTGATTAAAACATTAACTCATTCATTATTTAGGATGATAATGAAAATAGGGAAAACGTATCTGAAAAAATAAAAAGAGAAATCCGTATGGAGAATCTGGCAACTCCTAAATCTTGATTGAAACCCGAACAAACATGTTTGCATGTAAAAATCACACATGAAATTAATTAATCTTTTTGATAGTCAATAATCGCGAATAACCTTTTGATGCTTGAAAATGCAGTTTCAATAGAAGCCATTGAAGTGCTTAGTTTCTTAATCGGTTTTGTCATTAATTGCCCATACATAATAATCGCCAATAGGGTTCCCAGCTGTATTTCATTAACTGATAAAAGATAAACCCCTGCAATATAAACAGTTATATTACTTACATTTGTTAAGAATGTTGTAATAGGCTCCATAAAATTAGTGATGTTTCTGGATTTTATATAATTGTCAATTACAGTTTTATTGATTTTTTTAAACCCTTTTTCATGGAATGAATGACGATTTGACAGGCCTCTTTCAAAATAGCTCATCAATCGGCCCAACTGCTTTTGATGACCATCATAATGGGCTCTAGATTTAACGTCACATATATAAAAGCAGATGGCATAAACCGGTAATATAACCAGATATATCAAGCTTAATCTAACATCTGTCATCAACATCAATACCGCTACAAGGACTATCGATATGATTTGCGCAAAAATTTCAGAAATGCGGGAAGAGACGAACTCCCTGATGTTCATCACGTCATTATTCAATCTGGATAGAATCTGACCCTTTGAATTTTCCTGAATGAACCCTGAACCGATAAGGTCAATCTTGTCAAATAATTTCATTCTTAAATTATAGGCAACCTTTTCACCGATAACTCCCATGATTCTCTTTGGAGGCAACTTAAACAGATACCCTACAGAATATAATACCAGCAACAAGGCAAGATTAGTGTAGATGGCAACATCGTTAGATGAATTCACATTAGAACCCAATAAATCAACCGTCTTTCCTGCAACTTTAGGAGCATAAACCATACACAATGTAGATGCGGTAAGTAAAATCATTGATATTATTGTTTTGGCCTTATCGTCTTTCAATATTCTGCGGAATTTTTGAATGAGGTCCTTTCTTTCAGCCCATATGCCCTTATCCCCACAATCAATATCTTCCTCAACAATTTCTATTTCTTTTGGATTATCAGTTGCGTTATCAGATTTTATGATTTTATCTTCAATATTCAGGACTTCCTCTAAACGCACGGAAGTGGCATATGCACGTGGCCACCTATCAATTAACGCTGGAACAAATGTCAAGGTAGAAACGAAGTAGGCGACATATATCAGAATAATAAATGAATCAATTATGCTGTCGGTTTCAAAGCCAATGCTGTATCCGGAATTAATCATTGCGAATGTAATCAGAACAATAGTATATAAACCCCACAATAATACCGGCCCGAGGTAATACTGACTTAAGATATACTTAACGTTTTTATCATAGGAATTCTCACATGCCTTTTCAAATTCAGCTTCATACTCCTGTTTTTTAAATGGAATCCTGCAGGCAATATCAGTGATTTTAGACAGAAACATCAGGTTTAACTTCCCATATGTCTTTTTAGCTCTGAAAAATATTTTTACAATTTGTTTCATTCTAAAAATTACAAGCAGGGCAATAACGCCAACAAATGACAGGAAGAATATCGCATAAGTCCCATCAATCAATGCTATTTCATATATAATTGCTGTGAGCGTAACTGGAATCAGCATTAACTGTGTGAGTATTATCACTATAAATCCCTGTTCTGAGGACATCCCTCTGGTTGACCGTGTGGTTAGTCCGGAAATTTTAAATTTGGCAATTTCCTCATCAGGCAAGTTCATTAGAATATGAAAGATTTTCTCACGGACAGTATATGCAGCTTTTGAAGCCACCCTTGTTGAGAGAAAAGAGACAGCATAAATGGCAATCATCACAAAGGCCGTATACACTAACATGTATAATCCGGATTTGAAAAGCAAGTCTATTTTCTGTTCTTTGACTCCAGTTAAAGCAGTGCCGAACAAATCAATTATTTCCATTTGAAAAAATGTCTGAATAATGAGTAATGCAAAAATGATTATTATTGTTTTCCATTGGAATTTTAATGCAACACTCAAAAACTTTTTCATAATACTAAATTAGTTTTAAAATATAAAATATTTTCCCTCACTGCGCCACGAATATATCTCCTATGAATTAAGAAGAAAAATTTAGCCATTACATTAATATTTTGTTGTAATCAATATAGGTTGGTTCATTGACTTCCTTTACAACATCACTATCTTTAACATCACCAATCCTCCACAGTAGGTATGGCCTAAGAATCTCCGGCTCATACAAGCTGTAGAGGTTCAATTATCCCATAGTTACAGTAACATTTGGCAACAACAAACAAGGTTAAATCAAAATCTGAATTATCTTAACCATCTACAGTGTCACTTTTATTTTTTATGCCGAATACTGTTATTATTAATAATATTATCGTAATTATTATCATCATTAAGGAAGTTAAACTGAATGAATTGACAGAAATCTGATTATGAGTAATTTTTCCATTTGCCAATATCTGCATTATCACGACTGTAATGGATGAACCTATAGCCCCTATAACCTGCCTTACAGTGTTGTTGATTGCCGTTGCATCTTCAACATCCCCTGCTACAACACTCATTGCCCATGTAATGGCCGGTGACAGACCGAGTCCGCAACCGATTCCCCTGATTATCTGAGTAATTAACAGATATTCGAATGAGGAATTCATATTATAATTCATCATGGCGGCAAAACAAATTATATTTAAAACTGATGAAGCTATTAAAACAGGCTTTATTCCAATTTTATCTGCCAATACCGGACCAATGAAGTTAAACACTATCATAATTATTGCTGCAGGGAACAATATGAGTCCAGATTCTGTTGAAGAGTAATATGCTACGTTTTGAACAAATAAAGGCACAACTACATTGATTCCACACATTATAAAGTAGAGCAATGCTGCAAAAACAGTCCCATATACAAAATACTTATTTTTCAGCACATTCAAGTTGACCAACGGTTTTTCAATCTTATTTTGGCGATTGACAAACATTATTAATGAAATTGCTCCGACAACAATTGGTAAAATTACATGAGTTAAACTGAATCCAAACTCTGCAACATTTGAAAATCCAATCATCAGCCCCACACAAAACAGTATTGACAATATCAATGAAGGAACATCCAATGGATACTTTTCTGTTTCAAGCTCGAAGTTTGCTAAAAGCATTGACAAAATTAAGATTGCTACAGCAATTATTGCCAGGAATTCAAAAATAACTCTCCAGTTATATAAATCGACAATGAATCCACCAATTGTCGGTCCCATTGCAGGCACAATTCCAACAAGGAATCCCATTAAGCCCATGAAAAATCCCCATTTTTCCTCAGGCATTATCCTGAAAATTAATATCTGACCTATTGGTATTAAAATACCTGTTCCCATAGCTTCCAGGATTCTACCAACAATCAGCATTTCAATGCCTGTTGATAAAAAACAAATCACTGATCCCATTATGAACAATATGAGAGAGGTTATCAATATTGTTTTAATCTTAAATCTTTTTGTAATATATGCAGTTGGAGGAATCATTACTCCAAGCACCAACAGAAATATGGAATATGTCCATTGTGCGGTTGCTGAAGATACTGCAAAATCATCCATATAATAAGGCAAACTTGTTGTTACAATACTTTGTGAGATTAATGTAACTGCAGAAGCCATAATAAGTATAATCAAGGTTATTAATCCACTTTTATTTTCAAATTCCATGATAATTGTACCCTAATTTGTTGTCAATTAATAATTTATACAATTTACATTAAATATTTTACAATTAGACCTATTATGGAACTACTGTAGAAAAAAAGATACTTTTATATCTATTCCCAACTGCACAAATGCTAAAGAACAAAAATATAACAGTCCAAATGCATTAATTTAAAATAATCTTTGTTGTGAATCAACATAGCTGGGTTCATTACCCTCTTTTACAACATCACTCTCATCAATCTCACCGATCAGCAAGGGCGAATCAGGATTATGCAACTTTTGGTTCCTTTTGACCAGCTTCATGTTGGTGTTGGCGTAACGCACTTTAAATTATCTACTACTTTTAGTGAAATTTGTTCTATACTATACGAACAAAATGATTAAAAAGTAAATGAATTATCTACTACTTTTTAGCGAAATCTGTTGTAATGTAACTAACAAATATTTGTAATTAAATGCTCTCGCTACAATCCAATATAATGAAAAAAAATATAAAAGTAATAATAATTTTTGTATTACATTTACAATCAAAAATAGTTTATCTTAAGAGTTATTACCTGAGATTTTTGTTTTGAAGTTTTATTCATCCATTTTGTCAAGTTCTTTTTGTAAGTCATGGATTTGCATTTCTTTGTACAACCTTTCAAACTTTCCTACTTCAATGAGATAAGCTGAAACTTCAAGAGCATCCCTATAGGTATAATTAGACTCTTTAATAATTTGCTTTTTGTCTTCATCCATGTATGATGAAGTATTATTAACATTAACCATAGCTATTACAACCCATATATAATAATTAATATAATATTTTATTATTTCTTTTATATAAAATATACTTTTTCATCCTCACTGCAACCATCCCATTCCATGTATAATTTATTGTCTTCCCATACAAATCGTACATTATTGACAATAGCTACATCCGGAAGTTCACAATAAGTAACCCATCTGGATCTTTAACATAATTGGCCTGAGCCATAATATTTGATTCTGAAGGTATAATCATATTAACGACATGAGTTATTTCATCCTGTTCAAAAGAACAGTCAGCAAGATCAATACAGTTCTGGGATTCAGGATACATTTCAATTTCAGACATCTGACGATAAACTCTAATGTATTCTGTATCCTCATTTTCCGTTAGATTAACGATTGAAAGTAGTCTTAAATCATGGCCATGTACTGGATTGCATTCACCGTCACTGTCGATGTAAATTCTTGTGTTTGGCAATATATTTGCAGGTGTGGGTCTTTTCAATTTTAATCTGAAAACATCTCCAAGTACGGCCACAGTAACTAATGTTAATCCTGAAGTTTTAACCTGGACTTTACCTAATAGATAACCAAAAGCTAATTCGCCTTCTTTTGCTTTTCTGACAATTGTATGATTCATTGTTGAGGATTCATCCAGTGTTACCATCTCACCTACTCTGCACTGGTCAGATGAAATCCAGGCAGTGTGTTCTTCATTAACATAGAACCTCTCACCATCATCTAGAAGACAAGCTATTACGTCCATCTTCTCTTCATGGCTTAATCCTGTTAGATATCCACGGCCATGTCCGATTGTTTCTCTATATTCTTCAATCATTTAAAACACCCAGTCCCAATCTTTGTTTTTAATTTTATCTGGAATGTACAGTCCAGTATTATCCATTGACTCATCATCAGCATCCCACAATAGATTACTGCCTTTATAAGCTTTGGGATATTCATGTTCTCCTTTGAATAATCTGATTCCTGTTTTAGTTTGTTTTTCCGTTACTGTTATTTCTGGAATTCCATTAGCTGCGAACAATGGTGATGGGAAGATTAACATCCATTTCAAATCAACATAGTTGTAGTCTTCAAATTCTGTTGTTTCAAAGAATGTTGGAGAAATCTCTACTTCAGCGAAATTATCATCATAGATTTTAGTTGGATTGTTTCTGCTGAACCCTTCCAAATAATCGCTGCTTGATGAAAAACCGTTTCCTACTCTTCCATGAATATGGCATTGTTTGTAATTTCTATCTTCATCGCTTCCCTGATTGTAAGCGTCCCATGATGAAACCTGAACTAAAGTTTTAGCTCCGTTAAACATCAGATACTCTTTATCACCACTGGCCCAGTTGAGTGATGTTGCTTTGGTGTCAATGCCATATGGTGTGAGACTTCCGTCCACTTGCATCATGACACTTCCAACTGTTGAACCATGATATGTTGCATTATCATTAACATCAACACAACCGGTAATTCTTTTAAATCTTGCTATAACAACACGATTGTTTGATAATGATTGGCTTGAAGCAACTGTTGTGAATAATGATGTTGGAGAGCTACCATCAAGGCTTGGAACGAATTTAGCTCTTAAAAATCTGCCGTTGTCTGTTGAGTCATTGTTGATGCTTAAACCTGAGTAGTTCATGAAAAAGTTTGAGTATGTATCAGAGTTTGCATCAAACATTAACAGATTATTACCTGGTGTTAATGTGCTTGAAAATGTTGTGTCATGAACTTCAAGGATCAGCTTTGTGGTTTCAGAAATTTTTCCAACAGGAATTCTTGCAAGTATTGCTGCAGCTTGAGACCCATATTTTGGAATGTACAAGACTTTACATTCTGTTCCTCCAAATGTTTTAATCTTTAGATTTTTCAAATCACTTCTGAAGGAACTGGCATAAGAACTATCCAATAAGTTATCCAAGAATAAATAATCATAATTAGATGAATAACTACCGCTCCGTTGATTATAATTACTCATTGTGATATTAATTTGCAATTCTTTTATTAATGTCATGATTAATATTTTATTATCTTTTTTATATATATAATATAATAAATTAAGTAATAGCGTTAGTCACCAAATGGTAACTAAGTAACTTGCTGGTTACAAAAATGATTTATATGTCTTAAAATAAACTATAAACAACAAACTATTAGGAGATTTAAAAAATGAGCGATGTAATAGAATTTTTAAAAGAAAACTCTTTAATATATTTAGCAACCAGTGGACTTGACGGAAATGCAAAAGTAAGACCAATACTATTTTACTTTGAAGAAGATGGAAAACCATACTTCTGTACTGCAAACAACAAACCTATGTTTAAGGAATTAGATGCAAACCCTAACTGTGAAATGGTTGTTGCAACTCCTGAATTTGCATGGTTAAGAATCGCTGGAAAAGTAGAATTCACTGACAGCCTAGACTTAAAACAAAAAGTAATTGACTCCAATGAATTGGTTAAAGCATTATATGAAACTGCAGACAACCCATTATTTGAAGTATTCACAGTAACCGGTAAAGCAACTATTGCTGATTTCTCCGGAAACCCACCAAAATCCTACGAATTATAAAACCAAAATAGAAATGAGAATATTTACTCATTTCACAAATCTTTTTTTAAAAACAACATTAACATTAACGATAGCTGAACCAGAACCAAAATCGACATTAACATTAACGATTGGAGATTTAAAAGTAGTTTTCCCTTGCACTGCGATATATATGCAAGGGTTGAAAAAAATTGACATTGACTATGCTTACCGTTAATGTGAAAAAACACATTAAGAAATTGAAAGTAAAAGGTAACTATTGATTATTAAGACATTAACTTTTAATTATTCTATATTATTATGTTATTTTCTAAGACACGAAAATATGAATAACTATCTAACAAATATTGCTTGTCAAATGAATGATTCATATCAAAAAAATAAATTTTAGATTAATTTGTAATCTTAATTATTTTACTTCATACTGGGCGCCGGTATAACTCATAAAAGTCCTCATCTTCCTGTGTGAAAGAGTTTATTTTATCATCAAAGAATTTAATTGCATAATTCTTTTCTTCTGGAAAATCTGCCTTAATTGACATTAATGTGGCGGCTTCCTCATTAAATATGTGTATAGGAATGTTAATGTTTTCAAGAAGCAGTTTAAACTCCTTTAATATTTCAAGCATTTTGGCTTCAGTGAAATCTCCATTTTTCAAATCCTCATCATATAGGGGTATGCCTTCATTGAGATAAAGCATTGTTAAACATAATCCCGTAGGATGAATCTTATTGATGAGTTCAGCAGTGTTTAATGCATTTCTGCTCCAGTTTTCCTCTCCATGTCCTGCAAGGCCTGCAATATATATCAGACTGTAATTTATTCCGGCCTTATTGAGTTTGCTTAAATATTCTTCAGCCTGTCTGCTGTCGTATCCTTTATTGATTCTTTCAAGCACTTCATCATCACCTGATTCAAGGCCGATTACAAGATCAACAATCCCCTTATTCTTAAGTTCGGCCAACTCATCCACAGTTTTGTTTTTCATGCTGTTTACTCGCCCATACATTACAATATCTACACCAGGAAGATGGGCGTTTATCAAATCCAATATCTTGTTTAATCTTTTGACCGGCAAGCTGAACGGTTCTCCGCCAAGAAGGAATAATCTTTCAACGTCGGGATTTTTTTCCTTAATCTCTTTGAGGTCTTCTTCAATATCTTCAAGCTTTGATATTCCGTACTCAGTGTTTTTGTAGAACATGCAGTATCTGCATTTGCCATATGAGCATCCGTATGATACTTCAAGAAGCTCTGTATTTTTCACCATAGGAGGTTTAACTATCTCTCCGTGTATGTGCATTATTATCACCAATTATATGTTTAAAACTAAATTTAATAAATATTTATGGATTTTGCCAATTCTAATCACAGTTATTTAAAGCCCTTCTGGCACAGACTCTCAATACCTCAACATTCCAGCATCCTAAATGGAATTCTGTTTTTGGAATTATTTTCTCACAAAGCTCTTCATCAGATGCCCCAATAAGATTTTCCAGTTTCAGTAACTCTAAAATGTCATTTAAACCCGGAAAATCCTCACCTTCATCCCAGTTGTGTTTTTTGTTGTGGGGACACATATCCTGACAGTCATCACATCCGCACACCCATGTTCCTATAGTTTCATCGCAAATATCAGCTGGAAGATTGCCTCCTGCAAATGTCGTCAACAGGGAAATACATCTGGTGGGATTCATTGTATATGCATCGCATAATGCATTGGTCCTGCATGATTTCCGGCAGACTGTGCACTTATCCGAACATGGCTTGATTTTCAAATCATGCTTCAGCTCCAGTTTTTTATCAATTACAAAAGCTTCAAGAGCATAATATGATCCTTTCTCACTGTAAAAGAAGTTGTTTTTCCTGAATATTCCAAGACCTGCCTTGACTGCAGCATGCCTTAACGGCAGAATGCTTCCTGGAGCGTTGTCATCTCCTCCGGCAAATCGGATATCATTTTCAGCAAGGAAAGTTTCAAATGACTTTTTCTTTTTATATTCCTGAGAATCAGGAACAGTGTTTATTGAAAGAAAGAATGATTTTGCATATTTTCCCTGAAGGTATTTCGGATATCTGTATTTTCCAAACCATATTGTGCATATGATAACTGATTTTGCCCATGGAAATCTTTCCTTTAAATTTGTGAAATCATCGTAAAATCCGTAAACGAATCTGCTTTCAGGTATTTTTGAAATTCTCTCATCCAAATAAACCTTATAATCATCCAGTTCATCAAGACTTATTATTCCGCAGTTATCATAACCGCATTCAATAGCTTTTTTGTGAATTTCAGATGCAATATCACTCATATTTTTACCTAAATATAATTTTAGAGAAGATATTATATAATTTTTTCAATGATTGATGTATTAAATTAACTTTTGTTGAAAGTTAATATAATTTGGTTCCTTTTTCATTTACAGCATCACTATCACCAACATCACCAATCAACAATGGAGAATTAGGATTTTGAAGCTTAAAATTCCTTTTAACAAGCTTAGTCGAGAAATTTACATTACAATAATGGCTTTGTCAAGCTTGAGGAGCAGGGGCTTGTCCCCCTGTTCAGGTTTTAGTTTTGAAGTAGATGAATTTGTCAAATTTAAGAACCGACCATTTATCGGTCGGTTCGAGGGTTAAGTTTTTTAAACTTGATTAAGATATTTAAGGGAAAGCGCCACATAAAATACTTCCCCAATGAATAACGAGTTTTTCCTACATATCAAAAATTTAGCTCCGGTAAAAAGCAATAAAACACCATCATAGCTATATTCTGGTTCTGTTAAAACCCATATCTTTCAAAATCTTATTATATTCTTCACGAGTTGTAAATGAAGGGGCATTCTCATCACCTGTGCTGCCAGTCGATCCGGTTTCATGAATATCACCAGAGTTTTGAGGATTACGTCCACCAGGAGTTGAAATGTCATTTGTAGCTTCAATTTTTATTCTTCGCTCAGCCAGTTTTTCCATTAGTTCCATATCCACATCGCCAGATAATAGCTTATCAATTATTTCTTTATCCTGTGCATTCTCATTATAATTAAAGTTGTATTTAGCCTCGTACTCTTTAATCTTCCTTTCATTTTCAGCTTTTCTTAATTCAGATAATTCTTTCAGGATATCATCTTTACTATCTAAGAATTCCTTATCTTCTTCAATAGCTTTTTTAATCTCTTCATATTTTTCAGATTCTTCTTTAAGATTATTAATCTCCTGTTGAAGCTTTCCGATTTCAGCATCCTTGCCTTGAAGTTTCTCCAGTAATAAACTAGTAGCTACATTAGTATCTTTAGCCGGAGGCTGTGGCTGTGGGGCAGGTTCTGGGTTTCCAGTTGCACCGGTTTCTCCGGCAATATCAGAATTCAACAAAGTAATTTTTCTAGGGCTTTTGGTTACACCAACATCAATCAAACTCATAGTATCAATTCCAAATGAATCTCCGTTATCTTTAAGTAAGACATCAACTTTAGGAGACAGGCCTTTTCCTTCCATATCAAGCTCATCCGGAATTTCTATGAATAGCTTTCCTTCCTCATAGCTGATATTGTTTCCAATACCTATATAGACTCTATCGTGTTCTTCAGTCAGGGGGATTCCTCCACGGTAGTTTTCAGCTATCAGCTTTAGATCCTCTTCGCTCCATATTACAGGTTTATCAAGTCTGTCGTCCAGGTCGGAGTAGTCATATGACCCGACTTCAAAAAGTTCATGTCTCATCATTATCACACTTTTTTATTATATTAATTATTATATTATTTATTACTTATTTTATATAAACCTTTATTATATTTCAGCACGTCTGTTCTGATGAAAATATTAATTAATGATAAAAAATAGAATATTAAAAGTTGTAAAATCAATTCAAATTTGGTTTTTATCATGTCTTATATTTATATTGATGAAAGTGGGGATTTGGGAACTAAACCGGGCAGTTCAAAGTATTTTGTCATGGCTGCCATCAAAGTTGAGGATTCAAAAAAGCTAGAAAAGATGATTAAGAAAACCAGACGAAGTTTTACAAAGAAAATGCTGACTTCCAATGAAATCAAAGGTGGAAATCTCCCATATGATTTAAAAATTAAAATACTTAAAAAATTAAAAAACATAGACTATGAAGTTTACATAATAGTTTTTGACAAAGAAAACAGATATAAAATCGGATATGGAGACAATAAAAAAGCCTATGATATTTTAGCTTCAAGGTTGGCTGAATTGATTAACATTGACAAACCTACTTTCATATTCATTGACAAATCAAAAAACAAACAGGAAGAGATTGATAGTTTCAATGAACTCTTTTTAAATAATTTAAATAATATTAAAAAACAGCCGATTAAGATAGAACATGCCGATTCAATGCATTACAAAGGTCTGCAGATGGCTGATTTGATTTCATGGTCAACTTTTCAAAATTTTGAAAATGACAATCATGAATTTTTAGATATGATAAAAAATAAGGTAGTAAAATTAGTATATGAAAATTAGAAGTGATTTGATGAATGATAGAAGAACCCGTATACCACCTAATTCGCCCCTCGTCGAGACAAGGATATACAGGCTGAACTTCAAAAGAAGTTTTTACCTTCTATAATATTCAAGTTATATTATGTATGCTATTGCATATAAATATTTGCTAAGTGACATGTTTATATTTCAACACCACTGTCGCTGACAATCCTCTCACCTACAGGCTGCTCCTCTTCGAAGTTGGTTAAATAATTCTTGTAGATTTCATCGCCCTCAGCCGTAAGTTCCATAATGTATCTTAATACATCATCTCTTGAATAGCTGAAATAGATATTCAATGTTTCATCAATGCCCATAAGTTCCAGCTGCATATTCAACAGCTGATTGCAGTATTTCAAGACCCATTTCTGGTCATTGGCCACATTAACGATGAACCCGGTAATGGCCGAATCGTTGATGTATTCGGCAACGTTCTGATTTGATCTTTCATTACCTGCCTGAGACTGTGGAGTTACAAATGTCCTCAGGATATTGTTTCTAAAAATCTCGGTCTGCCTTGTATAGTCTGACTGGTAGTTGTTACCCCCCAAGATTTTGGATTCAATTCCCGGAGGCACAATAGCCACATTGCTGTCAGCCGTAGTTCCGTAATCTGCATACAGGTTTTCCTTTGCAGTTGAAGAGAGCTCCATAATGTACGGCCGGCCGTTTGCATCAAGTGAAGGCTTGACTTCAATGATATTGTCCTTGTTGATTCTCTCGACCTGATTTCTCTCCAAGTTACATTTATGATAGATGTCATCAAGGCAATTCAAAATAATGCTCTGGGCTTCCGAGTATATTTCATTGTACATGAAGTTGATAACCTGTTCCGGTTCGTACTTGACAGTCAGTGTCCCCTCTTCAACGCTGATGAAGTTGTTGAAGTCCTCAGGATTTCCGTTTACAACATCCTTCGGCATTTCATGAAGGTACAGCTGCACCTCATTGTCATCATTGAATTCCTTTTTCAATCCGTAGCCATGGGCACCTATTTCAAGAAATATAGGCTTGATGTATTTGCCGATGCTTTTATCCCACCTCTCAACAGGCTTGATTAGTCCTTCACCGTCAACCATTCCTCCCTGAAGGATTTCTTTAGCAACCTGGCGGATGTCGATTTTTCTGGCCCAAAGGATTAAAGTGAGTTTCTGCTCCTTGGAGAGCCTGTTTTCCTTGTCAACCAATACCACATTAACGTTAGCCTTATCAATTCTGTTTTTCAAAATACCTGAAGTGTAGCCGTCAAGCTTGACAGCATAACGTGCATTAGCTATTGTCTTGTTGATTACCGGCGGAAGTGCATCAACAAGATCAAGACCAGTGTTAATTCCATCAGTTCTAGGCTGCCTTTCATCCTCACCCCAATAGCTGCGCTTGGTGTTGTACTGTTCGACCCTATTATTCAATAGTCTAGTTTTAATAAAAGAAGTAATTCCCATAATAATCATTTCCAAATATATTTATTATATTATTTATTATATTTTTTATATAAAATAAGTAATATACTTATTGAGAATAACTATTATAATATTTGCAAAAATCTCAAAAAAAGTAAAATGATAGGTTTTAGTTGATAAATTTTATAATTGATATAGACCATCATTTAATAAACAACTAATTTAAAAATCAAATAAAGTTGTTTGTTTAGGTTCAATATATCTTATTACCTTTGTTTCAATTAGAGTATCCTCTTCCTTAAGATGTCCAAGCAATAATGGCGATTTCTCATCATGCAGTTTTATAACATTTTTGGGAATTTCAGGTTTTCGGTTGGCGTAGCAGTATTTACATTCACTTAAACAGGAATTATAAGCACCTATATCTCTTGACGGAATACAGTGACAGTTTTCCCTAATTCCAGTTCCTTTAACATTTTTATAGACTACACCATGAGCCTGCTCCAAAATTTCACGAGTGGTGCATCCTGCAGCATGTATACCATATTTTTCATAGCTTTCATTTGTTGCACATGATTGAGTGTAAAGATTATATCTCTCTGATATCTCACCAATCCCTTTCAATAGCTTCACTTTATCTTCCTCAGCAAGCGGAATTATCTCAGGCATGTTCTCTTCAACTTTTTTGTACATATCTACAAAGCTGAAGATGCATCTGTAAACTAATGGTGAAATCTTTTCGGCCATATACTCAAAGGTTTCCAGATGTTTTTCAACAGTGTATTTTTCAGTAAGAAGTATCGGATCATATCTCCAGAGAATCTTATTGCTACCGACGATATCAGATAATCGTTTCAACATTTTAATAGATTGATTTATTGATGGGACTTTCGGTTCTATGTCCTTGCCGTATGCAGTAATCGTGTAGTTGCACAATATATTGTACTTTTCATCAATGTCACCTATATGTTTCAGTATAGGTTGGTAGTTTTTTGAGCAGAACAGAAGACAATCAACATCTTCAGGCTTTAAGCTTAACTTGTAAACATTCTCCCTTGCAAAGGGATTTCTTGAATATGCATATCCCTCTTCAAGCCTGTTCAATAGCCATGGAGTGTAGTAGTTCACTATATCTGTTCTTCCGCCGACATTTATTATCATGTTATCACTTACTATATCTGGTGACATTAACATTTCTTATTTGTGTTTTGACCAGCCTTATGTAACCACTTCTGATAAATAATAACTGTTCAAGACAACATTTTTATTTCTATACATTCACTAATATTTTTATTTTATATCTGAATATATGTTAAAATTCTACGATTTGAACGAATTTCCAAAACTTTAATTATTGAGGAAGAATAATATTATTATTTGTAGTGAGAGAAAAGTAGTAGATAATTTCTATACTATTGGCATAACAATACTTACATCCATGCATGCAAGTGTTATATAATCCAATATCCCTTCCCATTAAACAGTTGCATTCTCGATTATGGTATTTTCCTTTAGGGACTTTTAGATTATTTCCAATAGCTTTTTCCAGCACCTGCTGGGTCATGCATCCTGTTGAGTCAAAGCCGAATTGGTCAAGCAATGTCCCCTCAACACATGTCTTCATCTGAATGCCGTATTCACTTGCAATTTTTGCAAAATTTTCACCAATTATTAATCGCTCATCAACTGTAACTTCACGGGCTTCGGGAAAGTTCCTCAAAACCTTCTGATACAAATCAATGAAACTTATTGTGCAGTCTGAAGTGTATTCGTGCAGTTCAGATGCCATTTCCCCAAACTTTTCAATGTGAAAATCAAGATTGTACTTTTCAGTGATGAATATCGGGTCATATCTCCAGGACACTGCATTGATTCCTACAATCTCGGACAATTCCTTAAATGTTTTCATAACCTTTCTGTA
>Ga0310695_10007339_pt1 | contig 17651 bp, 9 predicted proteins | sample RumenRJG_04DNA_FD_203882 | JGI IMG/M metagenome (GOLD analysis project Ga0310695, IMG submission 203882) | Bovine rumen microbial communities from Lethbridge, Alberta, Canada - RJG_04 (v2) (version 2) | ecosystem: Host-associated > Mammals > Digestive system > Stomach > Rumen | place: Canada...
GAGAGCACCGTGAGCCTCGCTGACCTCTTTGTCAGAAGCCATGCCAGAGCGGTGCATATCTTGCTTCATCTCGTATTCGCGCTCGGCCATATGCAGCTGTGTGTCAGCGTCGGCGAGGCCTTTGTTGTAGTCGGCGGCCTCTTCGCTGTGGATAACGGCGAGTGTCTGGCCGCGCCTTACGGCGTCGCCCACCTCAACGGTGAGGCCAGTAACGCGACCCGAACAGGGAATAAAGAGCTTGCGCACAAGGCTCTCGTCGCAGCTCACGTCGCCGTTGAGCGTGAGCTCATCGCCGTAGCTGCCCAGCACTACCGGCGTGGTCTCGACGACCTCGCTGCGCAGGGAGCTATAGTCACCCGCCTTCTGCTTCGACGGCGAGCAGGATGCCAGACAAAGGAGGCTGGCAAGGAAAAAGATATTTCGTTTCATCATCTGATAATATTTTTCAAGAACTATAGAGGCTATAGAAGCTATAGATACTATAAAATCTATCGCAAAAGCCCTCCGCCTCACCGGCTGCCGCCTTTTGCTTCCATCTTAGCTCCCCACACCATTTTGAGCCGCTCAGCCGCCTGCAGCGCCTGGCTCTTAGCATCGAGGCGGGCGAGCATCGTGTCGCGGTAGTTGGCGTAGAGGTCGACAAATTCGATAAGCGAGATGTGGCGGCTCATAAACTGCTGTTCGGCAGCCTGAAGCATCTGGCCAAGACCAGCGTCGAGGTTGTTGTCGGAAGAGGCGGCGGAAGAGAAGGGCGCAGCTGGCGATTGCCCTGGTGTAGCTTGCGCTGCTGGCGAATTGGCAGGCGTGGCCTGCGCAGCGGAAGCCTGCCTGAGGTACTGGCCAATGATGGCGAGGTCCTGCGACCGCTGCTGTTCCAAAGCGAGCCGCTGGCGGTCGGCGGCAATAGAGGCCTGCTCAACGGCGGCCTCAGCACTGCGGATGTTGCCGCGGTTGCGGTTCCACAGCGGCAGGGCAACGCTCAGGCCCACAGCGTAGAAGTTGTGGCCGATATTACCGTTCTTGTCGTATTCGCCCTGCACGGCCAACTGCGGCAGACCTTGCGAACGCTGCCACTTCAAGGCGTGGCGAGCGGCCTCAGCCAGACTGCTCAACAGGCGCAACTCCGGCAGCGTGTCGAGCGCCACCGTGTGGTCACCTTGCAGCATCAGACAGAGGCGTGAGGCCTCAGCCAAAGCCTCCTGTTCGTTGAGGTCGGCGGTGATTGGGGTGTTACCCGAGAGGCCCAGCAGGAGCCGCAACTGGCGCTGCAGGTCGGTAGCGTCAACGAGCATGTCGGCGCGCGACTTCCGGAGTTGATAGTCCATCGTCGCAATGCGTTGCGTCTCAGTCTCGGCAATGTTGCCCTTGGCACTCTGCTCTTTGTAGGCGGCGAGGATTTTCTCGACCGAAGCAATCTCGAGGTCATAGACGTGGGCCTGCCGTTGCTGATAGTAGAGGTTGATGAGCAGGGTGTGCACCTGCGTACGGAGGTCGCGGCCGGTGACTTGCAGCTGACTGCGTGAGGCCTGCACCAAGGCTTGGTTCTGCCTAACCTGTTCGGCATGCTGACCGCCGATGGCGAAGGGTTGCGAGAGTTGTACGTCGAGTTCACCGTCGCGCCCGGCGTCGAACCATCGGCGGTTGTTCGGGTTGCGCACGTTGTACATCATGCTCACCGTGGGATTATCGTAGCGACGCGACTGCGCCAACTGCCCTTCAGCGGCGGCAACATCCAAGCGCGCCAACCGTAGGTCGTGGCTTTGCCCGGCAATAAGGCTGTCGGCTCGGGCAAAGCTGATGCTCTGCGCCAGCACCATCAGCGGCATGCTGACGGTCAGCAACAGCAGACAAAGGCTTATTAAAGTTTTGTTTATCGTTTTCATTGGCCGCAAAGGTACGCAGTTTGGCCAATGTGCTGAAACAGAACGGATGAGAATGCTTTCATCCGAGATTAAAGGTTTCTAATCTAAAAGCCCCCCTGCCCCCTCCAAAGGAGGGGGAGAAAAGCACCCTTGCTGGCAGCCGGTTCTGTAAGACGCTGCTGTGCAGCGTCCCCATGGTCCTTCCCAAGTATCGAATCGCTATGGCCGACATTTGGCAATAAGACGGAATGGCGGGAAGAGGGTTCTATACTTTATTTCTGCGTGCGTATTCGGCGGGGGAGATACCGAAGGTTTGGTTGAAACATTTAGAGAAGTAGCTCTGTGTGGAGAAGCCAACCATATACATCACCTCCGACACCGCGAAACGCCCCTCTTTAAGCAGCACCGCAGCCCGCTGCATGCGCATCTGCCGGATGTAATTCACCGGGGTATAACCCGTTACCGCTTTCACACGCCGATAGATGAGTTTCGTGCCATAGCCCGTCAGCTTGGTCAACAACTGTACATTGAGATCGGTATCATCCAGATGCGCCTCTATCATCTCGGTCACCGCCTTCACCACAATATCCTCCTCATTCACCTCCAAAGGCTTGAAGGTTTCCAATGACGGCTTCGACGCATCCACATTTTTTTCCTTATTGTTCACCTGCACTGCATCAGACCGCAATGCTGGCTGCTCCACCTTATAGGCCAGACGAATGGTCACCACAGCATGTCCACTTTCAACTTCGTCCAACGACACTACAGCCCCCATCATCCTTGCCCGTTCACTGAGGCGTGCAAGCTGATGGTCGCCGTAAGATGTGAATGCGAAGCGCAGTTTTTCCGGTGCGAGACGCAGTTGCTCCACATCGAGTCGAAGCACAGCACGCCCATCATACTCCTCAGCCGACAGCACCGCACTGCCCCGAACGAGCGTCTCGTCGTCGACCAATTTCGTAATAGCATCCAACAACCCCAGCATCGCGACAACATCCATCTCCATCACCAGCGCTGGTTGGCCATCAGCGAATGACAGACGCATGCCACTGCCATCCTCATGACCATCCTCCACCACCAATCGGCACAGTTCGGTCAGATTGAGCTGACGCATGATTGGCTTGGCCGAGCTATTGGCATTGGGCAATGGCAGGTCAAGCGCTTCTGAGGCCATCAAGCAGATAGCGGTACCATTACGTCGGATTGCATCGATATCATTTCCCTGTTTATCATGAAGCTGCGAACGGAGATTGAACGCCGACGCCAAGACCACACCAGCCGACTGCTTCAGTTTCTCTGACAGCGATGCGAAGAAGGCTGCACGCCTTGCACTCTGCTCCATCGCATCGTTGCGGGCACGGCGCTCACGCCGCAACTCACGCCGCATCCATACGAAACGCACACCCCACGCCAAGAGCGCCAGAAACAACAACAGATAAACCGCCTTGGCCCACCACGTGAGATACCAAGGAGGAAGCACCGTCACCTTCAAGCTGTAGATGACCTTCGACGGCCTGCCCTGACCGTCAACCACACTCACGCGAAGCCGATAGGTGCCATGAGGCAAGCCGTTGAACGACACCTGCAAGATACCGGCAGGCAGAAGCGTCCAATGCTTCCCCACGCCTTCCATCAGATAGGCATAGCGTGCTGCCAGCCGCCCGCACTGCGGATTATCAGAGAACAGCAGCTTAAAATTGTTCTCATTGCTGTGGAAGGTGATTTCGTCATTGCTGCCGAGATATTGCCGTGCATCGTTGACACACATCAGTCTGCCGTTCACCTCGATACCCGTGAGCTGCAGTCGCCCGTCGACAGTAGCGGCAAAGTCATCCGTAGAGACCGTCATCAGCGCATCTTCTCCGCCGAGCATCACCCCTCGATGATGGCGGCCGGCAAGGTCGGTCCACGAGAATGGTGAGGTCATCGAGAAGGCATTGAGGCCTGAGAGCGAGAAGGCACTACTTGAACCGTTGGGCCGCAACACGCAAACGTCGTTGTTGGCTGCAATCCACAGTGCGCCGTCGGCTGTGCCTAAGGCCGAGGGCGTCAGATTGCGGTCGGCCATGGCAAACGTTTTTGGATTGTTCAATTCGCCATGGGCAAAGCGCACCACCCTACCGGCCATCGTCGCCCACACCGAGCCACTCTGATCGGCCACCACATTGTCGACTGACGGCTCTTTCATCACATGACTGACGCGCAGCGTAGCGGCATCGATGCGGTCAATGCCGGCGCTGTAGGCTGCAGCCCACACTCGGCCGCTCCGGTCGATGTCCAGACTGCCGACATTGACGCCAATGAGCGACTGGCTCAAATGGGCGTCAGCCTTCACCCGCCCCTCACTGGTCAACAGCCGGTGACGGTCGATGATGAAGATGCCGCCCGCATAGGCAGCCACCCAACACCGCCCTCTGCGGTCCTCAACGATGTCGTAAGCCCAAGCCGCATTGTAATGACCCGACCCGTCGGTGAGCAGCACGTTGCGGTTGATGCCGCTCTTGGGGTCGATGACGTACAGTCCATGGTCGGTGCAGGCAATGATGATGCCGTCGGTCAACCGGCGCAGCTTGCGTATGCGGTTGTGGGAGATGCTCCAGCGGGGGTCACCCTGCCGATACCATTTCGAGACCTTCCATTCCCCGTCGCTACGGCGCATGCTGATCAGTCCATTGTCGCCGCCGGCCCATAGCATCGTACCGCCGGCATCCATCAGCAGGGTGCCAAACGTATTACCTTCGCCTCGGCCGGTGATGGCCGAAAGACTCCAGCTGTGGAAGGGCTCATGGGCGCGATAAACAGACAGTCCGCGGTCGGTACCGACAAGCAGGTTATGCCATTGATCCTTGGCCAACGCCCACACAATGTTGCTCGCCAGCGAATTGGGCACCCTGATGTCTTGGCAAACGCGTACGGCACGCTGCCGGCCGGTTATCATATAGAGACCGTCGTCGGTGCCGATATAGAGCGTGCGGTTGACGCGGCAAAGCGCTTTGATGGAATTGGAATGCAGCTCCGGCATCTCTTGGAGCGTATGACCGTCGTAAAGATACAAAGCGCCTTCGGTGCCAATCCAGCAACTTCCGCCTTGGGCATGCGCCATCGCATTGACCAACGGCTGGCTGGCCAACTTACCCACCCTGACGGCGCTGACGCGGCCATGACGGATGACGAACAACCCATGGAGCGTACCCACAAGCAATCCATGCGGCGTATCGAGCAACGAATAGACCTGCGGCAACCGTCGGGCCACGACCTGCGTCTTACCCGTCTGAAGGTCATAGAGATCGACACCGTCGGCGCCGCCTACCACAACCTTTGAGCCCTTCTGCAGCAAGGCGCGAACACAGCGCACACCACCCGACGGCGGAAGCACGCGAAGGTTGTGGCGCTCGGCCACACGCAAGCCGCCGTCGGTGCCTATCAGCATTTTGTCGCCGGCCAACAACACCGCACTGATGCGTGTCTGAAGGTCGGTGCCGGTAAATAGGGCGTAGTCGCGATAGCCGTCGTAGACAATAAGTCCTTTGTCGGTGCCCATCCATGTCAGCCCGTCAGCATCGGATGCCATACACAATACGATTGGCGAACCGCTGGGCTTGAAATTGATAAAGGAGGGGCGAGCGACGGCCTCACTGCCATAGGCCGGTGAAACGTGGCCACTGATAACCGACAGCAGGATAAGGAGTATGGTGGATAGGTAAGTTCTCGATTGTGCCATAAGGAAATGCTTTCGCTTAGTCCTTGCAAAAGTAGCAATTTTATTTGACCGAGTGGCACTATCGGCTGAAAAAACATTAAAACGGGCAGACTACTGTGAGTGGTCTGCCCGCAGGTTATCATGGTAGCGCTTGATAGACCCTTACATAATCGACTTCATAGCGTAGGGGAAAATGCTTAAGATCGGGCTCACCGCCATTGCTGCCGATGGCCAGATTGAGCAGAATGTACTGGCCAAAACCCTCACGGGTATTGGAGAAGGGATTGTCGTAATCGCCATCCACACCTTGGTTGCGCGTTTTGGAGAGGTCAACCTCGTTGAGCAGTTCGCCGTCGAGATAGAGCCGGATGAAGTGCTCATCCCAGTCCATTCGCCAGACGTGGAACTTCGAGGCCCATGCCGCATCGTTTGCCGTGAAATGGGTGAAAGGCGTGGCGGTGTCGTCCCACACCGCCGTATAGCGCTTGTCGGAGCCCCAACAGGCATTGGCCAGGATGGAGGGCACCCCATTCTTGAGGTAGAACTCCATGAGGTCAATCTCGCCATTCTGCGGCCACTCGCCCTGGTTGCCCAGCGTCCAGATGGCAGGCCAGGCTCCGCGGGTGACGGGGATGCGGGCACGCACCTCCATGCGGCCATAGCGGAAATGGAAGCTCTTCTGCGTGGTCAGACACGATGAGGTGAACTGCGCCTCAGGGCGGGCGTAGTGCCAATCGGTCGACTGCGGATCGTAGTCGGGATTGCTGACCTTCTGCTGCCGGCCTTCAATCACCAACACGCCATTGCTCACCGAAGCATTATCGGGCTGATACCATTGCAGCTCCTGGTTTCTCACGAAGCCCTGTTCGTAAGTCCATTGGTCGGATGGCCGGCCGTCGGCATTGAACTCGTCGTTCCAAATCAGCCGATAACCGGCATACACAGTCGGTGTGGCATCCTTTGGCAGCGGTTTCGTTGATGCGTCGGCGGTGGCGCTGTCGGTCGTCTCAGTGGGCGACTGCGGCGTTGTCGGCACTCCTTCTGCCGTAGCCTCATGGCATTGGCAGAAGAGCGCCAGACCCAACATGGGAAAGATATGAGAGACTTTCATATGCATCGGTCCATGTTATTTCCACAAATCGCTTTGCTCCAGATTGGGGTTGGAGTCGATGTCGGGTTGCGGGATAGGCCATACATACTCCTGTTCACCACGATAGTTGCGGTGCTCATAGGGGAAGTTGTAGGTCTTGGCCTCGTTGTTGACCCGGTCGACAGCATCCTTGAGCGTATGCCAGCGATAGAGGTCGAACAGCCGCAGCCCTTCGAAGGCGGTCTCCACCCGGCGTTCATGGCGCACAATCTCCCTGAGTTGATCCTGCGAGAGGCCTTTGCCCTCCACACTCTCCACACTGGGCATCTTAGCGCGGGCACGCACCTGGTCAATCAGACTGACAGCCTCGTCGAGGTTGGTGCCTTTCTCTATCTCAGCCTCAGCCAGCGAGAGCAGCACCTCGGCATAGCGGACAATATAGAAGTCCTGACCGGAATCCCACGAGTCGGAGCTGGACAGCGCGGGGTTGAAATACTTCATCACGTAAATTGTGGAATAGGAGTTGGCCGAACCGCCATAGAGCGCGGAGTTGCCATTCCACGACATGCCGGGCACAAAGAGCGTGGCCTTGAGTCGGGGGTCGCGGTTCACGTAGCGCTTGGTGTTGACATTGTCCCAGTAGTTGGGTGATCCGTCGGGATAGAAGTCGATGACGCGTTTGTCCTGACATGGCTTGCCGTCGGTCATATAGAATGCGTCGGCAAGGTCGATGGTGCCGTTCATGGCCTCCAGCGGAGCACCCCAGTGGCCGCCCAGACCACAGCCCTCATTCTTGCCGGGTCCCTGATAGCTCACCGACATGATAATCTCGGAGCAGTTCTCATTGGCCTCGGTGAATAGCTGGGTGTAGTCGTCGAAGAGCCTGTATTTGTTGAGCGCAATGACCTTGTGATAGGCGTCGATGGCCTCATCCCACATCTGGTTGTAGAGCGCCGTACGACCGAGGATGCTCAGAGCGGCACCCCGCGTGATGCGGTTGGTCTCAGGGGCATCGACGGGCAGAATGGCGGCCGCATCCTTCAGGTCCTGCATGATAGCCTTGACGATGGTGGCCCGGTCGGTCTTAGGTGTGTTGGCCTCACTCATGGTTTGCGGCGTAGTGATAAATGGTACGTCGTGGTAGGTCATGGTGAGGTTGAGATACATCAGTGCCCTAATGACCTTGACCTCAGCGGTGTATTGCTCTCTTGTAGCATCGTCGATATCGGTGCGCCCGACGTTGGCAATGAACGAGTTGCAGCGCTTGATGGCCTCATAGTTGGCTATCCACCACTGCTCGACCAAGCGCGACGAACTGGAGTGGATACCATTGGCGATATCCCAGCCATTCATCCAGCCCGACCAGTTGAAACGGCCGCCGTTGTCGGTCATGCAGTCCATATTGAGCGGACCACAGCCATCCCACTTACTCTGGTTGGTGGCGTCGTTGTAGAGGAAGGGGTTCTGCAGGGCATCGTAGACGGCTGTCAGGCCCTCATGGGCATCGTCGGCCGTCTGCCAGAAGTTGCCCGACGATGATGCTGAGAGTGATGATTTCTGCAGGAAGTCGTCGGAACATCCTGTGGTGAGCATGGCTCCTGAAAGGAGCGTTGCCATGATGAGAATCTTATAGCGTTTCATTGTTGTCGAAGAATTTAGAAGTTAATGTTCACACCGAAGGAGATGGACTTGGTGTTGGGGTGCATGTCGCCACGCATGTCGCCGCTTGCCTTCTCGGGGTCTTTGTTGTCGAGCGAGGTGAGGGTGAGCAGGTTGGTGGCCTGGCAGTAGACGCGTGCCTGACGGATGCCGGCCTGACGGAGCAGCGGCAGATCGAAGGTGTAGCCCAATTCGATGTTCTTCAGTCGCAGGTAGCTGGCGTCGTCGAGCCAGAAGGTGGAATAGCGCTCGTTGAAGTTGTTGCCCAGCCGTGGCATGCTGCCATTGGGATTGTCAACACTCCAACGGTCGAGCCAGCGGGTGGTCATGTTGCCGCCATTGGTGATGGTGGCCTGCTCCCAGTTGAAGCGGTCGACACCGCTCACGCCCTGCCAGAGCATCGAGAAGTCGAGATGACGCCACGACATGGCGGCATTGATGGAATAGGTGAGCTTGGGGAACGGATTGCCGATGATTACGCGGTCGCCGTCATCAATCTTTCCGTCGTCATTGACATCGTCGTACATGATGTCGCCGAGCTGCGGGTCGAGGCCGTTGGGCTTGATGATGTCGCCCTTCGAGTTGGTGCGCTTCAGGTCGTCTTCGGTGCGGTAGATGCCGATGGCGCGCAGACCATAATACGATCCGATGGGGTTACCCTCACGGTTGATGGTGTTGCCGGAGATGTTGTCGATGCCGTGGTTGTCGATGATGCGGTTCTGCACGGTTGACAGACTGCCACCCACCTGCCATGTGAAGTCACCGGCGTGGTCCTGATAGTTGGCCGAGAGCTCAATACCGCGGTTTCTCACCTTTCCGGCGTTCTGCGTAGGTGCGGCAAGCGAACCGAGGAAGGTGGTGGGCATGGTGAGCTGCATCAGAATATCTGAGGTCAGCTTGTTATAGTAGTCAAACGTCAGCGAGATGCGGCTGCCCCAGAAGGCGGCGTCGAGGCCGATGTCGGTCATCGTGGTGGTTTCCCAGCGGATGTCGCTGTTGGCCACCATATTCTCCGCCATACCAATGGAAGAAGTGTTGCCAAAATAGTAGTTGTAGTTGGCTGCCATCGTGGGCTCGTAGGCGTAGTCGCCAATCTCCTGGTTACCCAACTTTCCCCACGATGCACGCAGCTTCAAGTAGTTCACCACCTTGTTCTCGGGGAAGAACTTCTCGTTGGTGATAATCCAGCCAGCAGAGAATGAGGGGAATGTGGCATAGCGATGCGACTTTGGCATGCGGGAGGAACCGTCGTGGCGGATGTTGAACTCAGCCAGGTAGCGGTCGTCGTAGTTGTAACCAACGCGGCCGAAGAACGACTGCAGCGAGTATTCAGTGGCATTGCCCCAGGCTTGCGGATTGCGGGTGCCGGCGTCGAGCTGATAGAGGTTGTCGGTGGCAAAGCCCTGCTTGCTGCCGTTGATGGCACCATCGTGGTTTTCCTGAATGGAGTGGCCGAACAGTGCATTGACATGATGGAGACCGAAACGCTGGTCATAGGTCAGGATGTTCTCGTTGAGATAGCCGTAGTCAATCTTGTGGTTGGCCGTGAGCGAGTTGTCGTCGCTCTTATAGATAAGGTCACCCTCGGCGTTGTACTTACGCGAACGCTTGTTGTACCATGAGGCGTCGTAGATGTAGAGTTTGTAGGCCAGACTGCTGCGGAATTTCAAGCCCTTAAAAAGATTGACCTCGCCATAGACATTGCCGTCGAAGCGCCAGCCGTTTTGCTTGTTGTGCACCTGCGACATCATCTCGATGGGGTTCTTGAACTTGGAGAAACTGATGTCGGAGCCATCCTGGTTGCCGTAGTGTCCATTGGAATACATCACCGGCACAGTGGGGCGGGTAAACCAGGTGAGCGATCGCATCAGTCCGTTGTCGCCACCCATGCCGCCATTGGCCGTGATATTCTCTTTTGAACCCGAGAGATTGAGGCCAATCTTGACGCGTCCGAGCTCGGCATCGGTATTCGAGCGGAAGTTGAAGCGCTCATAGCCCGTATGCTCCATGATGCCATCCTGCTTCAGATAACCTATCGACATCATGTAATGGGCCTTCTTGCTGCCGCCGCTGACCGACAGACTGTGCTGCGTCATGGGAGCGGTGCGGAAAAGGGCATCCCACCAGTCGGTGTTGGCAAAATGGTCGGGGTCGGATCCATTGCGCAGCTTCTCGAGCATCTCCTGGGTGTAGGTCTGCGTATTGTTGGACTCATTATACATCTTAGCCCACTCATAGGAATTGACGTATTTGGGCTTGACGGTTGCCGACTGTATGGAGAAACTGCCGTTATAGCTGATGCGCGGAGCCGTCTCGCCACCCTGCTTCGTGGTGACGAGGATGACGCCATTGGCGGCACGCACACCATAGATGGCAGCTGATGCGGCATCCTTAAGAACTGAGATATTATCGATGTCACCGGGAGCCAGCTCGGCCAACTGTCCGATGGGAGCCTCAACACCATCGATGAGCAGCATGGGATTGTTGTTGCCGAACGTACCCACACCGCGGATTCTGATCTCCGGCGAGTCGGCACCGGCCTGACCGCCATTGCTCGTAAGCGTCACGCCTGGCAAACGACCCTGAAGCAAGGTTGCCGTATTGGCCACGGGAATGGAGCTGATGTCTTTGCTCGACACCGATGCGACAGACCCCGTGAGGTTGGCTTTCTTCTGCGTGCCGTAGCCCACCACCACGACTTCATTGATGCTTTTGTTGTCGGGGACCAGACGAACAGTGACGGTTCCGGAGCCCACCTTGGCTACATAAGCCTTGTAGCCGAGGTAAGACACATTGACCTGCCCCACATTGGAAGGCACACTGACCGAGAAATGACCGTCGAGGTCGGTGACGGCGCCCTTGGATGTACCAGGCACCTTCACCGTAGCGCCCACCAGTGGCTCACCATTTTCGTCAAGCACGGTACCCGTCACCGTCTTCTGACTCTGAGCAAGGAGCTGAGTCGGCGTAAGCAGTGCGGCCATCGTCATCCCCATCAACAACAACTTGGGATTGACAAGATTTGATAATTTGTTAGTCATACAATTTGGATTGATTATATAGATTTCTAATATGGTCCGGTTTTCGCTTGCAAAGTTAGGCAGAATGGGGGATGACGGCATTAACAAATCGGACAAATACTATCACGTTTTGGACAAACTTGCCCGGAATGCCTCATCCAAATACTATAAATCCCTTACTTTTGCAATATCAAAAAACATCTAATCCAAATGTACCACTTTATAGCTCTTCTCGCTTCACTTTTAAGCAAAGTGAACTTGACTACAAAACGAAGCCGTCTCGATGATTGAGAATCGACCGGATGGCTTGCTCCACCGCTTCCTTCCGGTCGGTGTAGAGCGTGCCACTTGCCGCATAGACATGACCGCCGCCGTTGGCATCCAGTGCCCGCGCAATCTTCACGCAGTCGTAATTGCGTGGCGAGCGGATGCCCGTCTTGCAAAATTGTGGCCCCTCAGCCTTTGCGCCCGACGGAAAAAGCGGTAACTTTGCAGTCCTAATTTGGTTTTCACATGGAATTTATGTCGCAAGAGGGCTACGACAAGCTCGTGGCCGAACTCAATCAACTGGTGAAAGTGGAGTTGCCGCGGGTCATCGATGCCATATCTGAGGCCCGCGACAAGGGCGATTTGAGCGAGAATTTCGAGTATCGTGCCGCCAAGCGTGAGCAGTCGCGCCTGTTGGGCCGCATCCGGTTCAAGCAGAATGTGCTGGCGCATGCGCGTGTCATAGACCCCGCGAAGATAAGTGCCGACGGCATACAGCTGCTCAGTACGGTGTATGTAACCAACCTTGCCACCAGCAAAGAGATGACCTTTACCCTGGCCAGTCCCCACGAGGCCAATGTGAGGGAGGGCAAGATCTCGATAAAGTCTCCCATCGGCCAGGCGCTGAAGGGCCACCGCGAGGGTGATGTCATCGAGGTGCGGGTGCCGGCCGGATTGATGCGGCTGCGCATCGACAGAATTGCATAGAAAAGCGACGATGGATTATGGTGGCACTGCAGGGGCCGGTCTTGTGCCGGCCCTTAAATAATGACCCAACCGATGAAAAACATCCCAAACGATAAATAAGGTCGAACCTTGTTGAGGGCCGGCACAAGACCGGCCCCTGCAGTGTCACCGAAGGCTTATCCACTTTGCTCTCCCCATTTTGGGGAGGTCCCTGGCTCGCATGCGAGCCAGGGGGTGGGGCTTCCGTTATTTCTTCACCACAATCTGTTTCTGGGTAAAGTCGTAGGCCATGTCAAGGACCTTGAGCAATTGCGCCCAGTTGGCTGTGGGAGTGATGCGGGTCTTGTAGACCTTGTCTACGACGAGGCGGAGCTTGCCGTCCTGCGTGGTGGCCTTCGCCATGAATCCGGCCACGGCATTGTCGAGGCTCGTATTGAGCGTGGCGAGACTTTCTTTGGAAACCTTATAGCCCTCGGGCAGATTGACGGTAATGTCCCAGTGGAAGCTCACGGCCGTCGGACGCCAACAGTCAACCGTGCGCTCACGCTCACGGCCCTCCACCTTGAGCTGGTCGCCAATCAGCTTGCCGACCGACAGGATGAGGTTGGGCCCTGCTTTCTTCATCAGTCCGTTCTGCGTGTAGCTCACGCTGTAGCAGAATGGCGCACGGGCATCGGTCACGCCTAAGTCGCCGATGGCAAAGCTGTCAACCGACTGCGCGGCCTCGCCGATATATTCCTCCACCTCGTGGTTGAAACTCTCTTTCTGTGCCTCCTTCTGTTTCTGTATGATCTCCGGCAGCGACTGTTTGTCCTTTTTGCCCCACTTATCGCCGTAGCGGTACATGGCGTAGGCCATCTTGTCGGCATACACATTAGTCAGCTGCTGCGTGGTGGGCAGATAGAAGCCCACATTTTCCTTGGCTGTTCCGCGGCAATGCTTCTCGCGGCTGACCTTGGCCAAGGTGCCATCCCACCTGACGTTGACGGTGGTGGAGTCGGTGTTGTCGGCGGTGGTGTATTCAGGCAGCGTCAGCTCCTGCGCCTCCTGGTCGAAGTCCTTGCCGTCGAGCTGTATCATCGCTTTCTGCCCCTGCAAGTAGTAGGGCAGGTAGCCCGGTCCCATGGGCCCCTTGTTGTAGGCGTAGATGCGGTCGCCCACCTTCAGCAGCCAGTGGGTGTGCTTGTAGCTGATGAGCTGGTCGAGGGGCTCATCGTTGACCGACGTGGTGATGATGCGGCTGAAAGGTATCTTGTTTTGCTTGAACATACGGGCAAGTTCCACGATGAAGAACGACTCGTTGTTGTAATCGTCGTCGAAATCGGATACGGCCATGTGGTTCTGCATGCTGCCGAGATAGAGGAAGTCGGCCTTCTGCTCGTCTGTGGTGAGCGAGGTGAGCTTGCGGCATTGCTTGCCCAAATCCTGCTTGGCGTAGAAACCGTTATGCAGCGTCGTGACCGTCTCCCAATAATCCCAGTCGTCCTTTGCGATGATTTTGGCATCGGGGTTGGCCTGCAGGCCTTTGTCCTTGACGCTCGTCGGCACATGCTCCGTCTTGATCTTCTTGCTGGTGATGCACAGGATGGTCGTCGGTGTCTGTCGGATGGCGTTGTACCACAGGTCAGGCTCGGTCTTGGTGATGTTGTCAATCTTTGCATCCAAGACCACATTGCCATCCTCGTCGGTCGATGATTTAAAATCAGGGGCTCCGTTGAGCGTGCGGTACTGCGTGGTGAGGTCCTTGTCGGCAACGATATGCACGCGGAAGGACAGGGTTGGGTAGTTGTTGATATAGGATATGCTCAGCGGCGGGATATTCTCCTCGCGCACCTGCAGCATGGAGGCCATGAAGTAGTCGATGACATCGCCCACCTGCAGGCCGGGCACAGTGAGCTTCTCACGCTTGACCTGGCCTTTCTTGCCCTCGGCATTCTGCACAAACTCATCGGTGCTCACCTCCTTGATGGTGCCGTCGGGCTTGATGACGCGCACGCCGAGCGCCATGCAGCTCACATCATCGCCTATGCCGTAGGTGTGGTCTTTCTTAAAGGCCTGGTAGTCGAACTGCGAGAACCGCTCCAGCGCCTGCTTGTCGTTGATGGCAACCATGCGGCGCTTGATGTGGTTGCAAGTGAGCTGGCGCACGTTGTAGAGCGTCAGGTTGATGGCATTGCCGCGCAACCGTTTGCGCTGGTCAATGGTCACCTCGTCGTAGGAGGCCAGGATGACCGCCGACTCCTTCTTCATGGACGGCGGGCAGCGGTGATTGTCAAACTCCGGCAGGGCGGTCTTCTTCCACACCTGCTCGCGCATGCTTGCAGCATAGGCGCGATAGTCTTCTTCATCAAAGGCCATGAGGTTGATGGCACAACACAAGGCGATGATTAGGGTCAGGATTTTTTTCATATTGATATTAGTGTATGATGACTTGTTGGTTGCAGGCCTCCGTCCATTGGTCGATAGCCTTGTTCCACGACGGAATGTCGGTGAGGGCTATGCGGCGGTTAGTGATGTGCATCTGCTGGACGAAGATGACGCTGCCCTTGCCCTGGCGGAACGTGCAGCTCAGCGTGCCTTGCGGCAGCGTGGCGGTAAAGGGTTTGGGCAGGAAGGTGACCTTGCTGCCGGTGGGGAGCGACACGACGACCTCACGCTCAATGTTGCAGTAGAGCGGCAGCATGAAGTCCTGCTTGCGGCCGGCAGTGTCGATGCGCATGGTGAAATAGTTGTTGTGCGGATTGAGCTCGATATAGGTGTCACCATCAAGCCGCTGTACCGCATGGCTGTTGGTCACCTTGCCGGAGAAGCTGGCCCATTCCTGTTCGGGATGCTCGCCACCGAACACCACATCGCTGACCGCATTGCTGTGGTCATCGTTGTTGAGGTTGTCGGCTAAGAACTCGTTCTGCTCCTTGTGCTTCAACCGGCTCAGCACGCTGAACATATATTCTTTCATGTCGCCCGACACGCGGTATTCGGCTGTACCCTTGAGCGAGCCGTCGGCCGCAAGACTGTAATGATAGGAAAGGCGGTCAACCGACGATGATGCGGGCAATGTGGGAACATCCTCAAGCAGGTAGCTGTCGCCATTCTCCACCAACGCCTGCTGTCCCTGTATGTGCTGGGGTATATAGTTGTAGGGTGTATAATTGACCGTGGCATCGAGCCAGTAGGTGCGGCCCTTGAGCATGACGGCACAGATGACATGGTTGGAAGCCGCCAGACAGGGGAAGTCGCTCATGCGGATGGTGACGTTGTCGCGCGTGCCGATTTCGGCCAACCGCGCGTCAAAGCCCTCAGCCCTGAGCAGGGTACGGAGCAACAGCGCCATGCCCTTGCAGTCGCCATAGCGTTTGCGCAGCACCTCGGCGGGACGGTCGGGACGATGGCCCGACACACCGGCCTCGTAAGCCACATAGCGGATGTTGCGCTGCACCCAGCCGTAGATGGCGCTGAGCTTCTGCTCCGGCGTCTGGCAGCCTTTCGTGATGGTGCCGAGAAGCTGGCTCTGGCCGGGCAGCGAGCAGTCAACCTGCTGCATGCGGCACGTCCAGCGGTAGAGGGAGTCGACATTGGCAAAGGGCCCCACGACAATGAAATGGGGCTGCACGGCACTCAGGGGCGGCTGATTGTCATCGTCGGTCAGGGGTGGCAGACTGTCAATGGTAAACGTGAACACCGAGTCTGATGCCGTGGCGCTTTTGGTGAACTGGATATTGCTGCCACAGTTGCGGGGAACGATGCGCCAGCCGGACAGCGACTTAGGCAGCGTCACGGTGACCTGCTTATGTTGCACGAAATAGTCGTCGGAAAAATAGACGCGCGCCCAATAACGGGCATCGCTGAACGTGCGCGTATAACTGAACTTGGCCTCCTTGTGCTTACGGTCAAGTGTCGTGGTGAAGAAGCACACCTTCGTATCATCGTAGAACACGTTTTCGGGCGTGGCCGTCTTGTATGCGGCCGTGGCACGGGAGCAGTCGGCCTTGTTGAGCGAGATGAAGTCGCCGTAATAGACCGCCGGCTGTATGGTCTGCCCTATCGTACTGTTAAGCTGATAGGTCACCTCGGCAGTGTTCACCACCACGGGCCTGCCATCGCGAAGAGTAACACGGTAGTTGTCAGTGGCCTCGCTGATAACCACATCGTTGTCGTCAGCCACAACGGGCATAAGGGCAATGCCAAGAAAGAGCAATGTTAAGATAGATCGGTACATGTTGACGTATTTCATTCTGCTGTTTGATGATATTGTTGATATAGTTGTTGCACGTAGTCGTAGAGTTTTTTGTAGAACGGATGATGACAGAGCGTAGCCACGTCGCCAAGGATGATAAGCTTCATCCGGGCGCGGGTGATGGCAACGTTCATGCGGCGCAGGTCGCGCAGGAAACCAATCTGTCCCTCGTCGTTAGCACGCACCATGGAGATGAGAATGATGTCGCGTTCCTGTCCCTGGAAGCCGTCAACGGTATTGACGGTGATGAGGCGCCGGAAGGGCTTGAAGAATTCCTGCTTCTTGATGAGACTGCGCAGATACTGCACCTGTGCGCGGTAGGGCGAGATGATGCCCACGTCAATCTTCTCGTCAAGGATGCGCTGCTTGCCAATCTTCGTGAAATAGTCGCGCAAAGTATTCATCGTGAGTTCGGCCTCAGCACGGTTGATGCGGCCATACGACTCGGCAACGAACGTCTCACCCTGCGTCGTGTCGTCGGGCATCGGCTCCACCTGACGCCACTCCATCGGAATGTCATAGTCGAGGATGCTGCGGCGCTGTGCGATCTCCGGTGCCGTGCTCACCTTGCCATGATAGAACCACTCCGACGAGAAATGCATGATGTCGTCGTTCATGCGATACTGCACCTGCAACAGCGTCACGCACTCCGGCTTGTTCTCGACGATGCGCTCCATGAGCGTCTTGCCCAGTCCACCCTTCATCGCGGCGATGCTCTTCACCGTCGGCGGCAGCTGACAGTGGTCGCCGGCGAAGATGACGCGGTTGGCCCGGCGGATGGGTATCCAACAGGCGGCCTCGAGCGCCTGCGCGGCCTCGTCGATGAAGAGCGTGGCAAACTTCTGACCTTCAAGCAGACGGTTAGCCGAACCCACCAGGGTGCAGGCGATGACACGCGCCTCGCCGAAGAGCTCCGCATTGATGCGTATCTCCAGTTCGGTAGCCCTCGACTTCAGCCGCTCCAGTTTCTGGTGATAGTTCTCGCCCCTCCCCTTGTGGTGCTGGCGCAGTTCGCGTATGGCCTTGCGTATGGCCCACAGTTGCGGATAGTCGGGATGGGCCTCGAAGCGGCGCTCATAGGTGAAGCCGAGCATCTTGTCATTGACGCGTGTGGGATTGCCGATGCGCA
>Ga0310695_10007340_pt1 | contig 17649 bp, 14 predicted proteins | sample RumenRJG_04DNA_FD_203882 | JGI IMG/M metagenome (GOLD analysis project Ga0310695, IMG submission 203882) | Bovine rumen microbial communities from Lethbridge, Alberta, Canada - RJG_04 (v2) (version 2) | ecosystem: Host-associated > Mammals > Digestive system > Stomach > Rumen | place: Canada...
AAACTATTAAGATTATGGAAGAAAAGAAAGAAAAGCGCGTCTTGCAGATTGAGCTCGACGACGACGTGAAGAAGGTTTCCATCACTGGAAAGAACGGTGATGAGCAGGTAGTGATGAGTCAGGAACTCGATGAGGAAGATCTCGACCAGGTTGCAGGAGGGTATAATCCAAGGTTACCCTATTACCAATATGTTTGTCCTCCCAATAAATGTCCTTCCAATACTTGTACTTCCTTTTATGTTTGAAGACAATTATTGAACCAGCGAAGCCCTTCATGAAGTTGTTGGGCCTTCAGAAACATCGGGCTGAGGAGACCTACCGCCTGATGCACTTTGTGGTGCAGACCGAAGTTGACGACGGTCTGCTGCTCCACAACATGACCAAGGAGATGGTGCTGCTCTCGCAGGAAGAGCAGTCGCGTGTTCGAGCAATGTCCCACCGACCTGCCCAAACTCATCGATCGCTGGTTCCTGGTACCTATGAACGATAAAAAAGAGATCACTGATGATAAAGAATTTCCATACCCTAAAGTACGCTGCCATCGCCCTCATGGCAATGATGGCACTCACATTTGCCTTCTCCTCGTGCGAGAAGAGCAGTCCGTCGGCACAAAAGGAATCGGAGGCCGACAGCCTGATTGATGCAGCTCGTAATACTATGGATTTTAAACGTATACTGGCATTGTGCGACAGTCTGGAGCAGACGGGCGACATATCACCAGTGAGGTCTGCGTATCTTCGAGGAGATGCCTTATCTCACATAGGGGACCATGTGCATGCTCTGGAGGTGCTGAAAACCGTCATAGACATGGAATCCATCCCTTCTCAGGACAGCGTCTATTACGTTGCTTGTGTAAGTGACATGGCTGAAGTGCTTTATCAAAGAAGAGACTATGATGGTGTGTTGCGGATTGGGCTTCCTCTGATGGAGAAGATGAATGGCGCAGAGGGTAAGGGAAAAAAGTATTTAGCGATTCTAAGACAATGTGTCGGTGATGCCCAGTTTGGACTCGGCATGAAGGATGATGCCGCCAAGTCGTATGATTTGGCTTTCAACGCCATTCAGGAGATAAGTGTGGAAAATCCTGTCTGGCAGTCTGTCCACAACGTTTACGTCTGCGCCTTTAACATCTTTGACAGATATCGGGAAACAACCGATTACGAGAGCGCAGAGAAGTGGTACAACCGGCAGGATTCCGTCCTCGCCATCTTTCTGAAACTGGATGGCGTTCCGTCATCGGTGGTGGATAGAATGGTAGCAATAAACTGTCTTGCCCATGCTCAGTTGGCAATAGGTCAGAAAAATCTGGCAAAGGCCAATCGCGCCATCGCAGATTATCAGAAGACCGAGAGTTCGAAAACCCTACGAGGGCAAATCGACGGTGCAGCATTCCTACTGGAAACCGGGCGTTACGCCGAGGCTGCCGATGCCTACGTTGGACTTGAACAGCTCTTTGCAGAACTTGGTATGGATGCCTCGCTTGAGAACATCACCGGTTATGTGTTAAACAAGTTTCAGGCGAACTACAAGGCCGGTCGTCGCGACTCGGCACTGGCCGTAGCAGCATATATTGTTGAACATCTCGATTCGGCCTTCGCGAAGCAGAAAGCAAGTGATGCTGCAGAGCTGGCCACCGTCTATCAGACGCAGCAGAAGGATGCCGAGATAGCCCAGCAGCAGATAGAACTCTCCCGTCAGCGGTGGATAGGCACTTTGGTGGCGCTGGCGCTGCTCACCACCTTTTTTATTATATACACATGGTATCGTCGCCGCGCAGAACATCGCCTGGGCGAGGCACATGTGAAACTGCTTAAAGCCTACGACCAGCTGGAGGAGACAACTGCTGCCAAGGAGCGCATCGAGAGCGAGCTGCGCATCGCGCGGGATATCCAGATGTCGATGGTGCCCAACGACTTCCCCGAGTACGAGGGCCTCGACATGTACGCCGAGATGAACCCTGCCAAGGAGGTGGGCGGCGACCTGTATGGCTACGTGCTTCAGGGCAGCAGGCTGCACTTCTGTCTGGGTGATGTCTCAGGTAAGGGTGTGCCTGCGTCGCTGTTTATGTCGCAGAGTGCCCGTCTGTTCCGTACCCTCGCCACTGAGGGTCTCTCGCCTGTGGATATCGCCGTGCGCATGAACAACGAGTTGGCGGAAAATAACAACCGATGCATGTTCGTCACCATGTTTATCGGCATGCTGCATCTTGATACGGGCCGACTCGATTTCTGCAACTGCGGACATAATCCCCCAGTCCTCGACGGCGCATTCATGCAACTTGAATACTATAACCAGCCACTTGGACTTTGGGAAGAAGATGTCTTCAATGGCGAGTCTATAGACGATATCAAGGGCAAGCAGTTGCTGATATATACCGATGGTCTTAACGAGGCAGAGAATGCTGAGAAACAGCTGTTCGGAAACGATCGTCTGCTTGATCTGATGACACAATTGGCTTCTGCTACGTCTAGAGAGGTGATCGAAAAACTGAAATCTGCCGTTGAGGCACATCGTGCTGGTGCCGAGCCTAACGATGACCTCACACTGATGTGCATCACGCTGAAATAATTGATGAAAACAATATTTGAACCAGCGAAGCCCTATTTCAAGCTGTTGGGCGAACAGAAGGTGCAGGCGGGAGCGAATTACCGCCTGATGACCTTCGTGGTGCAGGCCGCGATTGACGACGGTCTGCTACTGCTGCATAACATGACCAAAGAGATGGTGCTGTTGTCGCAGGAGGAGCAGGCGGTGTTTGAACAACGCCCCACCGATCTGCCCGAACTGATCAGCCACTGGTTCCTGGTGCCTGAGGAGCACGACGACTGCCAACTGAGTCTGCAACTGAGAAACGTGGCCCGATTGATGGCGCCTAAACAAACTAACATCACGGGCTATACCGTTATGACCACCAGCGACTGCAACGCCCGTTGCTTCTACTGCTACGAGCTGGGGCAGGCCCGCAGACCGATGACGGAGCAGACGGCACAGCAAGTGGCCGAATACATCATCAAGCACAGTGGCGGCGAGGAGGTCAGCATCGGGTGGTTTGGTGGTGAACCACTCTTCAACAAGCCCGTTATCAACCACATCGCGAACCGGCTGAAGGAGGCTGGCGTCAAGTATAGCTCTACGATGACCAGCAACGGTTTTCTGCTGGATGCCGAGACGGTAAAGGAGGCGCACGACCTGTGGAACCTGAAAAAAGTTCAGATCACCATCGACGGCACGGAGCAGACCTACAACCGTGTGAAGGCCTTTATTTATAAAGGTGTGAATGCCTATGAGACGGTGATGCAGAACATCGGCCACCTGCTGGCGGCTGACATCGCTGTGACCATCCGCATGAACATAGATATGCATAATGCCGACGACCTGGAGCGGTTGGCTGAGGAGCTGCACGAGCGCTTCAAGGATGATAAGCATCTGAGTGCTTACCTGCATCTCTTGTTTGAGGACAACGCCAAACGTGTGGGGGCGTGCGATGACGACAAACGCCGGCTGCTGATGGAGAAGATGCGGCTGATAGAAGACAAGCTGGAAGGATGGGGACTGTTCAGACGTCACACCTATGAACCCATGATAAAAACCGGCTACTGCATGGCCGACAACGACAGCTCGGTGGTGATACAACCCGACGGCTACATCACCAAGTGCGAGCACTATACCGACTCACACCACGTGGGGCATATCAATCAGGCTAAGCAAGATGCCGAGAAGATAGCCTATTTCAAGGAGAAGGGCACGATGGTGAAGGAGTTTTGCAGGAAGTGCGTAAAATATCCTGATTGCATGTTCCTATTGAGTTGCCCCAATTTCGAGGAGTGCTATCCCGAGATGCCCCAGCTGTATGAAAACCAGCTCAGAGAGGAGATGAAACTGATGTATAAAGCCCATTTAGAGAAAGGAATTGAAGCATGAAGTACGAGGTAAACATAGCCGAACTGGCCGACCACTTTGTAATCGTGATGAAAGACAAGGAGAGCGGGAAGGTGAAGAAAGCATTCACCCTGAACCGCCTGGGCACCGACATCCTGCGCGCCTTTATGGAGGACACGCCGCAAGACGAGCTGGCACCCCTGCTGGCCGAGCGCTACGAGGCTCCGCTGGAGAACATGGAGCGCGAAGTAAGCCAGTTTTATGCCAAGCTGGCGACATACTAACCCGCGACAGTTATAAAACATAAGGAATATGAAACATGAACTGATTGAGCAGCGAGAGCAGAATGATGCGTGCATCGATTCTGCCGAGTCGCGAAAAAAGAAGGTGAAATGCCAACTGACATTCAAGAACGAAGAACAAGAGCTGAACCGCGTGGCGGAGTTCATGGAGAGTGTATGCGACGAGCTGCAGCTTGACATGCACGTAGCAATGAAGCTACAGGTGGCTATGGAGGAGATGGTGACCAATGTCATCTTCTACGCCTACCCCGAAGGGACGAGTGCCGACATCACACTCACAGCTGAGAGTGACGGTCAGGAACTGACCTTCGTGCTCTCTGACACGGGCAAACCCTTCGACCCCACGGCTAAGGAAGATGCCGACATCGACGTGAACCCGATGGACCGCGAACAGGGTGGCATGGGTATCCTGATTGTCAAGAACATCATGAACGAGGTGAGCTACCAGCGCCTGGGAGAGGAAAACCGACTGACAATGAAGAAGAAGTTATAGTTTATAGTTTAAAGTTTATAGATAAATGACACAGATTATTAAGGAAGGTGGTAAGACCATCGTAAAGACCGGCCAGCGCATCGACACGCTGAACGCTGCACAGTTTGAAACCGACATCCAGCCCGCACTCGAACAAGGCGTTGACCTGGAGATCGACTGCACGGAACTGAACTACATGGCCAGTTCTGGGCTTCGTATCTTCCAGGCCACGATGCGTACCGTGGTGCGCAGCCTCGGCGGACAAATGAAACTGACGCACGTGAACGACGACATCTTCGACATCCTGAAGATGACGGGATTCACCCGTCATATCATGGTAGAGAGAGTATGAAATGTAAATACTGAAGATGGCGAACTTATTCAATAAGGATGCATTAGAGGCACTGGACGACCATAGCGAGGCCCAAGAGATGGCCCGTGTGGCATCGCCGAGACTGAAACTCGTACTCGGGGCGATGGTAGCTTTGATAGTAGTGGTACTCTACTGGTGTATCTTCGGTACCATCAACTATAAAGTAACAGCTCAGGGCGTGGTTTTCCCGTTCGGAGAGGCTGCACCTGTCAGCGTACCTTATGATGGTGTCGTGGCACGCACACTACAAAGTCACGGCTCTGCTGTAGCAAGCGGCAACGACATCATGGAGATACGTAATGCATTGTCGACAACGATGGTGGCTGCTCCGCGTGACGGTGTGGTCATCTCGACGCTGCCCATTGGCTCGGTCTTCAAGGCGGGCGACCCAGTGGCCTGGCTACTGCCGCAGACGCAGCAGATGGCAGGTCGCGAGATGCTTTGCTACGTGACCTACAACGACCTCGAAAAACTGAAACTAAAACAGCAGGTGCAGGCCACACCCGCCAATATGGAGCGTGAGAAATGGGGCTATGCCTACGGACGTGTCGTCGGTATCGAACAATATCCCACGACCCGGCAGGAGATTATCAGACGTGTGAAACTCGATCCTTTAGCAGCGTTCATCCCAGATGGACAGGCTATGTATGAGGTGCGTGTGGTTCTCGACGAGCAAGAGGGCGGCGGACTGGTTTGGAGCCGTGAGAAGAGCCAGAACGTGAAGGTGGGCAACGGTGCTTTGTGTAATATTCAGATCATCACCCAGAAGAAACCAGTCTGGCGCGTCCTCATCGGGGCGGTTGACAATGCTCTTGAAACTGTCACAGGAAATTGAAAATGAGCAGGAACAAAATAGCGAAAGTGCCAATGGTGATGCAGATGGAGGCCGTAGAGTGTGGTGCCGCGTCGCTGACAATGATCTTGGCCCACTACGGCAAGTGGCTGCCATTGGAACAGGTGCGCGCCGACTGTGGCGTAAGCCGCGACGGCTCTTCAGCAAAAAGCATCCTGCGCGCGGCAAGAAATTACGGTCTGGAAGCCAAAGGCTTCCGCATGGAGCCTGAGGCGCTTGAAGGCACGCAGCCCGCCATCATCCATTGGAACTTTGAGCACTTTGTGGTATTCAGGGGTTTCGACAAGAAGGGCAATGCCTGTCTGAATGATCCAGGCTCAGGTCCCGTGAAGTGGCCGATGGAAGAGTTCCGCAAGCATTTCACAGGCATCTGCCTGACCTTCAAGCCCACGGAGCATTTCCAGAAGGGAGGCGAGCAGACGAGCATCCTCTCGTATATCAGGAAGAATCTCAGCGGCGCTGGCGAGGCCTTCTGGCTGACGTTCACCTTCGCCCTGATGGCTGCCTTCGTCACACTGATATCCCCGCTGTTCACCCGTATCTTCCTCGATGAAATACTATCTGGCAAGAATGCCGACTGGGCCATGTGGTTCCTCCTGGCTATGGGAGCGCTGGCCGCCTACCAGTTCTTCGTGGTACTGCTTCAGACGCGCTACTCCAAGCGCATAGCAGGCCATCTGGCACTGAAGGGTAACCGCGAATACCTCTACCATCTGCTGCGACTGCCCATGTCGTTCTTCTCCATGCGGCACGTCGGCGACCTGCAACAACGTATGCACCTGAACGAGCAGATCACCCACTCGCTGGTGGATGTGCTCGCTCCACAGGTCATCAACATCGGACTGTTACTGCTCTATCTGGTGCTGATGTTCTCGTATTCCACCTGGCTCACGCTGATAGGCATCGTGGCCGCCGCCGTGAACCTGGGTATCGTGAAGTACTTCTCGAAGGTGCGCATCAACCTTATCCGTTCGATGGAACAGAGCGAGGGACAGTATTTTTCAGCCACCATCTCTTGTATCGACAATATGGAGAGCATCAAGGCCGCAGGTGCTGAGATGGGATTCTTCAAATACTGGAGTGGCCTCTGGGCCCATAAGTTCAACATGAACGCCAATGCCGACAAACAGCAGACGCAGATGGCTCTGCTGCCCGTGCTGGCCAACGGACTGGTAAACATGGCGGTGCTGGTGCTGGGCGCCTATCTGATATTACAAGGCAACCTGACGGTGGGTATGCTCATGGCTTTCCAGGGATTCATGGGCTCGTTCCTGCAGCCGGTGAACGCCATCGTGAACGCCTCGCAGACCATCGTCGAGATGCGCTCGCAGATGGAGCGCGTGGAGGACGTGATGAAATATCCCGAAGACCATCGCGACAACGAGGGAGAGGTTGTACAGGGCAAGCTGGGCGGCCTGCTGGAACTGAAGCACGTCACCTTCGGCTACTCCCCGTTGCAGCCCCCGCTCATCGAGGACTTCAACCTCAGAATAGAACCGGGCCACTCGGTGGCCTTCGTAGGATCTTCGGGCTGTGGCAAGAGTACACTGGCCAAGCTTATCAGCGGCCTTTACAAACCCTGGAGCGGAGAAATTCTCTTCGACGACAGACCTATAGAGAGCATCTCGAACGAGGAACTGACCAACTCTGTGGCCGTCATCGACCAGAACGTGGTGCTCTTCGACGACACCGTGGCCCAGAACATCCGCATGTGGGATCCCTCTATCGAGGACTTCACGATGATGATGGCCTGCAATGATGCACAGATTCGCGCCGACATCGTAAGCCGCCCTGAAGGTTTCGGCACGAAGATTGTGAAAGGCGGACAGAACTTCTCAGGTGGTCAGCGCCAGCGCATAGAGATGGCTACGGCCCTCGCCAAGGAGCCGGCCATCCTGATTATGGACGAGGCTACCAGCGCCCTCGACCCGAAGACCGAAGACGAGGTAATGCGCCGTATCCGACGCATGGGACCCACGCAGATCATTGTGGCCCACCGTCTGTCGACCATCCGCGACTGCGACGAGATTATCGTGATGGACCAGGGCAAGATACTGCAGCGAGGCCGCCACGAAGAACTCATAGAGCAGGAAGGCATGTACAGGGATCTTATGAAGAGTGAATAGACTATGGCAGTATATATCAACCAAATCAACAAGCGGCGGGCAGCTGAGAAGGCTGCGATGGCCGAGGTGAACGAGAAGACCTATAAACGGCTGGGGCTGCAGCAGCAGAAACACGTCGTACCGCAGGACAACGAGAGTGCGCTGCGGCAGGTGCTCGAAGCCCTCGGCATTACCGACTATGAGCTGGAGGATGACGACCTGCTAACTCCCGAAGAGCAGCTGACGGGCATCCTGCGTCCCCGAGGCATCATGATGCGCGACATTCTTCTGACTGGCGAGTGGTGGCGCGAGTGCGTGGGGCCGCTGCTGGGTTATGCCAACGACGGCCGTCTCGTGGCCCTCACGCCTACCAGGACCGGACTGGGATACCAATATAGGAAGCAAGATGGAACAATCCAGGAGGTGTCGCGCCGCGAGATGAAGGAGGAGTTGAAACCCAAGGCCATAACCTTTACCAAGGCGCTGCCCCTGAGGCCCCTCACCCTGAAAGACCTCATCGCCTTTACATGGAGCGTGGTGTCGGGACCCAATGCCCTGCTGCTGGTGGTGTGCGCCCTCGTGGTGGTGCTGCTCGGCATGTTTACGCCGATGGCCAACAAGCTGATCTTCGACACCGTGATTCCTACGGGCGACGCCAGCGACCTGCATCCCATCACCGGTCTGCTCATCGGTGCCACCGTGGGCACACTGCTGCTCACCCTGACGCGTAACCTTTATATCATCAGGATACAACACATCGTGGAACTGCACGTGCAGAACGCGGTGATGGCCCGCACGTTCCTGCTCAGTCCGACATTCTTCTCGAAGAACGCCAGCGGTGAGCTGACGGCCAAGCTGCAGAACGTGTCGACGCTATGCTCACTGATCAACGAGAACATCATTGGTGCGCTGCTCTCGGCCGTGCTGAGCATCATCTACCTGGTACAGGTGTATATCTATGGCGGAAAACTCTTGTGGCCGGCCCTCGGCATCATCGTGGCCCAGGCACTGGTGCTTGTGCTGAACTACTATCGTACCGTCAGCCTGCAACATGACTATACGGAGCGCTCTGCAAGGCTCAGCGGACTGGAATACAATCTCTTTGCAGGTATCCAGAAACTGAAACTGACGGGGTCTGAGAACCGTGCCTTTACCCGCTGGCTCGACCACTACAGCGATGCAGCAAGCATTATCTACAATCCCGACTTCAAGGTGAGACTCTATCCGGCCCTGAGTGCTTTCCTCGCCCTTGGCGGTACGATGTTGCTTTTTTGGAGCACCTTGTCGAACAGTGTGAACACCTCCGACTATATCGCCTTCAGTTCGGCCTTCGGCATGATTACCGCCTCACTGGTACAACTCAACGCGGAATTGCCGAGTCTGGCAAAGATCAAACCGCTGCTGGAGAGCGTGAAGCCCATTTTGGAGGCAGTGCCCGAAATGGAAGACAAGGCGCCTCAGGTGGAGGATCTCTTCGGCGGCATCGAAGTCTCGGGTGTATCGTTCCGCTACAGCGACGACGGTCCGCTGATACTCGACGACCTGTCGCTCCGCATCGATCCGGGAGAGTATGTCGGCATCGTTGGCAAGTCGGGCTGCGGAAAATCTACGCTCATGCGCCTGATGCTCGGTTTCGAAAAGCCGCTGACGGGCGGTATCTACTACGACAACTACGACCTGGCGAAGGTTGACAAGACCTCGCTGAGACGCAAGATAGGCTGTTGTCTGCAGAGTGGTAGCCTGTTTACAGGCGACCTGTTCCATAACATCACCATCACAGCCCCCTGGGCTACGCATGAGGATGCGTGGGACGCACTACGCATGGCCTGTCTGGAAGACGACGTGCGCAACATGCCGATGGGACTCCATACTGTGGTACAGGAAGGCGGCGGCGGATTCAGCGGCGGACAGAAGCAGCGTATCCTCATCGCCCGTGCCCTCATCTCGAAGCCCGACATCATCTTCTTCGACGAGGCGACATCGGCACTCGACAACATCTCGCAGAAGGCCGTGAGTGACAATCTCGACGAGCTGATGTGTACCCGAGTGGTCATCGCCCACCGACTCTCTACCATCCGCCACTGCGACCGCATCATCGTTCTCGACAAGGGGCGCATAGCCGAGGAAGGTACGTTTGAGGAACTGATGGAGAACAAGGGACTTTTCTACGAAATGGCACAGAGACAATTATAAAGTATGAAGAAAGTAATGATATTCATGGCCATAGCTGCGATGACAGCAGGCTGCGGCGGTGGCCAAGCCGGGAAAGAAACCCCTGCGAACGACACTACGAAGATAGCTGTGGCCGACTCGGTTGCGACGGTTGCTGGCGAAACGGTGCAGAAGACATTGCCGCTGCCCGAAAGCGGCGGGATGAGGACAATGGGAAAAGTGGTGGCCGAACACTTCGCCGACCTGTCGTTCGAGACGGCCCTGCCCATCGAGCGTGTCCTTGTTCATAATGGTCAGCAAGTGCGCCGTGGTCAGGTTCTGGCCCAGCTCGACCAGTTCAAGCTCCGCAATGCCGTCGCCAAGCAGGAACGTGCCATCGAACAGGCCCAGCTCCAGATGGAGCAGGCTCGCCTGCAGATGCAGGATGTCATCATCTCCCAGGGATATGATCCTGACAAGACGTCGCAGGTGCCCGCCAGTGTGGTACACAATGCCGACGTGAAGTCGGGCTATGCCCTTTCAAAGAGTCAGCTCGCCTCGGCACGCATCCAACTGGCCGCTGCCCAGCATGAACTGCGGAATGGTGTGCTGACAGCCCCGTTCGACGGTGTGGTGGCCAACGTCACCGTACAGGCTCACCAGCTGGCACAAGCCGGACAGCCCGTCTGTCGGGTCATCGACATGAACGACATGGCTGTGGAGTTTCGGGTGATGGAGGCCGACCTCAGCCGCTATCAGGTAGGTACGGCAGTCGTTGTTGTACCTATCGCCGACAAGTCGAAGCAATATGCCGCCACGGTCAGTGAGGTCAACCCCATCATTGATCAGCAGGGAGCCGTCACCATCCGTGCCCATGTCGCTCAGCCTGCCAACCTCTTTGACGGTATGAACGTGGAAGTTATACTGAAATAACCTATGAGACGGATTGTCATATTTGGACTCTTTGCGGTAGTCACCGCCTCGGCGCAGCAGCGTGTGGTGCTCGACCTCGACCGTACGGTACGGTTGGCCACCGACAGCTCGCTGTCGGCTCAGAAATACCAGAGCACCTATCAGGCATCGCGCTATCAGTACCTGTCGTGGCAGGCCAGCCGCAAGCCACAGTTTTTGTTGGAGTCATCACCCTTGATGTACCAACGCTACATGACCCAACGCTATCTCTCCTTAGAGGACGTTGACGTATACCGCCAACAGCGTATGTTCTATTCTCAGGCCGGCATCACCGCCACTCAGGACATCGAGCGCTGGGGTGGACAGATATACGGCTCCACACAGCTGGGCTACCTCCGCACCTTCGGAGAACAGAACGAGACGCAGTTCATGACCATACCCATCACCATAGGCTATAAGCAGGATCTGCTCTTCTATAATCCCTTGAAATGGGCCCGACAGATAGAACCTCTCAAACTGGCGCGCACAGAGAAAGAGCTCGCCTATGGTATCGAGACTGCCTCGGAAGAGGCCGTCGGTAAATTCTTCGCCCTCGCCCTCGCACAGGATCAGCAGCGCATGGCCGAGGAGTACCTCGCCTCGTGCGACACCATCTTTGCCATCGCTGAGCGACGCTTTAAGATTGCCAGCATACCGAAGGCCGAACTGAGCATTCTCGAACTCCAGAAGACCAATGCTCGTACCACCCTCGCCAATGCCCGCATAGCCCGTAACCGTGCCGCCCAGGAACTGGCGGTCTATCTCGGTATGGACAGACGAACAGAGATTGAGCTCATCATTCCCTCAGTCATTGGCACACTGCAAGTCGATGTAGCCGATGCCATCCTCCATGCAAGGGAGAACAATCCTCAGTATCTGAGCAGCCGGCAGGTGACAGCCGAGGCCCGTCGCGAGGCTGAACGTGCCAAGGTAGAGAAGAACCTCAGCATGAACCTGAATGCCAGCATAGGTCTGAACCAGGTGGCCGACCGCTTTGCCGATGCCTACAGTCATCTGCTCTCACAGGACATGGCTACCGTCACCATCACCGTACCACTGAAGGACTGGGGGAAGCGCAAGAACGCCTGGTTGGCAGCCCGCAGTAATGTGGATGCGGCCGAGAATGCCGAGAAGGAGACGGCACGTGACACCGAACTGGAAGTGGCCCTGACCGTCACCGAATTCAACGAGCGTCAGGCTATCGTAGAGACCTCGCGTCAGGCCCTAACCATCGCTGAGGATGCCTATGCCCAGACCCTACAGCGCTTTATCCGAGGCCAGGCCAACGCCTACGACCTCTCACTGGCCCAGAGCCATTGGCAGACGGCCCGGCAGAATCAGATTGCCTCGCTTCAGAACTATTGGCTCGCCTACTACCACCTGCGTCGCCTGACCCTCTACGATTATCAGCGCCATACACCCATCAAACACAGACAGACTCTATGACACACTTCTTTGCATATTCACTAATTCGATGAGAATTCAATGCGTTGCTTAGGTGCTTCGCGGAGTCCGAAAAACGAGTGCAGGGGATAAGAAAAGTGAATGGTGAAAATAAAGTCGCTTTCACTACACTTCATGGGCAAAAGCAGGTTTTCACCATTCACACGTCCGTCTTTCAGCTTACTCAATAGACTGTAAGATGAAATCCACGGCACCATTAACTCCAAAGCGCCTTACGTTGAGCGTCATATCATAGTTACGGGCAACTTAACGAGAAGGTTGTAGAGAAGATTTTCTTTACTGAAGATAAAACGTCAGCCAATAAGAATGAGGAATCGGAGAGTAACTTATTCCGATTCTCAGCAAAGCAACTAATAAAAGGTACTCTGTATTTCAAAGGCAAGATTCTTGCTTCCGTTGAAAACATAGGTTTTAATAATATAGAGGAAGTTATCTCTCACTTGATGAAAAACCTTCCAGATACCATTCCATCGCGTTCTATGGTTTTAATACGAATCGAAAATAAAGATAAAGGGCAGAAGCAAGACTTTACCAAGCTGATTCGGTAAGAGACTAATTCATTGCGGATATGAGAAAAGTAGTACAGATGTGCTACTGTTTTTCGTCTTCCATGCAATACCTTAAGCAAATTCAACATTTATATTTTTGTAAACTCACAGTAAACATGCAGTAAACAGCTACTCAAAAAATAGTAAACTATTTGTAAACTTTGCGTCGAATTCGTCACATTTATCGTGATTATCGTTTTAAAAGAAATTGGGTGTAACATCCTATTTTAAAGGACGTTACACCCAAATTATTGATATTCAGAATCTTGCGATTACTCCTCAACAGCAGCCTGCGCGGCAGCAAGGCGGGCGATGGGCACGCGGAAGGGAGAGCAAGATGCGTAGTTCATGCCAATCTTAGCGCAGAACTTCACAGAGCTGGGCTCACCACCGTGCTCACCACAGATACCGCAGCGGAGGTCAGGACGTACCTCACGACCTTCCTTCACAGCGAACTTGATGAGACGGCCAACACCCTTCTGGTCGAGTACCTGGAATGGGTCAACCTTCAGAATCTTCTTGTCGAGGTATACAGGCAGGAACGAAGCGATATCGTCGCGGCTGTAACCGAAGGTCATCTGAGTAAGGTCGTTGGTACCGAATGAGAAGTACTGAGCCTCTGAAGCAATCAAATCAGCTGTCAGGGCAGCACGAGGAATCTCAATCATTGTACCAATCTCGAACTCTACCTCTGTACCGTACTCAGCGAATACCTCCTTAGCGGCATACTGGATAACTTCCTTCTGCTGCTTGAGCTCGTTGATAGTACCAATCAGAGGAACCATGATCTCTGGCATTGGGTTCTTACCCTCCTTCTTCAGCTCGCAGGCAGCACCGAGGATAGCCTTAGTCTGCATAGCGGTGATTTCAGGGAAGGTGATACCCAGACGGCAACCACGGTGACCCAGCATTGGGTTGTTCTCAGCGAGAGAGTCAACACGACGCTTGATATCCTCTACGCTAACGCCCATCTCCTTGGCCATAGTCTCCTGACCAGCCAGATCGTGGGGAACGAACTCATGCAAAGGAGGATCGAGCAGACGGATGTTCACGGGCAGACCGTCCATAGCCTCGAGGATGCCCTTGAAGTCAGCCTTCTGATAAGGCAGCAGCTTAGCAAGAGCCTTCTCACGTCCGGCAACGCTGTCGGCGAGAATCATCTCACGCATAGCAACAATCTTCTTATCCTCGAAGAACATGTGCTCAGTACGTGTCAGACCGATACCCTTGGCACCGAACTCACGAGCGAGCTGAGCGTCACGAGGAGTATCAGCATTGGTACGAACCTGCAGCTTGGTGTACTTGTCGCAGAGGTCCATCAGCTCCTTGAAGTCACCAGAGAGCTCAGCAGCCTTGGTGGGAACCTCACCAGCATAAACCTGACCAGTAGTACCGTTCAGAGAGATGTAGTCACCCTCCTTATATACAACGCCGTCGATCTCGACAGTCTTGTCCTTATAGCTTACATTCAGAGCGCCAACACCTGATACGCAGCACTTACCCATACCACGAGCCACAACAGCAGCGTGAGAGGTCATACCACCACGAGCAGTGAGGATACCCTCAGCAGATGCCATACCAGCCAAATCCTCAGGAGAGGTCTCGATACGTACGAGCACTACCTTGTGACCATCGTTGTGCCAAGCCTCAGCATCGTCAGCGTGGAAGACAATCTGACCACAAGCAGCACCAGGAGATGCGGGCAGACCCTGAGCGATTACCTTAGCAGAAGCAAGGGCCTTCTTATCGAATACGGGGTGCAACAGCTCGTCGAGCTTCTGAGGCTCGCAGCGCATGATGGCGGTCTTCTCGTCAATCATACCCTCGTGGAGCAGGTCGATAGCAATCTTCACCATAGCAGCACCGGTGCGCTTACCGTTACGTGTCTGGAGGAACCACAGCTTGCCCTCCTGAACGGTGAACTCCATATCCTGCATATCGTGATAGTGGTGCTCCAGCTTGTCCTGGATGCCATTCAGCTCAGCATAGATCTCAGGCATAGCTTCCTCCATAGAAGGATACTTGGCTACGCGCTCCTCCTCAGAGATGCCAGCGCGCTCAGCCCAACGCTGAGAACCAATCTTCGTAATCTGCTGTGGGGTACGGATACCAGCCACAACGTCCTCACCCTGAGCGTTAACCAGATACTCACCGTTGAACAGGTTCTCACCGTTAGCGGCGTCACGGCTGAAGCAAACACCAGTAGCAGAGGTGTCGCCCATGTTACCGAATACCATGGCCATAACTGATACGGCTGTACCCCACTCGTCGGGAATGCCTTCCATCTTACGATAGAGGATAGCGCGCTCGTTCATCCAAGAACGGAACACAGCGCAGATAGCGCCCCAGAGCTGCTCGATAGGATCGTTGGGGAAGTCCTTACCAGTGCGCTCCTTGATGGCAGCCTTAAACAGCTTAACCAGCTTCTTCAGGTCTTCAACAGAGAGGTCCTTATCCAGAACAACACCGCTCTCCTTCTTCACCTTCTCGATAATCTCCTCAAATGGGTCGATATCGGTCTTGTTGACGGGCTTCATCTCCAGCACGACGTCACCGTACATCTGTACGAAACGACGATATGAGTCGTAAACGAAGTGAGGATTGTTGGTCTTTGCAGCCATACCCTCAGCAACCTCGTCGTTAAGACCCAGGTTCAGGATAGTGTCCATCATACCAGGCATAGAAGCACGGGCACCAGAACGTACAGAAACCAACAGAGGATTCTTAGCATCACCGAACTTGCAGTTCATCAAGTCCTCGATGTGCTTAACAGCTGCCATCACATCGTCGTTCAGCAACTCCATGATTTTCTGCTGACCGACCTGATAGTACTCGTTACAGCAGTCTGTAGTGATTGTGAAACCTGGAGGAACAGGCACACCAATGTGGTTCATTTCAGCAAGGTTTGCACCTTTACCACCGAGTTCCTCACGCATTTTCGCATTACCTTCGGCCTTACCGTTACCGAAGAGGTAAACTCTTTTTTGACTCATAGTTTGTGTATTATTAAGTAATAAATTGTTGTATTTATCAGTTGGACTGCAAAGATACGATAAAAAATTTATTTATGCAAATAATTTTTCCTTTTTTATTTTTGTTTATAATGAATACCTCCTAGAGTGTCTGGTTTTAGCAGTCTGGAGACACCCACCCAAGGGCGGTTTCCGTGACGACAACTCTCGTAGAAAGCATGCAGGAAATAGCGCCATCCGAAGCACCGTGCCATACCTATATAATATAATACAGAGAGCTGGTAACGACCATATCCACGTTGGCGCAACAGACGATTGACACGCAGTCGCGACTGCCCATTACTCTCCAGATGTTCACGATCCAGGGTCGACGTGATGCTACCAGAACGCACGGTGATGCAGTAGAGCGGTCGTTCGTCAACGGCAACCTGCCTAGCTGTCAGTCCAGCGACGACCGAGAAATAGCAGTCGTTGCCTGAGGGAATGTCTTCAAAGCGGATGTTGTTATCGATTATCAACTGCCGTCGAATCATCTTTCCCCACGGATTGGTGTACAGACAGCGAAAGACATCAGGATTGTCGTGTTCACGGTGATAGCGTTGGAAGAGCAGCTTGACGGAACGGTCCCTATACGCAGGTTCCAACGTTTCGGAATAAGCACTGACAACATCAAAGAACACGATGTCTGCACTATCGTCTGCATGAGCACTGATAAGGTTGGAAGCCTCCGGCATAAAGTAGTCATCAGAGTCGGCAAAAAGTACCCACTGTCCCGTAGCCCGCTGCAATCCGACGTTACGGGCATCGCCTGCGCCACAGCCAGTGCTGTGACAAAGCAGGAAATCGAAGCGCTGGCGAAGCATCTCAACCTGTTGTAATTCCTCGTCGCTACTGTTGTTATCAACCACGATAACCTGTGGCGAAAGCACCCACGGAATGCTGTCCAGCAAGCGTTCAAGCAGACTGGCTGTATTCTTGTGAGGAATGACAATACTATACACTTTTGTTTCCGGTTTTTGACTTATCGTCTGCAAAGGTACAAAATTATTCATAATTGATAATGCATAATTCAGAATTATTTATTATCTTTGCCGAAGAATAACGAAACGACAACAGGCAATGCACATTTTGTACGTCATAGAGAAAATGTCAGGTGTTGGGGGCATGGAGCGTATCTTTGCCGACAAAATCAACTGGCTGGCACGTCAGGAGGACATCAAGGTTACCTTGTTGTTGGTATGGAAAGACCAGCAGAGACCTGTATTCAATCTTGACAGCAGGGTTCACATAGAACACATTGACGCACAGATGGTGAAGGGAGGACTCACCTACCCGATTGTCGTATGGCGCTATAACCAGTTGGTGAAACGCCTGAAACCTGACGTCACCGTACTGTCGTGGGTGATTGGTGCTATGCTCGCCACCTTCGGCAAACATGTGGGAAAGACCATCTTCGAGCTACACCACTCAGCGGCAACCATGAAGCATGCCTGGTTATTGCGCACCCTGCAACGCCGTACGGATGTCGTAGTAACGCTGACTCCTGAGGATGCTCAATTCTTTACGCAAGCACAACAGG
>Ga0310695_10007341_pt1 | contig 17647 bp, 16 predicted proteins | sample RumenRJG_04DNA_FD_203882 | JGI IMG/M metagenome (GOLD analysis project Ga0310695, IMG submission 203882) | Bovine rumen microbial communities from Lethbridge, Alberta, Canada - RJG_04 (v2) (version 2) | ecosystem: Host-associated > Mammals > Digestive system > Stomach > Rumen | place: Canada...
CTCGTCCATTCCCTTGGGATCGGCCGAAGTGGAGAATATTTCTTTCACTGTTCCGGAATTTGTCTGTATGCAAAAAACCGCAAGGTCTTTATGACCGTCTAAACCTACGTAATACATGTGGGGTTTGTTCCTTTCAAACAAACCGCACACACCCGTCTTTTTAGAAACTTTGGTAGACGAATCACCTTGTCCGAGAGCTGTAGTGGCAGGTTGATCCTGCCACCGTTGCTCTCGGTGGAGTCGGATTAACCTCGGCTTGCGTCGAGGGGTCGAGTTTCAGAGGTCGGAGAACTTCCTCTTGCCGGTGATGAGGTCGTCGATGATGGTGGGTGCGTCATCCATCCTGATCCTCTTCTGCTCGGTGGTGTCCCTGTCCCTGATGGTGACGGTACCCTTGAGGTCCCCGTCCAGGGTGTCGTAGTCGACGGTGATGCACCAGGGGGTACCGGCCTCGTCCATGCGGGCGTACCTCCTTCCGATCTGTCCGGCGTCGTCGTAGTAGGCCTCGGCGCGGTGGGTGTGGACCGCCTCGCAGAGATCCCTGGCGACGGTGTCGAGCCCGTCCTTGGCCATCAGGGGGAACACTCCGACCTTGATGGGGGCGACCTCGGGGGTCAGCCTGAGGACGGTGTAGTCCTCCTTCTCGTCGTAGGAATACGCATGTTCCAGCACGGTGTAGAAGATCCTGTCGAGACCGCAGGAGGGCTCGATGACGTTGGGGATGATCCTCTCGCCGGAAATCTTCTCCTTGACCCTCACGACGTTGAACTTGTCGGAGTCGAGGACCATCTCCTCGCCGTCGACGGTGATGGTGAGCTTGCCGTCGACGATGTCGGCGGGGGCCTTGGCCTCGATGGCGTCGGTGACTGCCTTGGCCTTGCCCTTGAAGGTGGGGCCGATGACCTTGTGGTTCGCCTTCACCTTGTCCATCTCGACCTCGCGGGGCTCGTCGTACTTGACGAAGTGGGAGAGGTCGGTGCCGGAGAACTGTCCGTGCCTGGTGAGGTCCCAGGCGCCGCGGTCCGCCACACCGGTGATCTCGGTCCATCCGATGGAGAGGAGCGCCTCCGCGTCCCAGCAGTCGTTGGCGTAGTGGGCCATCTCGTCGGGCATGTGCTGCCTGAACCTGAGCCTTGCTGGGTCTACGCCGCACCTGACCAGGAGCTGCTTGGTGGTGCCCACGAAGTATGCCAACGCCTCGTTGGCGATGACTTTCTTCTCGACGGCCTCGCGGACGGTCATGGTGACTGTTTCCGAGCCGGTGTTGGGGAGCAGGGTGAGGACCTCGTCCGCCATCTCGGGGAACCTGGGCCAGGTCTTGTCCTCGGGGTCGATGAACAACTCGACCTCCATCTGGTTGAACTCCCTCATCCTGATCATGCCCTGCCTGGGGGCAATCTCGTTCCTGTAACTCCTACCGGTCTGCATGACTCCCAGGGGGAGCTTCTCCCTGTTGTACCTGTAGAGGTTCTGGAAGTTCATGAAGATACCCTGGGCGGTCTCGGGCCTGAGGTATCCGACACGGGAGGTGCCGGGACCGATGTTGGTCCTGAACATGAGGTTGAAGTCCTCGACGGGACCGAGCTTGCCGCCGCAGGTGAGGCACTTGACGTTGTGCTTCTCGAATGCCTCCTCCAGCTCCTTCTCGGTCATGGTGTCGGGGTTGTCGTAGTACTCCTTCACCAGGTGGTCGGCCCTGAAGGGGGCGCCGCACTTGGTGCAGTAGGTGATCTTGTCGGCGAACTTGTCGAGGTGGCCGGAGGCCTTGAAGACCTCCCTGGGTCCGACGTATTCGGAATCGATCTCGACGAAGCCCTCCCTTCCCTTGTAGAGGGACCTCCAGACGTCGACGATGTTGTTCCTCAGGCTGAAGCCGAGGGGCCCGTAGTCGTACATGCCGGCCACTCCGCCGTAGATGTCGTAGGAAGGCCAGATGAATCCCCTGCGCTTGAACAGGGCCATCAGGGTATCCATCGTCTTGTCATCGCTCACTCGAGCACCCCGGTGACGGCGCGGAGCACGTCCACGTCGTAGATCATGCCGCAGAGCTCGTCCTTGGTGCCGCGGACGGGGATCTGTCCGAAGTCGTTGGTGATCATCAGGCGGGCGACCTCGTTGAGGGTGGTCTTCCTGAAGACGGTGAGGGGCTTGGGGACCATGTAGTCCTTGATCGCCTTGGTGTTGTTGAAGTAGTCGCTGGTGGCGGTGTAGAACAGGGGCAGGACGTTCCTGAGGCCGATGAGCTTGGTGTCGGAGACGCCGAGCTTGGCGGCGGCCTCCTCGTCGGAAACCTGGTCGTTGAACATGTCACGGTCGGTGAGGATTCCGGAGAGATCTCCCTTGGCGTCGAGGATGCAGAGGGCGGCGACGTCGCTGACCCTCATGGCGGCCACGGCGTAGGAGATGGGGTCCTCCTCGTAGGCGGTGACGCAGGTGGTGTTGATGACGTCCTCCGCGGTCATGGCGGTCTTCATGGTCCTGATCTCCTTCAGGATGTCGGTAGGGGTGATGATTCCGACCAGCTTGTTCCCGTCGACCACGGGGATCCTGTGGATCCTCTTCTCGGCGAAGATCCTGGCGGCCTCGGGGAGGGGCGCGTAGGGGGAGATGGTGATGATGTTCTTCTTCATGATAAGGGAGAGCTGGGTCTCGTCGAATTTCTTGAAGATGTCCCTCCTGGAGACGATTCCCATCAGCTTTCCGTCGGACGCACGGACGACGGGAAGTCCGGTGAGCTTGTTCCTCACCATCATGTTGATAACTTCATTGCGGCTTCCGGGGACCTGTGCTACGATAGGTGCGGGGGTCATTACGTCTGCTACTGTCTTCATTTCTGTTCACTCCTTGATCTTGACTGCCATGACGGGGCATTCCGTGTTCGCTATCACGTACTGGGTGACGCTTCCCATGAGCATCTTCCTGATTCCGGTCCTGCCGGCGGTCCCCATGACCACCAGGTCAAACTTCTCGGCCAGCTCCGCGATGGTCCTGCCGGGGTTGCCCTCGGCGGAGACGGTCTCGCAGGATACCCCCAGAGACTCCGCCATCTCGGCGGCCTTGACGAGGACCCTGTCCGACTCCTCGCCGAGGATGTCGTCCACGTCGTCGGGGTCGGTGTTGACTGCCATCTGGAGGTAGGCGGCGCGGTCCTTCACGAAAAGGATGGTGACGGAGGAACCCGCGGCCTTGGCGAATTCGCAGCCCTTCACGATGGCCTCGTCCGAATAAACGCTGCCGTCCACGGGGATCAGGATTTTCTGGTAACTCATACGGGGGATGCTCCCATTTCACAGGGAAGGGACGCGGTCCGCGGAGGACCAGGCCGATTCGGGTCCGGTGCCGTTCAGCGGAAGGACGATGTATTCCTCTTCCCTCTTACACGCGTGTATCCCGCGGGTGCGATATAATAATTCTGTCGCACCCGCCGTCATGCACTCCCATATCCAACCGTCATACTCCGCGCTACCCAGGATCTCCCTGAAGAGCGCGGCCTCGGGACGGAGGTCGGGGGTGCAGAGCATGGCGTTGTCTGTTCCCAGAGATACAGTGCATCCGAGGTCCATCATCCTCCTCAGGGGAGGGACCTTCCCGAAGAAGCGGTTGGAGCGGGCGCAGACGGATATCGGTATGCCGGCTTCTGCGCACTTCCTCAGGTCCGAATCGGAGGCCTCGCACATATGTACCAGGAAGGCGGGTTCGAGGGAGAGCACGGAATCGATATCCTCCCTGATCCTCTCGCTGCAGTGGATGGCGAAGGGCTTCCCGGCGGCATGGGTAGCATGGGCGGCCTTCTCGGCCTCGGCATAGCCTACGTCGGTGAGGGAGGAGAGGGCTATCCCGTCCGCTGCGGAGAGCAATTCGTCGAGCTCGGAAGGGTCTGCGGCGGGTGCCGAAGGGCGTCCGAGGATCACTGCGCTGGCACATGCTTCGCGCGCCATCCGGCATCCCTCCGCCCCGCCCTCGCGGAAGTCCACGAAAGTGCCGATCCCGTTCGCCCTTGCCTGCTCCCCGAAGGCATGCATGTCATTCACAAGGACGTCCCGCGGGGTCTCCCGCAGATAGCGGTGCTTGAGCCCGTTCGGAGGGGCCACCAGCTCCTCGAGGGTCATCCCGGGCTCCGGCTTCGCCCCCGCATCGGCGCAGTGGGTGTGCGTATCGATCAGGAAAGGCAGTATGACCCCGTAAAGATCGGCCTTCCCCGCACAGGGGCCCTCAAAGAGCTCGGTGACCCCGCCCTCGGAGACGGCGTGGCCGCGGACCATCCTCCCGTCGATGAGCACGAAACCGTCCGCGACCGTCATGGACGATACCAGTTGGTGTGGATATAAAAAGAGCACGAAGCTACCGAGATATAGAACGGAACCCGGGATCGGTGAGGATGGAAAAAGGATGCCGGGTCCGAAGACCCAGCAGTGAATGTTTCAGGCCCAGTAGGGCTTCTTGACGAACTTGTACGCCGACAGGCAGGCGGTGGCGGCCTCGCCGCATCCGGTGATGATCTGCTTGTACTTTCCGGGGTAATCGACGACATCTCCGCAGGCGAAGATTCCGTGCCTGTTGGTGCTCATGTCGAACCCGCACTTGACGAGCCCGTTCTCGGTGAGTTCCAGTCCCCACCTGGTGAGCGCTCCGAGGTCGGCGGTGATTCCGATGTTGATGACGGCCAGGTCGGCGGGGATCTCGATCTCCTTCTTGTCCTGGTCCAGGAGTGTGATGCTTGTGAGCTTGTCGGTTCCGTTGAAAGATTTGACGGAGCAGCTCATGTACTGCTTGACGGCGCTCTCGTTGAGGTTCTTGACATTGATCTCGTCGGCCCTGAACTCGGGCCTCCTGTGGACGATGGCGGTCTCGGTGACGGTGTCGGCGACCATGGCCATCTCGATGGCGCTGTTGCCTCCGCCGAAGAGGACCACCTTCTTTCCGACGAGGTGCTCCTTGAGCGGGAGGAAGTAGTTGACTCCCTTGCCTTCGAGTTCTGCCTCTCCGGGGGCGTCCATCTTCCTGGGTGCGAACTCTCCCATTCCGATGGCGATGATGACCGAGTTCGCTTCATACTCGTTGTCCTGCGTCTTCACGATGAGTTTCTGGTCACCGTCTATGATGTCGATGACCTTCTGGTGCTCGCGGATCTCGCAGTCCAGGGATTCTGCCTGTGCGTAGAGCTTGTCGGAGAGCTTCCTAGCCTGGATGTTCTCGTATGCGGGATAGTTGTGGATACCCTTCTCGGGGTAGAGTGCGACCAGCTGTCCTCCAACGGTCCCGGATTCCAGAATCAGCGTGCTCATCATCTTGGACCTCGCATAGATCCCGGCGGTGAGACCTGCAGGTCCGGCTCCGATAATCACAACGTCGTATGCCATCCTCCCGCGGAATGGATTATGTTATAAAAAACAGTACCGCCCAGACTGTGGTTAATGCGGGGGAATTCGTAGAACAAAGTTGAAAACCCTCAATATTTCTACGAAATCCGTACCAATGCTGTGAATACCGTCGGGGTTCCCGCCGTTCCTCGTAGAATGGGTAAGTAATCTGATTCCGACCGGCTTCCGGAAGATATGGAACCCGAAGTGCCAGCATGTGCGGAACCTATCTGTGTCCCCGGGATCGGGGAGCCCCCGGGCGCAGGCGAACATATTTGTATGTTCACCGATTCCTGGGAAGCATGGTAAGCATCGACTGGAATTACTTCATCCCCCTCTTCGCCGCCATGGCAGTGTTCCTCATCGGAATGTTCGCATACAACGCGAAGAAGAAGGACAACGAGTAAATCCGTTTACCGCCGGAAGGCGGATCCCAATTTTACATACCGCCGGGTTTAGGCTCGGCCCTGCAATGATTCCCTTTGATTCTGCCTGGTGTTTCGGAAAAATGCAGATGGCTGAATCGCGGACAATACGTGTTAAATTGGATGTATTTTCATATCTATTGACTTCGAATTTTTGATAATTTTCATCGTGTCGGCTTTTTGTCTGAACATCTTTTAAATACCTTAACGCCGAGAAAGAACAGATTAAGACTGTATCGGAGGTAATGCCTATGAATGCACACAACGCACAGCCCTTCACCGAGCGCAAGACGCTCATCGCCCTCGCCGTCCTAGCGGCAGTGCTGGCCGTTGTGATGGCAGTGTGCATCCCGTTGGCCTCCGGCAACAGTTCCGCGGCAACCGATTACCAGTTGCACTTCGAACCCAACGGCGGAAAGGTCTTCTGCGGGGACACAGAGGCGCCCTATTACGTGGCGGTATCCGACGAAGCACAAATGATCTATGTTCCCGGCGCCACGTTCAGCGTCCGTGTACCCGACCCGTCGACTCCCTTCAACAACGGATTAGACTTCAAGCTCCTCAACGGAGAGGACATTGTCGACGAAGGCGATGACCTCGGCAGTTATTTCACCGTAACATACGCCGGATCAGATAGCACGTACGTATTCACGGTGGTAGTGAACGAAAGTCTGTATACGAACAAGACCGGCTGGGACAAGATCGTGATTCACCCGCAGAGGGACGGAGTCCCGACCTCCTCCTGGGGAGTTATAAGGCTGATTCCCAAGGCGGAACCCGCCGCAGGCTCTTCGGCCACCTTCGGAGGAGTCGGTCACACGGACAGCCTGGAGATCCTCAGCGGCGCGAGCAGCACCGTATATCTTACCATCACTGACAACATGAACTATGACGAGGTTGAGTACAGGTATGTCAAGGAGGGTTACTCCCTCGCAGGATGGAGTCCCGACAGAGTCGTTACCGCCGAATCCGAGATCTATCCCGAGAACATGGTCATGAGCATCGACCATGACCTGAGCCTATATGCCGTATGGGTGCCCAACACTTACACGATCAGGCTGATCGTCGGAGAGACCACATCCGATTACAGGATCGCATACGACCAGAACCTCGACACCACCCACATGAAGAACATGGTCCCCTCGGACATGACCGACTATGCGATCGTGGGATGGAGCCCTACAGTACTAGAAACTGTGGTTGAAAGTCGTACGGTAAATACCCAATCAGTCTCTTCGACAGTTTACATTTTGAGTGATGAAGCATCCGCATATCCTTTGAATATCAAGTACCGCGAAGTGCCCGAAGATGGCATTCTTACCTTATATCCAATCTATGCGATAAAAACAACTATAGGAGCACAGACAAAAGTTACCCTCTCGAACGCTCAGGGATGCTACTACTTCACTGGTACCGGATCCGATGCTAAGATAACTGTAACCGATAATAGGACACCTGACGTGAACACAAGATATCCCTACGTATTCGTTGACAATCTGAATATTACGTCTGCATCAGACTCTCCACTTTCGCTAACTGGTAAGGCTAAGGTCTTCCTAACAGTCTTAGGTGACAGCACATTTACAGGAGGGAATGATGATCCGACCAACAGTCTCCATAGGGGTTTCGCAGGAATCAATGTCAAATCCAATACTACTCTTGAGGTAACAGCACTATCTACCGGAACCCTCACTGCGAAGGGTGGAGATGTACTGTCGGGAGAACTCTGGTATGGTACATCGAAATCCGGAGCAGGTATAGGATCTAACTGGAATACCTCTCTTGACGACGAGGGCTGCGGAAACATAATCGTAAACGGTGGAACAGTCTACGCAGTTGGTGGTACCGCACACGCACATTATACTGGACGGTTTTACAGGGCTTATGCAGGCGGAACATTGATTTCTGCACAGGGTATCGGAGGATCGGGCGCGGTTATGACCTTTAACGCAGGGGCCATAACCTCCACTACAGGTAAAATCTGGAGATATGATGACAATGTGAATGAGTCACTTTTGACTGATGTAGGTACGCCATCTGAGCCTCTCTACTATACCGTCCCTAACAGCAATATAACCGTCAATAAAAGTCAAGCTATAGTAATCGCTGTAGGTCTGTCAGGAGGTACCACCATCGGTGACGACCTTGTAAAGATACAGTTCATCTTCACCGGCAATCCGATAGGTGGTGCACAGACGGTTACCTTCATCTTCGACGGAGTGGAGCACGGAATTAATCTCGGTGGTGCGATGATCACCAGCGGAGACATCTTCGAGATTCCCTCTTCATCCATCAAGGCAGGGGCAGAAGTTAAGCTCAATACCCAAAAGGGTAACTACTTTACCGCAGACTCAAGTCACGTAACTTATGATTCTGTCAACAAGCGGTATCGCATCGAGATGACCCATGATACTGGATCCTACCACGGAGACGTCAACATCACTGTAAACGAAAGCGCGGTTAACCAGAGTGAAAACTACTTCGGAGAGATAGACCTCTACGAATCATTCAATATCGAGGGCAGTAATGATAACACAGATGTGACCATAACCCTGACTCTGCTGGACACATATGTCCTGAAGAGCGCATCAATCACGCAGAATAAGGGTAGTGGCGCATCTATATCTTTCGTTAAGAGCGGAAATGTGTACATCGTTACCGCGCATGTCATGATGGGGCAGGGAGACCCAAACCAAGGCGGAACTGGAGGAATCACCAACAACATCAACCTGGAGATCGACAGGAAGCTGGACACGGTCGAGTTCAACATCCATTACAACGGAGACCAGGCAGACATCGAAGACATCCTGAGTGCATTGGTAAACTCTCCTGAACCCCTGTCGCGTGAGTCATGCGATGGAGTATGGTTCGAGCTTTGGAATAACGACTCTCGCGTAAAGAACGATCAAGCACTCCAAAGCCCAGATTATTTCACTGTAAAGACGACCCCTGCTGATGATAGTGTGGGATTCACCATCACAATAAAGAAAGCACTTGTCGATGCAAACTTTTACAGCAGCACGTACCACGTCAGAATCTACCCGACATCCAACGGTGAGATCCAGACACAGTATGGTTTTGTGAAAGTCACTCTCTCGGGATACACTGGCTCGGCAACCGGAAATTTCGATAATAACAACGATTTAACGGTCCGTTCTCCCACCAACAATAGACCTACCTCGACTGTGTACCTCACTCTGACTTACGAGGAGGATCGTCCCTTTGTGCAGAACGTCTACCACAACGATTCCAGGACCTATCTTATTGACATCACTCACGGTGGCAACTCCCTCTATCTCAGCGGAGTATATCTGAACAGTGTCAGGGACGATATCCCTGCGTACGACTTCGGAGAGGGAGGATATCTCTACACCATCAACAACATCACAGGCAACGTAACTGTTGATCTGTACTTCGTGGACAGTGTCAAGGTCACCTTGGACCAACCTGCACACACGGTCACCCAGTTCGTTAACCTCAACCGTGCCAGCATGACTGGCGACTCCGATCCCGCCAACGGATACATCTATATCAGGAGCGGGACCTACGCCAACTTCACGGTGGATATCGCTCCCGGTGACGAGGGATACTGGGGAATCTCATACATCATGAAGAACGGCAGCAGCAGCAACTTCATCCCGTTCAGGCTAGGACACGTATACACCACCGGAAACCTCACCGCAGACCTCGTGCTCACCCCGTACGTCACGAACCTGATCCCCTACGTCTACCTCGCAAGCAATCCCCAGAACCTGCAGTCCCTGCCCCACCTTTACGTGGCGGAAACCGGGGACGAGACCGAATACCATGAAGGAACCGGTCAGGTAGACTACGGACCCCTCGAATGGTACAGATTCAAGGTACCCAAGGACTCCCAGGTCGCATTCCCGACGCTGGACGAATTCATAGCCCTCTGCCAGGAACAGAACATGATGAACCTCATCAAGCCCGGATACGTCCTGGCCGGTTGGTACTATGACGGAACCGTGTATACCCCCGGAGGCACCCCCGACAATGTCAAGGTGTCTGTCAACACCGTACTGACCGCGGTATGGACCCAGGAGGAGATCCAGTACACCATCAGCTACGAACTCGGCATAGACCTATCCCTCGCCAATCCCGAGACATACACCGTGACTACCAATGGATTCACCCTCATCAATCCGAGCCGTGCCAACAACCCCGGATACGAATTCATCGGATGGACCGGGACCGGACTGGACGAGCCGACGATGACCGTCACGATCCCCAGGGGCAGCACCGGCAACAGGGAATATACCGCAGTCTGGAAAGAGGCGGCGGAACTGGTCATCACCCTCAAGGACACCCTGAACCTCGTCCTCATCGACAACCCCGTCAGGAACGGAGTCTACGGAGAGAAGTACATGGATCTGAACCTCCCCATCTACGGTAACACCGTCAAGGACGATGTCACCTATGTGTTCGCAGGATGGATGATCGACGGAGGTGATACGATTCAGAGCGGTACGACCATCATCATCGATGAGGACCACGACATCATCATCATCTGGCAGCTCAAGAACTACTACCCCATATACGTGAACGGTTCCGCCCAGGGAGACATCAAGTCGAACGTGAACCGCTGCGAGTTCGATGAGAACGGAGATGCGAAGTATCCCGCAATCATCTCCATCACCCCCGTCAGCGGATACTACATCACCGCCATCACCATCAGAGATACGGGAAAGCCCACCACGACCTTCGTTCCCAATCTGCTGTCTGCGACATACGACGACACGAACGGATACAGCCTGTACACGGAGACCGCCGTGTTCAAGAAGAAGGCCGACACCGCCAACACCTGGACCTATGACTACTATCCGCACGGAATCGCCATCGTCACCGTGACGTTCGCTGCCCTGGAGTACACCGTGACCATCCACACCGGCGTCGACCAAAGCGGAGAGGCCACCTATCACTACGGAGTGGGACACTCGATCACCATCCAGGCACCGAACGACACGCTCACCCATGAGTTCACCGGCTGGGCGACCACTTCCACCGGAGAAGTGGTCTACGAGACCGAGATTCGTCCCGGTACCGACTTCAAGTACGGAAACAGGGTATTCTACGAGATCTGGGAGGTCATCAAGACGACGTACACCATAACCTTCAGTTCGACAGGAGGAGTGTACGCCCCCACCATGGATTACGAATACGATCCCGAGCACCCTCACACCACAGTGACGATAAACAACCCCGCCAGCTGGGCCAACCACAAGTTCAAGGGCTGGTTCGAGAATCCCTCGTTCACGGGCGAACCGCTCGTATCGTTCGACTCATACAGGCAGGAAGACTTCACCCTCTACGCCAAGTGGGCGGAGATGGCATCGTTCTCCGTATACGACTTCGTTTACGACGGGGGCCAGCACATCGGAGTATCAGTCTACGGATGCACCGTGACCTCCGGTACCGACAGGGAGACCCAGAGCGGCGACTACACCGCCACCCTCACCCTGACCAGCGGATACGAGTGGAGGGACACCGACCAGATCGTCACCAAGACCGCCGTGTGGCACATCACCCCCAGGCCCCTCTACCTGATCTCCGAGTCAGTCTGGGGCAGCTACACCGGCGACGGATACATCCTCAGGATCGGATCCACCGCATTCACCGCCATCGGATTCGTGGGAGACGATGAGGACGATCTCAACATCACGGTCACCGGAGAGCGCAGCAGCCCCGGCATAACCGCGACCTCCATCACCTGCACCGCGAAGACCGGCCACGAGTCGACCCTCGCCAACTACAACGTACAGACCATCACAGGAACCGTCATCGTCACCGAGCCCTCGGTGGCCACGGTCACGGTGTCCAACGGACTGCAGCCGACCAGCGGTCCCGCCGCCCCCGCCATTCAGGCGGCAGTTAACCCTACCGGCTCCAGGAGGTGGATGATTTGAAGAACCGTTCGGTCGCAACAGCAATCACAGTCATCGCCGTCGTACTGATGGCAGGAGTTGGCATCGGATTCGCAGCGAGCTCATCGCTCAATCTCAACGACAACAGCCTGTCGGCCAAGGCATACAGCATCGATGTCGGAGGCAGCGTATCCGGCCTCGTCGTCCCCGAACCCTATCACACGGGAGCTACCATACCGCCCAACGAGACCGAATCCCTGAGCGGATATTCCCTGAACATCGACTGGAACGACGAGAGCAAGACCGTCAGGGCCTGGCTGTTCCTGGATGCAGGTGCCTGGCTTTACGTGAGCTCCGTATCCATCACCATCTACGACACCACAGGCGAGAACGGTGCGACCTACCAGTTCCAGAACGGAGGACAGAGCGGATGCGCCACCGATGCCATATCGGGCCTCTCGGACGGATCGCACCCGTTCACCCTAACCTTCTCGTACAAGGCCGGAGACGTCCCCTATCTCACCTACGACAGCGGCACCAGTATCTGGTCCAACGGATGCAAGCTCACCTTCGCGGCAGGCAGCGACGACCCCCTGAGCTGACTGGATACACAGAGGACCGTTTGGGGCTACTCTTATATATCCAACTATTCATTTGATAGTTGGTGTTACAAATGGTAGCAATCCCTGAGAACGTACTGGCCCTCCTGAAGGACCCTGAAGCCAAGAAAGTGATCAGCACCGTCTGCCCCGGCAACAGGCCCCACACCGTCACCGCGGGAACCATCGGCGCCGTCGGCGACAGCCAGATGATGGTCGGAGAGATCCTCATGAAGAGGACCGCCCAAAACCTCGCCAAGAACCCCAACGCGTCCTTCGCCGTGTTCAAGGGCACCGAGGCCTACGAGATCCACTGCGTCTGCAAGGAGCAGGTCAAGTCCGGACCCCTCTACGACGGAGTCAAGGCCGTCTGCGACAAGATGAACCTTCCTCTTTCCTCCGTGTTCGTCTTCGACGTGATCTCGGTCTACAACCAGTCCGCCAGCATGGAAGCCGGCAAGAAGATTGCCTGATTGTCAAACCACGGCCCCTCCGGGGGCCTTCCTTTTTTCCAAGAAATCGGCATCGAAATCCGATGCCTGGATATATCGTTTTTCGGCACCTTGCGGTGCCTGGGTTTCAGAAGAGATGCCTGCGCGGCCTGCTGTCGGCGGGGCGGTGGTTCCTGTAGCAGTCCCTGCAGTAGACCGGACGGCCCTCGGTGGGCCTGAAGGGGATCTCGCACTCCTTCCCGCAGTCGGCGCAGGTAGCCTTGAAGAACTCCCTCGGCGCGTCCCTGCGCTGCGGGCGGCTCCCGTTCCTGTTATCGTATGCCATACATGTGTATCGGACACGGCGTATATATTCCAACTGCCGTTTTATGACGCTCACCATTTTAACCTATTAAGATTATGGACGGACCATGAGGCGCAAACCGCTCGGCGAACTGCACATCACCCCCAAACTGAGGCAATGGCTGCAGCTGAACCCCCATTGGGACGCCGAGACCAGGCAGGACAAGCTCGACCGCTTCATATTCAGGGTGTTCCCCGCGTCGGTCATCATCTTCGCGCTGATCACCGTCATACTCTTCTTCACGGCCTGGGGGAACCACACCTCCTTCGGCCATTTCCTGTATTCCGCGTGCGTATCGTACACCGCCCTGTTCATCATCCTGGGGATACCGGCCTTCATACTGTCGGAGCACAACGTCATCAAGAGCCGCTACACGGCCGCCGTCCTGTTCCTCGGAGCGGTGGTGCTGGGTCTTCTGTTCTGGTTCCTCCTGGGACCCGAGACCAACGGTCTCAACAGGTTCATCTCCGGCTTCTATTGGTTCATCAGTCGCTCCGGTCTCGAGATCACCCTGTACTCCACCGTGCTGGGCGTGGTTGTCCTCATGGTGGTCTGCGTGCTGGTCTCCTACGGGGTGCTGGCGGTCCTCGTCGCCTACTTCCGCGAGAACTACCACCGCATCCTCCTCTCCCTGGAGAAGAACGACGACTCCAAGCTCTGCCGCACCTCCAGGAAGTACTTCCTCATCCCCAGCATCATCGACGTCACCGAGGTCACCCTGGATCCCGAAGTGGATGACAACGTCTTCCAGAAGAACGTGTTCTGGAGGATGCTGGCGTACGAGATCGTCGCGGGACTCATCATCGCTTCGTACCTCTTCCTGAACCCCGTCTTCCTGCAGACCATCAACTACGGAGAGATGATGGTCATCATCATGCTCCTGTCCCTCTTCATCTCCACCCTGGTGGTGCCGGTCAGCATCCTGCGTTCGCTGGGAGCGGCGGCCCACTCCGCCGGGAACCGCCCCTACCCCCTGTGGCAGGGCATGAAGAACAAGCTCTTCCACCCCGCATTCTACGTGGGACTCTTCCTCACCCTGATGTGGATCTCACTCTATACCCAGATGGACGGACTGAGGATCGTCACCCACTATGTCGGATACCTCATCTTCATGGGCATGCTGGGAGCCATCGTCTCGTTCACGTACGTCAACGTCTTCTACGTCCCCTTCAAGAACGGTATCATCAGGAACTTCTACCAGAGGAAGAAGGACGGCAAAAAGTGATTTATCCGCGGTGCCCGTTCCTGCCCCCATGAGCGACCCGGTCTTCGAGACAGTCAGCAAGGCCAAGAGGCAGGAGGAGAGCGGCAACCCCAAGGCGGCCGCCGAGACCCTCGAGAAGTTCCTCTCCGAGAACCCCCTGAGCATCCCTCCCAGGATGGAGCTCGCCAGGCTGTACATCTACAGGCTCGGCGACAGGGAGTTCGGCATCACGCAGCTCGACGTGATCCTCGACATGGACCCGGACAACATCGACGCGCTCAAAGCGGCCACCACGGTCATGATGAGCGACAAGAAGTACCGCTTCAGGGTCGACGAGGACTACACCCGCCTGGTGGGCCTGGTGGCCGCCAGGAAGGACCCGAAGGACTTCGCCCAGGTCTGCGCCGCATATGCTGTTTTCCTGCGCAGGCAGATGGTGGACTTCCCCAAGTCCGGGGAGTACTACGAGAAGGCCATCACGGCCGTCCCGGATGCCTACGAGTACCATCAGGACTATGCCGTGCTGCTCCTCAACGACCTCAAGGACTATCCCAAGGCCAAGACCGAGCTGGAGGAGGTGCTGAGGCTCAAACCCAACAGCATCTCCGCGAGGAAGAACTACGATCTCCTCATGAAGACCAAGTACGACAAGGACGGCAACCTGAAGAAACCAACCTTCTTCAGCAGGTTCCGTCACTGATTCCCGGCGAAGAAGCCGAACATCTTGGAGATTATCCTGGCACATTCGTTCCCGGAGGCATGGTCCTCCATGAAGCCGCTCAGAGCCATGATGCCCGTATCGAATTCCAGGGTATCGTGCACGACGGCGTTCTTGTCCAGGAGGGCGTTCATCCTCAGGATGTCGGGGCGGGACGGATCGGAATCGCTGGTGACCTGGTACACGGGGGGCAGGGTGCGGAGGTCGTGGTTGGCCCAGGGGCGCATGGCCTCGCCGAGCGGTTTGTTCCTGGCCTCCACCTTCGCGATGGATTTGGAGATGCCCCTCATGATGCGGTCCCCACTCTCGGTGTCGGTCATGCCGTTGAAAAGACCCAGACCTCTCAGTCTGAATGGTACGGCACCCCTTCCGAGGACCTCCGGGAGCCTCCTCGTGTTGCAGAGCAGGGCCGTCCACACGGCCATCAGAGCGCCGTACGAGGAACCCGCCGCGTACACCCTGTCGAGGTCCATCCTGTAATCCGCCGCATGCTCCGCGGTCCACAGGAGGATGTCCATGACGGCGTTCAGAGCGGCATCCGCGCCGCTGCTGCGGGACAGGTCGGGGAACTGGCAGTTAATCACAACGAGGTCGCGCTTGGAGAGTATGCTGCAGAGGCCCAGCGCGCGCCCGCGGTTGCTCCTGTGGAAGCTGCCGCTGTTGAAGTAGAACACCACCGGCACCCTGCCGTGGGGCTCGCACGTCCATACCACGTCCAGGAGGTATCCGTTCCCGGCCCCCTCGCGGTAGGCCAGGTTCGCCTCCCTGCGGACGCCGTTGGGGAGTTCCCTCTTCCCTCCGCGTTCGAAGGCGGTCGCGACTGAATCTGATAGGCCCATCGGAGGGATTAAAGGTGTCCCGCCTATTAAATTTCGTCCCGGCAGGGCCGCTCCGAACTGGAAAGCGACAATCTTATTACCGTTCATTCCCATACCCTCGCAGAGGTATTCCTATGGAACTAAAAGGATCGAAAACCGAAGCAAACCTCCTCGCAGCATTCGCAGGAGAGTCCCAGGCCAGGAACAAGTACACCTACTACGCATCCCAGGCCAAGAAAGAGGGTTACGAGCAGGTCGCAGAGCTCTTCCTCGAGTCCGCAGAGAACGAGAGAGAGCACGCCAAGATCTGGTTCAAGCAGCTCCACGACGGAGCCGTCCCCGGCACCATCGAGAACCTGAAGGATGCCGCCAGCGGAGAGAACTACGAACACACCCAGATGTACGTCCAGTTCGAGAAGGACGCCAGGGAGGAGGGCTTCGACCAGATCGCCAACCTCTTCAAGATGGTCGGAGAGATCGAGAAGCACCACGAGGAGAGGTTCCTCGCACTCCTGAAGAACCTCGAGTCCGGAGCCGTCTTCGAGAAGGACCAGGTCGTCGTATGGAAGTGCAGGAACTGCGGACACCTCCACGTCGGCAAGACCGCACCCAAGGTATGTCCCGTGTGCAAGCACCCCCAGTCCTACTTCGAAGTCCAGGCACAGAACTGGTAAGACAGTCGCCCAAACTCCTTACCTCCCCTGCGGGGGAGGGACCTCTTTTCAAAAATAATCGGAACGGCCGCCGTATCCGGGATCATCGGAATAATAATCGGACAGGGGGATGGTCCCCCTGCCCTCAGCTTGCGAAAGCGGGTTTGCAGGTGTAAAGGAGATAGAGGACGATCAGTCCGACGATGAGACTGACGATCCCGATTCCGGAGAGGATGACGCAGGCCAGCAGCAGGATGAAGCAGACGAGGAAGTTGGTGCGCCTGTACATCATGAATGCCGCCACGAGTCCGCATGCTCCGGATGCAGCCAGGAGTCCTCCCATGAGGACCAGCGAGGCCTTGAGGTCGGCTGCGGTGAGTCCCTGCTCGAGGAAATAGTCCCAGCCGTTCTTCCCTCCGCCCATATCGGTGTTCTGGAGGGTCTCCACCAGGTAATCGGTGAAGGGTCCGGCGTTGACAGCGAAATACACTCCGATGATCAGTGCGAGAGTCGACCAGACCAGGGTGAGGATCATCGCGATGTTCAGGGTCCCGGACTTGTCCGCCCTCACGGGTTCGGCCTTGTAGGTGACTGCGGCCCCGGCCTCGGGGACGGGCTCGTCCTCGGGGACCCTGGCCCCGCAGGAAGGACAGAAGACGTCGCCCTCCTGGAGCTCGTATCCGCATTCGACACAGTATCTTTTGTCGGCCATAGGCAATCGCCTCTTTTAGCAGGTACCGATCAGAGATCTTCCTTGGAGTTGAGGGCCTTCTTGAGGATCTCCGCCTCCTCCTTGGAGATGGTGATACCCTTGCCCATCTTGGCCCTGTCGGGTGCCCACTCCCTGATGTCGTACTTGGGCTCCCTGCCGTTCCAGCTGATGATGTTGATCTCTTTGGTCCATCCCTTGGGGGACCTGGAAAGGACTGCGATAGTCTCGATGATTTCGTATTCGAACTCGGCCATGAATATCGGCTTTATTATAGGGTTAGTTATATAAAAATAAAATAGGAAAGAATAAGGCGCGCGTGCGCGTCAACGTATATGGAAACGCGCGTACATTCCGCGACTGTGTTGAATAAGTCGGGCAAAGGATCACTGGCCCGATCCATATCTGTTTTCTTCGGATGAATGCCTGTTTTTGTTTTATTCCGAACTGATGTATGTTTTTGTTCATTCTTCTAATATTTAGT
>Ga0310695_10007343_pt1 | contig 17644 bp, 20 predicted proteins | sample RumenRJG_04DNA_FD_203882 | JGI IMG/M metagenome (GOLD analysis project Ga0310695, IMG submission 203882) | Bovine rumen microbial communities from Lethbridge, Alberta, Canada - RJG_04 (v2) (version 2) | ecosystem: Host-associated > Mammals > Digestive system > Stomach > Rumen | place: Canada...
TCTGCTGTTTGTCCTGGCGCTTGTTCCCATCGCAATTGTCGGCGGGTATTTTACGGGGGTCTATGGCTGGGATGAACTTACAGACGATGTGAAGAGTCAAATTCTGGCGCAAACCGGAAACGATCTGAGCCTGTATTATCTGATCGCCACTATGCAGACCCTGATATATGCGTTGATATTTGGCTTTTTCGGCTATATTCTTTCCGAGAAAACCGGTCTCATGAAACCAGTGAGATTTGAAAAAAAGCCGATACTGGTTACGATCGTGATGACTCTGTTTACCGGTCTTGTCCTTTGCACGGATCTCTTTTATTTCAAGAACCATATCCCGCAGGTCGCGGCAATGTATCAGGGAAAGCCGTCATTTGCATACTGGATGGCATCGGTGCTCTACGGAGGCGTGATCGAAGAGCTCTTACTGAGACTGTTTATGATGTCGCTCATCGCCTTTCTTGCATGGAAGCTTTTCTTCCGCGGGGCGGCAACGCCCCCAACGGGCGTCATCATTGCAGCAAATATCGTGGCTGCGCTTCTCTTCGCGGCAGGTCATCTGCCGTCTACAATGCAAATGTTTGGCGAAACAACGCCGATGATTCTGCTCCGATGCTTTCTCCTGAACGGTGCCGGCGGGCTGGTCTTTGGATACCTGTATCGCAAATACGGCATTCAGTATTCCATGATGGCACACGCCGGGGCACATATCGTATGGAAGATCATTTGGATTATTGTGTTATAAGAGAAATACGGTCAAAAGGCTCATGGCAGATACAACTTTCAGTATGTCAGCTCACTCCATCGTTCAAAATGCACCCTTTTTTGGAATTTGCACCCCTCTAAAATGAAATGCACCCCCTTGAACAGGCGGTGCACCCCCTATGCGTTTTTCTATCAAAACAGTGAAACAAATCCATAAAAGCAGCTCACCCGTGAGGGGGGCTGCTTTTTTTGATTCCCGAGGGGGATTTGAACGGGAGCGGTATGAGAAAACGTGCCGGTGGCACGTTTTCCCCGCGACCCGGCCTGCGCCGCAGCGCAGGTCAAATCCCTCCTTCTGCGCCAGAAAAACCCTGTATTCTCAATGGATACAGGGTTTTTTGCTGCCGCAGCTCTTGCAGCGTGTTCACTTCACTCATCCCGCTCCAGGAAAGTCTTCTGCTCATCTGACAGTTCAAGATCCGCCGCTTCAAGCGTGGAGCGGAGTTGTTCCAGGTTGCGCGGACCGATAATTGCGCAAACCGGGAACGGTCTTGTAAACAGATAGGCAAGTCCAACTGCCTCGGGTGAGCACCCCAGTTCCAAGGCGACCTTACCGGCGCGCTTCGCCCTCATGCGGTTCATGGGGTAATCATAGGAACGGGCCACCTTCTCCGGAAGTCCCTTTCCGGAAAGGTATTTGGTGATGTAGCCGTTTGCCTGACTGCTGTATGCGACCACGGGGAACTGATGCTCGGTGCAGTAAGCGGTATCCCTTCTCTCATCAAAATACAGCATGGTTGTATCAGGATCTTTGTTCATGCCCATCTGCACATAGTTTTTCATATAAGCATAACCTGTCTGCGTCGCTTCAAAGCCTGTTCTGCCGCATGCAGCCGCATACCGGTTCGCCTCCTCGATGCGTTCAAGACTCCAGTTCGATGCGCCGATGCGTGAAATCACGCCTTGATCCTGGGCATCGAACAACGCGTCCATGATCGGTTCAACCGGATAGGCGGGGTCGTCCCGATGCAGCCAGTAGAAATCGATGCAGTCGATGAAAAGATTATTCAGGCTTTTTCCGATATCCTCACGGATACATTCCGGCCGCACACGCGATGCTCTTGCAGGATCCTTGGCCCTGTAGTGGGCTCCTTTGGTGAAGATCACCAGGCCGGATTTACCCCTCTGCTTGAGATATCTGCCGACACATTTTTCCGATGGGCTTTTCTCCGCACCGGGAAACCAATCCCCATATACCTCCGCAGTATCGATCACATTCCCCCCAGCGCCGATATAGGCGTCCATCAATTCAAATGCGGCTTTTTCATCGACGGCCCCGCCATATTTCCCAGTACCGAGAATGATGCGGGAACACTCGATACCTGCAATCTTTGTAAACTTCATCTTCTCGTCTCCTTTGATCTGCTTTGCTTGTGATGGTTTCGTACCATATCACTGACACGATATTCCATTGAGCTTGGCTTTTTGGGTATTGCCAGGCAATTCAGCCACTTTTTTTAGCAATAATTTTTCTTTCTATCCCGGAAGATTCTTCATCTCTAATAAAGGTTTTACCACAAAACGTCAATGAAAAAGCTGATGGAAAAAGACGGCAGATCGCTACCGTCCTTTTCCTGTAATATAAGGAAATTCCTCACTTACCCTTTTTCAGCGCCTCCGCGGCAGCCTCGCGCTCCTTGCAGATCTCTTCCCAGGACTTCTGCGCACTCATCAGCTCCGCCAGCTTCTGCATCTCCTCCGGCACGTTGATCTTCTGGGGACATGCCTCCATGCACTGGCCGCAGCCGATGCAGGAATCGGCGCGCTTTCCATCCTCCAATGCCGAATACCGCGCCACGGTGTTGAAGCTCTTGTCCACCGCCATATCATTGGCCATGCTCAGCAGGTTCGGGATGTTCAGTTCCATAGGACAACCGGCGCAGCAGTAGCGGCAGCCGGTACAGGGGATCAGCTTGGCGATCCCGGCGGCCACATCGCTGAGCAGCTGCAGTTCGTCTTCGTTGAGCGGCTTTTCCTCGGCGAAGGTCTTCAGGTTGTCCTGCATCTGGCTCAGGTTGGACATGCCGCTGAGGATCATCGTGGGTTTCGGCACAGTCCGGAGCCAGCGGAAGGCCCATGCGGGCGTGCTCTCCTCCGGGCGGAAGGCGCGCATCTTCCCCTCGATCTCCTCGCCGAACTTTGCCAGGCGGCCGCCGCGCACCGGCTCCATCACCCACACGGGAAGACCCGCCGCCTTCAGGATCTCACACTTGCGCTTGGCGTCCTGCAGGGTCCAGTCCACAAAGTTCAGCTGGATCTGACAGAATTCCATGTGCTCTCCATGCATCTCCAGAAAACGCTCCAGCCCGTCCGGGCCCGCGTGGCAGGAAAAACCCAGGTGCCGGATGCGTCCCTTCGCCTTCTGCTCCAGGAAATACTCCAGGAAATGGTTGTCCGGGTCACAGTAGTAGCGCATGGAGTTTTCGTTGACGTTGTGCATCAGGTAAAAATCGAAATAATCCACGCCGCAGCGGCGCAGCTGCTCCTCGAAGACCTCCTCCGGGATCAATGGCTTGACGCCGTGGACGTTCTGGTGCCCGGGGAACTTGTCCGCCAGGTTCCAGCTCTCCCGCGGATAGCGGGACAGGGACTTGCCCAAGGCGATCTCAGACAGACCGCCGTGGTACGGATAGGCCGTGTCGAAGTAATTCACCCCCGCATCCATGGCCGCGTCCACCATCCGGTCCAGCTCTTCCTGATCAATGGCCCCGGAGCCGTCCGGCAGCACAGGCAGGCGCATGGCGCCGAAGCCCAGAGCCGAGAGTTTCATATCTTGAAAATCGTTGTAGATCATCTCAACGCCCCCTTTTTGTGTATGGTTTTATTATATGTGCAAAGCGTTCATCTGGCAAGTCATTCTCCACATCAATCGCAGAAAGAACAAAGGTACTTTCCTGCCGGATGATCTTTATGCTATAATGGCAGCGGGCAGCATTGCGGATACATGCTGAATCTATACAGTCAGAGGGAATTGAAATGGATCTGAACACCTTGCGCGCCAAAGTAAACGATCACCATCCTGAGCTGATCTTGCCGGAGCGGCCCATATTCACCGCCGTCATGATCCCGCTGGTGGAAAAGGCCGGACAGCTGCATGTGCTGTTTGAGGTGCGCAGCGCCGACATCGCCCAGGGCGGTGAGGTCAGCTTCCCGGGCGGACACGTGGAGCCGGGCGAAGACGCCGGGGAAACCGCCCGCAGGGAGACCTGCGAGGAATTGCTGCTGCACCCCGGGCAGGTGGAGATCCTGGCCCCCATGCACCGGATGACAGACCGGGGACGCCTGATCATCGACTCTTTTGTAGGGCTGCTGCGGGACTATGAGGACAGCTTTTCCCGCTCGGAGGTGGAGCGGGTCTTCACTGTGCCGCTGGACTGGCTGCTGGCAAACCCGCCGGAGATCTACCGGGCGGAGATGGAATTCCAGTTGGAGGCGGATTTCCCCTACGAGCTGATCCCCGGCGGCAGGGACTATCCCTTCTTCCGGCCCCAGCGCCGTTTCTACTTCTACCGCCGGGAGGAGGCCGTCATCTGGGGAATGACCGCGGATCTGCTCTACCATTTCATCGAATTCCTGAAGCGGGGTGATTGGCCATAAATCAAAGCTCCAGTGCAGATGTCGGATCTGCCACCCCCTTTGGAAAGACTTGGCATTTCCTTTGCGATCATTTATACTGATATACTGAACTCACCGAAGTAAGGAGGACCCGTCATGCTCTACGATCCCATCACCATCAACCGGCTGACGCTGAAGAGCCGCCTGGTCATGCCGCCCATGCAGACAGGCCGCACCGACCTGGGCCACGTCACCGACGATCTGGTCAACTACTACCATGAACGCGCGCTCTATTCCAAACCCGGGCTGATCTTCACCGAGCACAGCTGCATCACCGAGGCGGGCCGCGCAGCCAAAGAGCAGCTTTCCATCGCAGACGACGGGATGATCCCGGAGCACAGACGGCTCACCGACGCGATCCACGCCGCGGGGAGCCGGGTCTTTGTTCAGCTCAACCACGGCGGCAGCTCCGCTGTGCCCTTTGACGACGGGGAGATCGTCTCCGCCAGCGCCGTGGCCAACCTGCGCAAGCCCTCCCCCCGCATGCCCCGGCCCCTGACCGTTTCCGAGATCCATGAGCTGGAAGACGCCTACGCCCGGGCAGCCCTCCGCGCTTTGGAGGCCGGTTACGACGGTGTGGAGATCCACTGCGCCCACGCCTACCTGCTCAATCAGTTCTATTCGCCCCTGAGCAACCTTCGCGACGACGAGTATGGCGCGGCCTGTATGGAAAACCGGGTCCGCTTTCTGCTGGAGACCATGGAGAAGGTGCGTGCCGTGATCGGCGCCGACTGCCCCATGGCGGTCCGGCTGGGCGGCGCGGACTATATGCCCGGCGGCTCCACCGAAGAGGACGCTGTGGAGGCTGCCCGGCTCATCGAGCAGGCTGGGGCCGACCTGTTGGATATCTCCGGCGGCATGTGCGGCTACATCCGCCCGGACTGCAAGGAGCCCGGCTACTTCGGCTCCATGACCGAAAAAGTCCGCAGGGCCGTAAGCATCCCCGTGATCCTCACCGGCGGCGTGGCGAAGCTCGCCGACGCGGAGCGCCTGCTGGCAGAGGGCAAGGCCGACCTGATCGGCGTGGGCCGCGCTCTGCTGCTGGACGCCCACTGGGCAGAAAAAGCCTGAGCAAGCATCCAAACACTACACATAACTGCAGGAGGAGAAAATCATGTTTCTGAAGCTGATCAAAATGGCAGGCAAGCCCATCTGCGCGGTGCTGTACGCCGCCTTCGCGGCCCTGGCCGCGAAGAAAAAGCCCGTGCCTCTGATCGTGCTGCTGCTGATGCACACCACCGAATATTTTACCGTGGGCCGCAAGGTGGCAGCGGAACACAAGATCGGAGCGGCGGAGGCGCTGCTGCAGTGTCTGGCCTTTGGCTTCACATGGTGGCTGCCCATCAAAAAGGGAGAATAAACAATAAGACAGCGAGGCCGCAGTTCCCGAAGGAACTGCGGCCTCGCTGTCTTTGACGGGAGCTTATCCGTTTTTCTGCCGGAGCGCCTTGATGATGCCGAAGACCGCGCCATAGGCCACCGCAGCCACCGGCCAGACGATCCAGGTATGATCCCAGCCGTTGGTGATGAAGCTCCATGCCAGGTAGCCTGCCGTCACCAAACCCCAGTAGATGCCGCTGATCTGGCCGTGCTTCTTGCTGTCCTCCTTGGCCTCCCTGGTGTAGTCGCCTTCCTCCAGCAGCCGCTGGAAGCTGCCCCAGACCATGGAGGCGCGCACGATCAGCAGCACGCCGATGGCTACCAGGACCAGCAGCACCGCGACTGAGGCCACCGCCCAAACAGAATCCCCTTCTATGAGGATCTGGCTGAGGAAGATGGGGACCGCCGCTACCACGCACAGCACGATGCCCAGGGTCAGCTGCCTGGCATAGATGGGCTGGAACTTCTCCTTCCGGTCCCGGACCATGCCGTCCACCCCGTAAAGGGTCTCCACCGGCTCCTTCTCCAGATATTCATAGCGTCCGGCGCGGATGGAGCTGGTCACGAACAGCGCCACGGCACAGCCCACCAGGGCAAAGAGCGCCACCATACCCAGGCCCGCCGCCTGCCCTTCCGTCAGCGAGATCGCGCCCAGCTCCTGGGCGCCGCCCAGCAGGATCAGCAGCACCGGGGACAGGATGCACAGCATCACGCCCAGGGCCACACGGCCTGCATTCAACTGCCGCACCGCAAGGAAGGCATTGGCCTCCTCCATGCTGACGATCCGGACAGGACTGTCCTCCGTCCGGCTCTCCATCAGCTCCGGCCGCTCCAGCTCGTCCTTGAGCAGATAATCGGTGCTGACGCCGAACAGTTCCGACATGCGGATGATGCGCGCCATATCCGGCACCGACTGGGCGCCTTCCCATTTGGAAATGGACTGGCGGCTGACTTCCAACTGCTCGGCCAGTTCCTCCTGGGACCAGCCGTTCTTCTTTCTGAGTTCAATAATCTTATCTGCCAATATCATGATCCTGTCTCCTTTTTCTTCTGTGCTTATCCCTTTCAGGCAAGTCCAGTATAGCCAAAGGTCCCGTGGCAGACCAGAAAGTTTGCTTGGAACTTGCGCAACCGGCGGTTGCAAATCCGGATCTTTCGATTTCGGGCGCTTATTCGCCGAAGCCGCCCCGCATCACCTTGCCGATGTTCCAAAGGTGGGCCGCCTTCTCCGCGGCCTCCGGGCGTCCTTCGGGCGTCTTGAATTCAAATGCAGCCGTCTGAGCCCCGCAGTCCATGCACATCACGTACCAGCACCAGCCGTTTTCTTCCTCCAGAAGGCCGGCGCCGCCGCAAAAGGGGCAGTCCTGCAATTCAAAGCGTTCAAAAATGTCCATGCTGTTCTCCCATCTCTCGTATATTCTTGTTGCCGCTCATGCGGTCCTGATTTCTGTTTTTCACTTTATCACAGCCGCGGCTTCTTTGCAATCACGCAGTTCCATCTGCGCCCCGCAGCGCCGCTATCCTCTCAACCCAGCAGCTTCAATGGCTGCCACTTCCGGTAATCGCCGGACACCAGGCTGTACAGCACGCCGTTTTTCTCTCCCTGGATACTGTCGTGGAAGCGGGTCTCGCCGTGACTGTGGGCGTAGAGCAGCTGCTCGGCGCCATACTCCTCCGCCATGGCGGTAAAGCCGCTGTCGTCCTCCAGGATGCTGGTGGGCGGATAGTGCAGGAACACGATATATTTCCGATAGCCGTCCGCTCTGGCCGCCTCGAAGGAGCAGCGCAGCCGCTGCAGCTCCCGCTCCACCAGCTTTTTGGCGTGGGCTTCCTTCTTCTCGTCCCAGCCGATGATGCGGCCGCGGGCGTTGAGATAGAAGGGCCCCTCGAAGCAATAGCCCTTGGTGCCCACCAGGGCGTAGTCTCCGTAGCTGTAGTAGTTGTTCTGCAGAAAGTGCAGCTGTCCGGCAAACTGTTCGTTCAGCTGTTGGGTTTTGGCCGCCTCCCAGAACATGTCGTGGTTGCCCCGCAGCAGGATCTTCCGTCCCGGAAGCTCACGGATATAGCGCAGGTCCTCCCGGCACTCGGAAAGGTTTCGCCCCCAGCTGTGGTCGCCCAGCAGCACCAGCGTATCTTCTTCGGTGAGAAGCCCGGCGCAGTTCTTTCTGAACTTCTCCTCATGGTTTTTCCAGACCCGCCCCCGCAGCTGTCCCTCGGCCTTGAGGGGCGATTGGAAGTGCAGATGCAGATCTCCGATGGCATACAGGCTCATGCCGTTCTCCTGTTCGTTTTTTGATTGCGCAAAGCAGCCGGCTGTCTTATCGCCGCTCCCGGATCCAGGCGTCCAGGAAGCGCAGCTGCTCCTCCGTATGGAACCAGTGCTCCCCCGCCTCCATGACCGTCAGCTCCGCCCCGATGCGTCCGGCAAAGGCGGATATCGTCTCGTAAGACGTGAGGGCGTCCGCCGCGCCGTACAGGATCGCGGTAGGAATGGTCCAACTGATGGGGTGGGATCGCGCATAGGACAGGTACGCCCAGGACAAGGTCTCGCCGAAGGGCGTGGGGATCTCCCCCCGGCGCCGCAGCTCTTCCTCCGACACGCCCGCCCCCGCCATCATGTTTCGGATCAGCTGCTCCATATCCACCACGGGGGAGATCAGAAAGGCCTTTTCGATGGGTCGGTCTGACAGCGCGTGCAGCGCGAAGTACGCGCCGATGCTGTTTGCGATCAGCCTGACCGCGTCGTATTTCCCGCACAGGGGATCGACGAACTGCGGGAATTCCGCCTTCGCCTCCCATGGGGTCTGCGCTTGATAATCAAAACCGATGACCGTATCTCCCGGAAACAGCGGGGCATAATGCCTGGCCTCGTCGGCGCTGCCGCCCTTTCCGTGGATGTATACCACACAATGATTCATAGTCTCAGTCATCCAGCTCCAGCCGCATCAGCACCAGCTCCTGCCAGCCGCTCAAGCGGGAGCGGAAGCCCCGGGGATTCCGGCCGTATTCCACAAAGCCCAGGCTCTCATACAGGGCGATCGCCCGGTGATTGTCTGCGACCACGGACAATTCCAGCTGGGCATAGCCGGCCTTTTTGGCGCATTCGATGCAGGCCTCCGTCAAGGCCCGGCCGACGCCAAGGCCCCAGTAGTTTTGGTCGATGCTGATGCCAAACTCCGCCCGGTGCCGGGTCTTCTCCCGGCGGCCCAGGCTCTCGATCCCGGCGAGGCCCAGCACCCGGCCGTCCATTTCCGCGAGCATTTCGATCTCCGCGGCGTTCTCCGTTTTTCCCTTCAGGAACTGTGCCTCCTGCTCCGCGGTCATGTCGCTTTCATCGGGATAAGAGAGGAGAAAATCCGTCTGCGCGTGTGCCAGATTAAAGTTCTCCAGCGCGGCCCGGCCGTCCGCCTCTGTTCCGTTTCGCAGAAGGCAAGTCCTGCCGTCCTTCAGTTGGATCGTCTTGTTGTATTCCATGATGCTCTTCTTCCATTTCATTCCGCTTTGAGAAAGGGCCGGCATGCGGAAACCGCCGCGCCGGCCCCCGGTTCAAATTACCATTTATACTCTCCGTCGCCACCCATCAGCTTTGTCATCTCCTCGATCCGCTCCAGCGGGAACGGCGGGGCGGAGACCGGCCGCATGGCCAGAGACATCAGCTTCATGGGATTGTCGTCCGCCGCGATGCGGTTGGAGCTCAAGGCCCCGCAGATCCTGCAGCGATGGATGAGCGCCCACTCGCCGTTTCTGCGTACCCACACGGCGATCGGCTCCATGGCGCCGCCGCAGTCCGCCGCCCGGTCCCCCGGCTCAACGTCCAGATGCTGACTGGTCAGGCAGTAGGGACAGTGGTTGCGGTGCTCCGTCCCCGCGCCTGTGGGTACAACGGTCCTTCCGCAGACCTTGCAGATAAAGCTGTCTTTGCACGGATGGGTTTTATAGTAATTTTTCTCGTATGATTTTTTCTTATTCTCCCGGTTCATGGGGATCGTCCTCCTGAAAGTAAAATCACAAACCTTTTGGGAGGCCTCCGAGATTGCGGCTGACCTCCCGGTCAGGACGCAATCTCCATTGTTTTGTTTTGGATCTTCAAAAAGCGAACTCCTTATGTTGTTTTCGGCTCAATGGCCTGTTCCTATGTTACCATACGCCCCCGGCTTATGCAAGCCGGGGCGATATGCGATCACACCTATGAAAAAATGGCTGCTTTTGCAGCCATTTTTTCGTGGGGTTCCCGTTTTTCAAAAGCCCTGATGCGGTCTCAGCCGCCGGAGACGGGGAAAAAGAAGCCGACCACGTCGCCCTCCTTCAGCTCCCGGTCCAGCTCGCTGCGCTCGCCGTTGACGCTGACCAGCAGGAGCTTCGCCTTGAGCGGGCTGCAGCGCACCAGGCGCAGCGCGTCCCGCACGGTGCTGCCCTCCGGCAGCTCCGCCCAGGAGCGCTCGTCCAGCATGCTCCGGTCGCTGCCGTACGGCGGCAGGATCTTAACTCTCATGGCACTCCTCCATGCGGATGGCCTCCATGGGGCAGGCCCCCGCGCACTGGCCGCAGCCGATGCAGCCGTCTGTCACCAGCTCCGGGAAGAGGTTGCGATATTTGCCGCTCTTGCCCTCCTTCTGCATCCCCAGCGCGGAGACGGGGCAGGTCTGGACACAGATGCCGCAGCTGACGCAGAGCAGATAATCGAATACAGGCGTCTTTTTCATCATGCCTCCACCTCCGTCAGTTTATCGATGCCCAGCCGCCGGATGGTCTCTTCCATCGGTACGCCGGTCTTGTCGTCCCAGCCGAAGGCCCGCCAGTGGGAGGAGACCTGGGCCCGGTGCTGCGCAAGGGTCACGCCCTTCAGCGGTCCTGCGGGGAGCGGCGGCTCGCCCAGCATGCGCTTGGGCAGCTTGAACGAGGCGGGGTCCACGCCCTGCTTGACGTTGAACATCTGCCGCAGGGTCTGGATGCGCTCGCCGATCTCCATATAGTGGTCGCCGTCATAGTTCCATCCCTCGGCGGCATTGAGATACTCCACCAGCTTCCACATGTGCACACCCATCATCTGCCCGTAGTAGCAGCCGCCGGCGCCGTCGGTGAGCATGGTGTAACAGGCGTTGGCCTTGGTGATCAGCGCCATTTCCTCGCTGTCTTCCAGGTCCTTGGACTTGGAATGCAGCCTGGCCGGCGGCGCCCAGGAGCAGATATCGCAAAGGCTCATGGCGCCGTATTCCAGACTCATGCCCACGGTGTGCTTGCCCGGCGCGGGCTCCGCCACAAAGTGGACGCCCAGCTGGGGGTCGTTGCGGGCGTCGTGCATGCCGGGTTCCTGCCCGCCGATGTGCATGGCGTATTCCTTGCCGCCGAACTTCTCCGAGGCGCGCTTGACGCCGTCCGCCAGGGCGTCGCCGAAGCCCTCCCGGGCGATCATCTTCTCCACCAGGCTGAGGATGGCCTCGGTATTGCCCCAGCGCAGGGACAGCCCGTCGGTCTGCCGCAGGTTCAGGATGCCCTTTTCATAGCACTCGATGGCCCAGGCCACGGTGTTGCCTGCGGAGATGGCGTCCATCCCCGCCCGGTTCAGCATCTCGTTGAGCTGATAGATGGAGTCCAGGCTCCAGTTCATCAGCAGCGGGCCGAAGGCCTCCAGGGTCTCATACTCGGGCTTGTGGGTCTCGTCATAGGACACGTGCTTTTTCCCGCGAATGTTCAGCCGTCCCCCGCAGCCCAAGGGGCAGGAATAGCAATGGTACTTGGCCAACTCGATCTTGTTGATCTTCTCGGGGTTATACACCGCGTCCATCAGGCGCACGTCCTTGGGCGTGCCGCCCCAGTTTTTGATGGGGCCGTCGCCGCTGGGGATGGCCAGGGAGGTGTTGGCCTGGGTGCCCCACTCCCGGAACATGTAGGCGGTCAGGGAGCCGTCCAGCGGCATGCTGGGCAGATGGCCCATCATCCGGCCGCCGGCGCCGATGAATACCCCCAGCCCCGAGGGCAGGGTCATCTTCAGCAGCTTGCGCCCCAACTCCCTGGACATGGCCTTGACCGTGTCAGGGTCATTGCAGGGCATGGGCTTTGTCCCGGCCAGGACCACAGCCTTGAGCTTCTTGCTGCCCATCACCGCGCCCACACCGCTGCGGGCGGCGATACGCCCGCCCTCGTTGCAGATGCCGGAGATCAGGGACAGCTTCTCCCCCGCCGGGCCGATGCAGGCCACGCAGGGCTTTTTGCGGCAGACGCCGTCCAGATCTGCGTGCAGCGCCTTCTCCGCCTCGGTGGCGTCCAGACCCCAGTAGGCCGCGGCGCTGCGGATCTCCGCCTTCTTCCCGTCGCAGAACAGATAGACCGGCTCTTTGGCGATCCCGGAAATGAAGATCGCGTCGAAGCCGCACTGCTTGATGGCCGGGGCGAAGAGGCCGCCGCAGTTGGCATCGCCCCAGCCCCCGGTCAGCGGGCTCTTGCAGGCCACACTCCAGCGGCCGGTCAGAAAGGCGCCCGTGCCGCACAGGGCGCCGGCCGCAAAGGCCAGGATGTTGTCCGGTCCCAAGGGATCGGCGCCAGCCGGGATGTTGTTGTACAGATACCACGCCTCCAGCCCCTTGCCGGAAAGCACGGCCTCGTAGACCTCCACCGGGACGGCGACTTCCTCGCTGGTCCCGGAAGACAGATCCACTCGCAGGATCTTACCCATGAAAGATGTCATCGATCGTATTCTCCAAATTCACAGCCTGTGCCGACCGCCTCCATCTGGTCGATCAGCGTTTCTTTACCGAAGGGGCCGCGCTTATACAGCTCCGGCACGCCTGTGCCGCTGCCGCCCTTCGCGGGAAAAAGCAATTCTTACGCAAAAGCTCCCTTTTCCTATCGGTCTTTCGTGTAATAAAACTATACATCTTCCGGGCAGGAGCGTCAAGGTATTGTTAGGAACAGGAGGCTCCGGCGGTCTCTTTGAGCCTAAGCGGCATGAAGCAATAAGCCCCCGGATCCCGGGGATCCGAGGGCTTATTGTTCGGCCGATTCGGCCCGGAGCCGATCCAGCCATTCCTCTTTTGTGAGCCTTGATACGTGTTCCGTGCGGATATCATCCATCGGCTTCCAGTGGATATTCCTGTTGGTATGGTGATAAACAAAGCCGCATTTTTCCTGTGCCCGTTTTGATTTTTCGTTGCCGTCGAAGTACCCGCACCAAAGCACCGCCAGAGCCAGATCCTCGAAAGCATGCCGGATCAGCTCACTGACCGCCTCGGGGATCAGGCCCTGTCCCCAGAAGGGCACGCCGATCCAATAACCGATCTCCCCCTCGTTATCAGGCAGGGCAAGGTTGCTGTGTTGGCCGACCGTCAGGCCGGCGCTCCCGATGGCGCGCCGGTCCTCTTTCAGGCAGACGGCATAAATCTCCTCCGCCGACAGTACGTCCCGGATGATCTCGCGGCTGTTTTCCACACTGGTGTGGACCGCCCAGCCGGCGACGGGCCCCACGGCCGGATCTTTGGCATAGCTGTACAGATCCTCCGCGTCCGTTTCCTCCCAGGGCCTCAGGAGCAGACGCTCTGTTTCAAATGTCACGGTAAACCCCACCTCTCGCCTTTACGGGTGATTTTCGGAAATGTCGAAGTCTTTCTATCGTTATACCATATTGACCATGGCGATTCAAGTCCGGGCCGGGCCTGTTTTTGACGGCTTCCCCGAGAACCTGGCAAACCCCTTGAGGCAAAGGCGCCGATACGACAGGGTATGTTGACAGCCGGGGATGTGCCGTGCATTTTTGCATTTTTTCAGCAGCGCGGTTGTCAATCGATTTGGGCTATGTTATCATCAAGTCAAATATTGGATGTATTCAGGATCTTTGAGGGGATGGACAGCTGATGGCATATTGTCCGAATTGCAAAAAAGAGCTGCCGGAGGGTTCCGGCTTTTGTCCCGTTTGCGGCCGGACGGCGGAAGCGCCCAAGAATATGGAAGCAGTCGGTATGGGCAGGCTCACCTTTTTCAGGCAAAGCTGCCTTACGGCCAAGGCAGTAAAAACAAAAATCATCGTTGACGGCAAAACCGTCGCCGAGCTCAGGGAGAAACAAAAGATATCTGTCTCTCTTCCATACGGGACCCACAGTGTGACCATGAGGGCGCCGCTGGCTCCGTCTTATAAAACCAGCGTTGTACTGGACGCAAACCATCGTGATGTACGCTGCGAGTTTGCGATCAACAAACGCAGCGGCAGGCCGGAGCCGGTCCTCATCCCCAATGGGAAAGCAAAGAGGGGCACGACATATTTGCAGCCGAAAGCACCCAGCAAAAAGTGGGAATGGATCCAGGGTATTGTACTCAGTCTGCTCTTTTTCGCGCTCATGGCTTACGCCAGCTGGCAATCAAACGGCCGGGGCATGAATGTTTGGACCATCCTCCTTCTGCTCGCTGCGGCCGCAGTTGCGGTCCTGTTGGTTCTGAAATACAGAAAAGCGAAACTGTCTCGTTCGACTGCAGCAAAGAGGAGAGAAAGCGGCATGACACAGCTTCCGAATGATGAGATGAAGCAGGAGCCCGCGAAGGAACAGTCCGCAGAGAGTGCGGAACTTTCGGCCAAATCGATCTATCAAACGATCCTGGAAAATTTGCAGGAGGGAGAACTGCCCCAGGGTTTCCATATCCAGTGCGGCGATGAAAAGAGCTCCGGGGTCAAGTTTGCACCGGGAGCCATGGACGGCATACTCCTCTATCATACGACGCCATACGCTGCCGATGAAGAGACGCAGCAGCAGATTCTGCAGGCGCTGCAGCTGATCTCCGACGAGGATAACGCCAGCAACATTCCGCAGATCATGGATATATTTGAAAAGCTGGAGAGCAAAAGTTCCATTGTGAAGCTGTACGATACCATTGTCCACGTCATGTTGTCCAATATCCAGACGCTGGATCCGGAAAGACTTCTGAGGTTTGGAGATTTTCTGATCTCTTACGGCACCAGATTCATGCCGGTCAAGATGGGTCTCACCCTGCTCTCCATCTTCAATGATAAAATTCCATTTGTGAAAGAAGTTCACCTGACGCTCGGCGCTTATGAGGAGTTTACCTGGTTTGCGGCGAGATATCTGTCCTCCGGCGCCTGCGAGGACGGAAATCAGGCGCTGTTTGACCTGGCCCGGCATGTTCACGGCTGGGGCCGGATCCATGCGGTAAACTGTCTGGAACCCGAGACCAGGGAGATCAGCGACTGGCTCTTGTATGAAGGGGCAAAGAACACGGTCCTCCCCCAGTATTCGGCGGACCTCTGCCTGATGAAGGCCGGCGCGGAGGAGCGCTTGAACGAGGGCGTATCCGAAGCGGAATTTACAGCGATCAGCTTTCTTCTGGAGTCTGCGCTGGAGAAGGACGGGCCTTGTCCGGGCCTGGGCTTCTCAGACGCGGGCCTGCTCCCGGCATATCTCCGTGCCGCAAAGCAGTTTCCGCTCAACCGGGACTTGATCCAAAGCGTGCGTGACTGGAGCAAAGCCTGGCAATTGGATCCGCAGATCGCGGAAACGGCAGAACAGCTGCTCCAAACTTCGGAATAAAACGATTGGAGCTTTTCATCTGTCATTCTGCCTGGCGTTTCGATCGTTTTTTATGAATGCGCAATTATTTCTATAATCCGATAAGCTTTCCGGGGAAGAGCAAAGCAGGGGCCGTCTGGCCCCTGCTTGCTCTTTGGGAAATCACGCTGATATTGATACCAAATGCACCCCCACGTGTTGCGCGAGGTGCATTTTTGAGGCGGGGTGCATCCGTCAATCCCTGGCCGAAAGCAGGATCTCACCGGTAAAGGCGTCAACTTTATATTCATACTCAATGCTTCCGGATTCAAAATCCACCTCATACCATGAGGAACCAACACCCCGATCAAGCTCAACATCAATGTCTGTCACTTGATCTGCAGTCAATCCGGCATGATCCAACGCGGCCTGCAGCGCGGCGTCCTTCCCAATCTTTTTAGGACCGCCAAAGACGCAGCCGGAGGCAGCCAAAACCAGGGCAAGAACAAGAACATAAAGTATAATCTGTTTGAAGTGCTTCATTTCTTTCTCCTTTGATCTTCGATTTGTAACGCCATCAGGCGACGGCAGCCAGCGCGTCATCGGCCGGCTCCCACGGGCCATGGTCTTCACGATAAACCAACGGCTCCGTATTGATTCCCAAGACCTCACCGCCACCGGCTTCAACATAGAACTCATATTTCATCCAGGATGTGCACACCAGAAAATGATAAAGGCCATCTTCGTACTGTTTGAACTTGCAGTCGAACTTTTCGTTTTCGATTCCGGCGTAGATAAGAGCGTTTTGCAGGGCCTGCTCAGAGCCCAGATCGGTAATTCTGTTCATGTTTTATCTCCTTTTTCGTTTTGGTGCTTTCATACAGTTGACGCAGAAGGAGAGAAAAGGTTACACAAGAAAAAAACAGGAGAGAAAAACTCTCCTGTTTTCTGAACACTTAGCCCAGATCGATATCACGAATCACAGTGAACCCGGAATTGCTGTTGACTTCGATCTCATATTCTCTGCCGCGCGGATCCTCAAATTCAATTTTATAGACATAAACCGCATCAAAAATGCTGCCGACGTAACGCAGATGGCGATGGGCATAATCCACATGGAAATCTTCCGCCTGTTCTGCCCCCACCTCTTCCACCAAACAGGTATAGGCGGCTTCAACAGCCTGTTCTTTTGTCAGTTTCACTTTGCCGGATGCTGAGATATTCGATGGAATGAACAGGATCGAGCAGACGACAGCGGCGATGATCAGAAGGCTGCACAGCACGATCACCACTGTACGGATCAATGTTTTCTTATTAAAAGCCTTTCTGGCTTTTTGTACTGTTTCCAGTTTCGCCTTGCTGATGTCCGGATCGGATAGTCTGGGATCATCCAGAATCGAACTGATCCTGCGGACATTCTCGAGCTCCCGTGCCACGAAAGCGGCTTCCGCATCTGTTGCGGTGCCTTCCCGCAGTTTTTTGTAAGCATCTTCGAAATTCATTGCTCTCCCCCCATAATGGTCCTGAGTTTCTCCCGAGCCCTGCAAAGCAGGACCTTTGTATTGGTTTCGCTTTTCCCGATGATCTCTGCTATGTTTTTGATCGAAAGGCCCGAAAAGTAAAAGAGCATCACGGCTTCCTTTTGCGTATCGGGAAGCAGATCGATCGCGCGATATAAAGATCGGTATTCCGCCCTGCGGATGATCGTTTCGATCACTTCTTCCCGATCATCTGCCAGATCCTCCGGTATCTCTTCTCCCGTAAAGCGCCTGTCTCTTCGGCAGACGCTGATAAACTCGTTGCGGCAGACAGTCAGCAGCCAGGGTTTGAAATCGCGGATCGAATCGTCAGACATGCTCAGCGCTTTGAAAAAAGCGTTGGATACGATATCCTCCGCAACAGTTCGGTTCCGGCAGAGAGAAATCGTATACAAGAGCGCCTCGTTATAATATTGTGAAAACAGTTGATCAATAATATCGGGCTTCATAAACTGCTGCCACATCTTTCATTATTTCCTGTTAAACAGACGCGGGAACGGCAATAAGGTTACATACAATATTAAAAAACCTGCAAAAACATTATATCAAGGGCAAAGCAGGGGCCGCCTGGTCCCTGCCTGCTCTTTGGTCCGAGTAGAGGGACTTGCCTGCATTTTTCGCCTTGCGGGAGACGGCGAAAAATCATAGTATCGCCCAGTGTGCGCACTGGACGATGAACGCCCCACCGGGGCGTTCGACTTTGATTCAAGTCCCTCTCCCGGGAAGAGCAAAGCAGGGGCCGCCTGTCCCCTGCCTGCTCTTTGGTCGGAGTGTAATTATAGGATCTGACGTAACCCAGTAATACCAATGGTTTGCAGACCGTCAACAAGAGATTTTATCCAACAAACAGAAAATGAAAGGGACACC
>Ga0310695_10007345_pt1 | contig 17635 bp, 11 predicted proteins | sample RumenRJG_04DNA_FD_203882 | JGI IMG/M metagenome (GOLD analysis project Ga0310695, IMG submission 203882) | Bovine rumen microbial communities from Lethbridge, Alberta, Canada - RJG_04 (v2) (version 2) | ecosystem: Host-associated > Mammals > Digestive system > Stomach > Rumen | place: Canada...
ACACGGTTCTGGTCGGCAGAGGTCCTCATGCTCTCAGACATTTCGACCGGGATCTTTCCGCTCTTATAGATCTGCAGATAAAAGTCAGCAGAATCAGATTCCTTCAGGAGACCGTCATAGCAAAAGCCGGACTGTCAGGTGACGGAACCGGCAGGCTTGAAGCGGTACTTTCGGACGGTACTGTAATCAATCCTGATTTTATAGTTGTTGCGACAGGAAACAGACCTGATTCACGGCTTGCGGAAAAAGCCGGCATTGCTCTTAATGATAATAAAACAATTAGGGTCGACAGCCGCATGAGAACATCCGTACCTGATGTCTGTGCCGTCGGTGACGTGATCGAATTCTGCAGTTTTGTCTCAGGAATGAATCAGCATATCGCTCTTGCCGGACCGGCATACCGGCAGGCCCGCGTCTGTGCGGACAATATTGCCGGATTGAAGAGCAGTGAATATCACGGCGCACAGAATACAGCAGTTATAAAGATCAATGATCTGACCGCCGCATATACGGGCATGAACACGGATCAGCTTGAGCAGCTTAAGAAGAAACGTCAGGGATTTGATTATGTTCCTCTTCTTGTTTCAGGAAAATCCCATGCAGGATTCTATCCGCGTTCGGTACCTGTAATCATCAAGGCTTTTTTTGATAAAAAACAGGGACGTCTTCTGGGAGCGCAGGCAATAGGCGGCGAGGGTATAGACAAACGTATTGATGTTCTTGCCGGCATTATCAGAGCCCGCGGAACCTATCAGGATCTTGCCGAGGCGGATTTCTGCTATGCACCGCCTTTCTCCGCCGCAAATGATGTGCTGAATTTTCTGGGATTCATGGCCGATAATTATTTCAGAAGTCTGGCTGTTTATATTTTATGGGATGAGGTTGAAAAGGAAATTGATTCCGGAAATTCAAAGTTCACGGTTCTGGATGTCCGGGAGGCAATGGAAACCGGATTCAGCAGTTTCAAAGGCGCAGTCAATATTCCTTTAGGCGAGTTGAGGGACAGACTTGATGAACTGCCAAAGAACAATACAATTGCCGTTACCTGCGCGGTCGGAGTGAGAGCATACAATGCTGCAAGAATTCTGATGCAGAACGGATTTAATGATGTCAGAGTCATTTGCGGCGGCATGCATTTATATCGAAGTCTGCACTGGAAACCGTACTGAAACCGGAATTGATGCAATATCGGAAATAATATGCATGCAACGGGCTTAATATGACTTGTTCGTCATACGGGATTAATTGTTTTTATGTGAGAAAATTATCGGTTTTATAAATCCTTTTTATGTATAATTTTTCAGTTTATTGTTAATAATCAATTAGTTAGATTGAAAAATAATTTTTTTTCTTAATGTTTATCAGGAGAATTTAATGAAAAAAATTTTTAAGACTGTGATTGCGGCTGCTGCTGCAGTGGGAATCAGCAGTGCGGCAGATGCCGGAGACGGAGAATTTGATTTAACTGTATATCATATGAATGACAGCCACTCATATGTTGAACCTGTCAATACCTTTATCAAGGCTGGAGGCAAGAAATATCTCGCTCAGATCGGCGGCATGAATCCGATTTACAATTATCTCGTTAAGCATGACGGTGAAAATGTAATTAGACTCCATGCAGGGGATTTCCAGACCGGCAACGGTACTTATTTCAATTATTATCACGGACGTGATGACTATGAAATTCTTAAGGAACTGAGATTTGATGCTCTGGTTATGGGCAACCATGAATTTGATCACGGCAATGATTTTATTGCCGAGATTCTGGCAGGCCTGAAGAGCGGTCCTCACGGTGTTCCGGTTGTTACTGCAAATGTGGTGGTGCCGCGTGAAAACCGTTTAACTCCGCTGCTTGATCCTTATATCATATTGGAACGTGGCGGCGAAAAAATTGCAGTTATCGGTTTAACCAGCAGTACCAAGGTTGTTACATCTTCAAAACCTGATAAGGATACCCAGTTCCTTGACGAGGCTGAGACTGCAAACAAAATTGTAGAAGAACTCAGAAAAAAGGGTATTAATAAATTTATCGGACTTACCCACATCGGACTTGAAAACGATGTCGAGGTTGTAAAGAAATATCACGGCATTGATGTTCTGGTTACCGGCGACTCTCATACAATCATGGGTTATCAGCTTCATAAAATCGGCATTCCTACAATTGACGATTATCCGCTGACTCTGAAGAACATGGACGGAAACAATGTCTGCGTTGTTCAGGCCGGTTCAACCGCTGCGCTTCTTGGAAAACTGAATGTCAAATTCGATAAGGACGGCAATGTTATCAGCTGCTCCGGCGCACCTCAGGTTATTGTGAGTCAGATCAGCAAACCCAATTCAGATCCTCTGAATGAAGAGGAAACAGCAGCTGTGAAGAATGAACTGTCAAAATTTGATTTTGTTTCGTTCTATGATTCCGCCAGGGATTTAAGCAACGACAAGATCAACGGATACATTGACGAAATTCATTCAAAACTTGAATATCTCGGAACCAATGACAATGCGCTCTGTCAGACCCGTGTTCCAGGAGAGGTTTGCCTGCTGACCCAGACCGAACAGAATCACGGATGCGAGGTATGTACAGCTCTCAGTGCGGTGCTTGCCAAGAATTTCCCTGACACTGTTATACTCCAGAATGCCGGTAACTACCGCACATTCATGTGGCCGGGAAAAGTTTATGATTCCGACGTTAAGAATGTTCTGGCATTTGCCAACAATCTTATTTCCGTGGATATCTCGGGAACCGAACTTATTAAACTGCTGAACGGAGGCATTGATTCATACATGAAGAATCCTTCCCGCGACGGTTCTTTCCCTACCGGTTACGGTGTAAGATTCGATCTTGATTTGACCGCTGCAAATCATGAATACATCAGCAATGTTGAATACAAGGGACCGAAGGGCTGGGAACCTGTTGAACCGGATAAAAAATATACGGTTATTCTCAACGAATACATAGCCACCGGTGCCGACGGATACGGTTATCTGAAACAGCTTGTTGACGATCAGAAGCATAACTTTAAGAACCTTAACAAGCTTATTGCAGAGGAAACCATTGCTGTTTTAAAGAAGGATCCTAAGATTGAAAAGCTTCCGGTTTCTGAAATGTTTGTTAAGAAACTGAAGAAAAAATAATTTTCTGGATAACCTTAAAATAATCAATTGAATTGATTTTTCAATGCCTGCCGTATGCGTTAAGCATACGGCAGGCATTTTATATTTAATAAACTGAATGTTTTTTTATGGACTGAATTACAGCGTCGCGGCCGTTTTTTTTGTTTAATGATCCGTCATTAATTTTATTGCTTTCATTTTTAACAGAAAATTCAGAATTGGTTTCATAATCAGGACCGGCATGACAATTCAGCATTCTCTTGGTGAATTCATGGATTTCAGAGGAATATTTCATCTAAAAATGCTTTGCCTGTTTCCGGTTCTTCCTTTTAATTCTGTCCGGATTAATATCAATGGTCCGCATCGGCAGTTCTGCTTCAGCATCAATTCATGAAATGGGGAACACTCCCGGTACCGGCAGTATTCTGAATAAGAAAAGGGTTATCCGAAAATATGGATAACCCGGGTATTTATTGACTGCTGATGCAGCAACCGTTTAAAACAACAGGAAGAATTTAATCAAAAAAAGTATGCTTACAGTATAGGTAAGAAGTGAAACCTCCCTGGATTTTCCGCAGAACAGTTTAATTACCGCATAACTTATTAATCCGAGTCCTATGGCGTGACCGATTGAGTGGGAAGCAGGCATAAGAACAATCATAATCATAGCCGGAGCAAATTCAGTAAGATCATCGAAGTTGATTCTTTTTATATCCCTGAACATCAGAATACCGACATAGAGCAGTGCGGCTGATGTTGCAGGAGCCGGTATAAGAGCCACGGCAGGAGCAAGGAACATGCAGAAAAGAAACAGAATTGCGATGACTGCGGATGTAAGACCTGTTCTTCCGCCTGCGGCGATACCTGCATTTGATTCGGCAAAGGTTGTAACCGTGGAGGTTCCCAGAGTTCCACCTACCACTGTTGCAACCGCATCCGAAAGAAGTGCTTTTTTCATTTGTAGCTTTTCATTGAGAAGATTAGTCCTTGATGAGGTGCCGATCAATGTGCCTACCGTATCAAAGAGATCCACCACGCAGAAAGTAACAATCAGCAGCAGAGCGGTGTCCAGTCCGATTTTCATGAAGCAGTCAAAATCAAATCTGAAAAATGTGGTTGAGAAAAAATCATTGAACGGCGGCAGCCAGCTTGCATTCTGCAGGGACGCAAACGGATCCCTGCCGCAAAGGTACGCACCTGACCAGTATATTATGGAGGCGGCAAGAATTCCGAGAGGAATGCATCCCGGTATTCTGCGGTACGCCAGTACGGCTATGGTGAAGAAACCTGTTAGCATGGTAATTACGGAAAGATACATTTCTGGAAATGCCGAGCCGAGTTTTTCTCTGGCGACAACGGTATTGATGGCGCCGAAGAAATCATCACCCATATAGAACGGTCCGCCGCTGTCTGAAAAAATTGTAACATTGGACTTGAGTGCTATGAACATCAGAAAAATACCGATGGCAGGTGCTATGCTGATTCTTATGCATTCCGGAATTGCGTCAATTATTTTTTCCCTGACTCTGATAATGGTAAGAATCACAAACAGAATACCTTCTAGAAGAATAATCACCAGTCCTGCCTGGTAGGCCTCGGTATATGAAATGCCCAGCATGGCGGCCGTTGATGCGGTGACAATCGCAAAATAGCTGTTTGATCCCATACCCGGAGCCATGGCCAGTGGTTTGTTGGCCAGAAGTCCGACAAGCATGGTTCCAAGAAATGCAGAAATACAGGTGGCAAGAAAAATACCGTTCCAGAGCGGTGTATTGATCTCAAACGCCGAAAGAATATTCGGGTTGAGACTGATTATATATACCATGGAAACGAAGGTTGTAATACCGGCCAGAACTTCCGTTTTAACATCGGTATTATTTTTTTTCAGTTTAAAAAATTTTTCAAGCAGCATGCGATCTCCTATTATTTATGAATGCAATAATTTTAAACGTTATGCAACCATAAATTTGCGGATTGGCTTCAATTTTTTTAATTACTGTTAACCGTTGATAATGAACGAAAACTGTTGTCCGTCAACCTTTGCTTTTATTCTGCTTCATAACGGAATAAATAAAGTATTTCTTGCCACTGTTCTGATAACCGCAAGGAAGATGATAAAGATTTCCTTCTGTAAATTGCAAAATCTGATGACAAAAAGAGACAGCCGGCTCATCAGACATATAATTTCTGACTGACGTTTTATGATGTTTCTCTCAATTGCCGGCAGGATCAGTAGCGGGTCTTCCTTTTTCTGAAGAATCTCAGAATTCTGGAGATGATGATTTTTACCGGAGAACGGCTCTCGTGTCTGACAAGACCGAAGTCAACATCCTGATTGAATGAACGTGCTCTGCTGAGCATTTTCTCCATGGTTTCAACTTTTTCGGTATTCCAGCAGTCAATCGGCTGATTGAAGGAATAAGCCTCGTAAAACATGTAGTTCATATTGCAGGCGGCAGAGGTATCCCATCGGTCGAGGGGAGAGTTAAAGGATTTTGCTCCGCTGAACATATGATTGAAATCGGTTACACCTGATACATCCCAGCAGTTTATATCCTGATTGAAATTTTCAGCCTCGTGGAACATTCCGCTCATATCCGTTACACAGGATGTATCCCAGTGATCGAGAGGCTGATTGAATGCGTAGGCATAGTTGAACATATTGCTCATATCGGTTACGTTCGACGTGTTCCAGTGATTAAGCGGCTGATTGAAATAGCGCGTGCTGGAAAACATGAAGCTGAAATCTGTAACCTGTGATGTGTCCCAGTTATCCAGCGGATAGTTGAAGGCGTGAGCCTCCTTGAACATTTCACTCATGTTGGTTACATTTGATGTGTTCCATCCGCCGATCGGCTGGTTGAAAGCCGACGCCTCGCAGAACATGCTGCCCATATTGGTAACGCGTGAGGTATCCCATCCGCCGATCGGCTGATTGAAATACTTTGCATGATAGAACATGAAACTCAGATCTGTCACCTTTGAGATATTCCATTCTCCGACAGGACAGTTGAAATAACGCGCATTGTAGAACATGAAGCTCATGTCGGTAACATTGTCCACCTTCCAGTTTCCGACAGGCTGATTGAATGAGGATGCGCGGCAGAACATGCAGCGCATGGTTGTTACATTGGCGGTGTTCCACTTTTCAAGCGGCTGATTGAAGGCCTCGGCACTGCGGAACATGAAACTCATGTCGGTAACTCTGTCCACCTTCCAGTTGCCGATTGGCTGATTGAAGTTTTTGGCCTCGTCGAACATGCCGCTCATGTTTACAACCTTAGAGGTATCCCAGCGACCGATCGGCTGATTGAAATATTCCGCAGCCTTGAACATGAAACTCATGTCGGTAACATTGGAGGTATCCCAGTCCTCAACTCCGGCAAAATCCCTGCGGGAGGTATTTTTGAACAGTTCGCTGAAATCGGTTACATCACGGGTCTCGATAAATCCGAGATGCACGGAAGGATCGTCAACGAGCCTGATCAGATCTATTCTGTTTTTAGGAAAATAAATTTTATAGCTGAACGGAATGATTTCGGCAATGCGCGAACACAGGGTCAGAACCTCGGAGAGTTCGTCGGAGTATTTCTGTTTCGGCGCCGCTGCTCTGAAACCGGAAATCAGATTTAAGATCTGTTCATTTTTCCTGCTTTTGAACCAGTAGTTCAGAAGTTCGTAAAACTGTTCTTTAGAGGCAATCAGTTCGTTTTCCAGAACTCTTGAGGAATTAGACTTCCCGAAAATGCGGCTGCACAGCGCATCGATATTACCGTATTTTTCCCCGTGCCAGTAAAAGGAGGTATCCTTAAGACCTGAGCAGTCCCACATTTTTTCAGAATTGCGGAAGGCGTCGGCATTCCAGTACATCAGATTTTTGTTGGTGACAGCCGACAGATTCCATTTTTCGATTGAATGTCTGAAACCCGATGCGCCTGCAAACATGCCGCTGGTGCATGTTACGGATGAAGTGTCCCAGCCTCCGATATTCTGATTGAAGGCAGAGGCACCGTTAAACAGATCGTTCATCAGTTCGGCTTTTGAGGTGTTCCAGCTGCCGATCGGCTGATTGAAGGAATTTGCTCCGCAGAAGAGAAAACTCATGTCGGTAACATTCGAGGTATCCCAGTCATCCAGCGGCTGATTGAAAAAATCAGCGCCGTGGAACATGTGGGCCAGATCCTTCACCTGAGAAATATTCCAGCTGCCGATCGGCTGATTGAAGGATCTCGCACCCTGGAACATTCCTCTCATTGTTAACGCCGAGGAGGTATTCCACTCGCTGATGCCTCTGCGGCATGAACAGAATTCCGCGTTTTTTCCAGTCATCGGCTGATTGAAGATTTCAGCGTTGTGAAACATGTAGCTGAAGTCGGTTACACGGGAGACATCCCAGTTTCCAATCATATTGTTGAAATGTCTGGCGCCTTCAAACATATGACTCATATCAAGGGCATTAGAGGTGTTCCAGTCCTCGATGCCGGCATAGTCCTTTCTCTGTGAACCGGCAAATAGTCTGCTGAAATCGGCAACCGAACCGGTATCAATCAGACCAAGACATATGCTTTCATCGGAGATCAGCTCCATGAGTTCATCTTTGTTCTGAGGTTTGTAAATCTGACAGCTGAAATCGGTTTTACAGGTGAGAATCGAGCAGAGGGTTACAAAATCAATTCGTTCATCACCGTAAAGCCTGCTGCTTACTGTCCTGAAGTAATTGTTTATCAGATCTGCTGTTTCATTGAGATGGATGCATTTGTACCAGCAGGCCAGCAGTGAATAGATTTCATCTGCGGAACCGATGAGATTGTGATCGGCAATTTTGTTATGCTCGGCATTTTTCAGAATTTCCGCACACAGCTTTCCCGGATTTTCATAATGAACACCTTTCCAGTACAGGAGACGAGGCAGTTTCTGATCCTCCTGAAGTTTAAGCAGCAGCCTGAGGTATGCAACATCGGTTACGCCTGCATCCTCGCAGTCCATAACGAGGCTGGCATACTGCTGAAGATTAAGCGATTTGAAAAATTCGGCAACCAGTCCTCTTCCGATATGTTTTTTTCCTTCCTCCCAGTTTACCTGCAGTTCACTGATCAGGTCCGCCATATTGCCTATGGTTACGGTGCTTTCATCCTGGCTGTAGAAGTGATACGGTCTGGAAAATTCCAGTGTGCGGATTTCCCCGTTATCCTCCGGGGAGACTTCAGATGATTTTGAATTCTTTCGGCGTCCTCTGACTTTCTTTCCGGCAGACCCGGCTCCTTCGTCAGGAACGGGCAGATCTTCGCCTTCGCACCATTTTTCAATTTCAGTATACGTCCAGCGGCGGTTCGGGTTGCCGGGCTCATTGCGGTGTGACAAATCCCTGAAGGTAAGTCCGAGAATAAGTTTCTTCAGTTCTGGCGGAAAATCATCGTCAAAAGGAATTTTCTGAACCGATGCAAAGGCGGCAAGATCCCGGTTTGATTCGCTGTGCGCCTCTTTTTCCGACTGCGCAAAAGGTGTATTGCCTTTGAAAAGTTCATAAAGAGTAATGCCGAAGGCATAGTAGTCTGATTCCGGCAGCCAGATATTGCTGAAGGTTTCCGGAGCGCAGTATTCAGGCGACATTCCTGTTTTGGTGATTATAATGGATTTGTTGGCGCTCATTGCCGAGCTGATCCCGAAATCTATTATCAGGATCTGTTTTCCGTCATCGGAAATCATCAGATTCGACGGATTCAGATCTTTATGAATAATGCCGTGATTATGGAGATATTTAAGACCGGAGCAGACATTCGGAATTATTATTTTTTTCAGAATTCCGGCATCAAATGTTTTGCCGGCAAGACTTCCGTTCATGAAATAGGGGAGTATTACGCATGGATAGCCGCGGAAATCGCCGTAATCAATAATCGGAACGATGTTGGATGATTTAAGTCTGGCAAGCCGTCTGAGAACCTCCGGTTTAACTGCATCCGTGCGTTTATATATCTTGGCGGCATAGCGGTTGTTTTCACGATCATGGCAGAGATAAATTTCAGCCTCGCCTGACTGACGGTTCATATTGGCAAAAAGAGTATATTTATCAAGGACAACGGTTCCCTCGAGATTTCTGAATTCGGATTCCGAACCCGATTTTCCCGGGCCGGAACGGAGCGACTGAAGCAAAATGCCGTTTTCGCTGCTGTCGTTACTGTCTTTATTATTTAATTCCATAATTCTTTATGCCAATCGGATATGCTGATTTAACAGTTTTTTTTCTCGGTTCAGGCAGTCGCCTCTGCTTTTAAATTCCGCTGAAACCTGAACGCACACAGGCAAAATTCTATCATGTATCCATATGATAATTTGCGTAATGCTTCGCAAGATGCGCAAAACGGAGGCGGAAATCAATCGTTTTCAAACAGGCATGACCGTAAACGGTGATATTTTTTCGAGATACCAAAAAGGCCGCCGAAGCGACCTTTGATGGAGGTACAAAAATGAAAATAAAAATCTAAATTAAAACGGAGCGGTTTATCAGTTCAGACTAACCTTTACACCGTCGGCAAAGCCTTTAACCTGATCTTCCTTGAAGTCCTTCTTGCTCAGAGTAACTCTCTTAAGATTAGGGTTCTTCTTCAGAGCCTCAAGGTCAAAGCCTTTTGCATTCTTAACGTAAACATACTGCAGTTTAGGAGATTTTGCAAGTGCTTCTGAATTTTCCACAACCACATCAATGAGTTCGAGGCTTTCAAGTCCTGCAAGATTTTCAGCAAATGCAAGATTCAAAGGATCGTGAACACCGTTGAATGAAATTTTTGTCAGTGATGCCAGTGATTCAAGACCTGCTGTGCTTACGGCTGAGAATTTGCCGAGTCTGATTTCACTCAGTTTCTTGAGGTTCTTGGCAAATGAGCAGTCCAGTTTAGGAGTACCGTTGATCATGCTGGTAAGTTCCAGTTTTTCAAGGTTTTCCATGGTTTCAAGAGCCTTTTCCACATTATCAATTCTCTTCTGACCGCCCCAGATTGTGAACTTCTTGATATTCTTTGCGTTTGCAAGAGTTGCAAGGTCCAGATCCTCCTTCATGCTCCATACCTTGAAATCTTCAATGGTGGATTTTGCAACAGGGGAAAGATCGGTTACTTTTTCGGAGAATACATCGAATTTCTTGAGGTTAGGAAGCTCTGTAACCCAGGAAACGTCGCTTAATGATGTAAGACCGCCGTTGATTTCAACCAGGGATTTGATTTTTGCCAGTGCGGCGAAATCATTGGTCTTTGAAGCATAGGTTGTAATCTTGGTTAATTTTGAGCAGGTTTCAAGCTGACCGTAATCGGCAACTGTAGCACCGTACAAATCAACGGTTGTCAGTGAATCGAGCGCGCACAGAGGCTTCAGATCTGCCACATCGGAATATTTCAAATCCACTGTTTTCAGACCAGGGAAGGCTGCCGCCACCAGAGATAAATCTGCAGGCTTTGCGTGGGTGATTGATACATCCTTTAATGAAGGAATCTTAGGAAGACCGGTCAGATCTGTAAGTGAAGAACCGCCCTTGATGGAAATTCTGCTTAATCTTTCAAGTTTGGACATCCATTTCAGGCTGTTTAATTTGGATGATTCGATTGAAAGTGAAGATAATTTGTCAAATTCGCCCAGAACGGAAAAGTCGGTTACATTGTCGGTTCTGATGTTAACCTTCTGCAGTGATTTTTCAGCTGCAATCGGAGCGATTGATGTTACCTTGTCACTGTCGATTTTGATATCGGCTGCATCAGGATATTTGGCTATAATGGCTTTGAGCTCATCGTCGGAAACCTTTGAAACTGCAAGTTTGTACTCCTTGCTGGTCAGCTTTGAACTCTGTTCATCAAGTTTTTTCTGCACGTCTGCATTGTACAGTTCGCTGATTTCAATCTGATCGCGTGATACGGTTGCCTTAGGCGCCGCAATTGCTGCAGATGCTGTGAAAACCAGTGTTGAGGTTAAAACAAGTTGTGTCAGTTTATTAATTTTCATCTGAATTATTCCCTTTTTTAATTTTATTGACAAATAAATATTTTATTAATAAATATATGAAAATTGTATCCGGAGCTGTGATTCATCAGTCTCCGGCATATGATTGTAAACTTATTTACCTTAAAATTTCAAATATTTAAGTCAATAAATATTCTGACTTGTGTTATAGTTTACATTAATCACCGGTTTACCTTTTATTATCAGCGGCGCTGAAACCTCCGCGGATGATGGAACAGAGGATTGGATTTTATGCATATTTTGAAAATGATTCCCTTTTCGGTGCTGTGCGCCGGAATTATTATGTCACCGGCATGGAGTGCGTCAGCTCAGGACATCCGCTATGTTGTGATAGACCCGGGTCATACGCCTCTTAAATACGGTGCCACCGGAGCTTCTGGAACAGTGGAGTTCGACTACAATACGAGATTTTCACATGAACTGGCCGAGGCCCTGGAGAAAGAGCAGATCCCGTTTATTTTTTCCAATGTGAAGAATCCCGAACTTTCACTGACAGATCGGGTTAGACTGACAAATAAAAATTCGCTTTTTATTGCGATTCATCACGATTCGGTTCAGCAGGGCTACTGCAATATCAGTTATGATCCGTGCATTACGGATTACGCGGCAGGATATTCACTTTTTGTTTCCGAACGCAATCCTTATTTCAGAGCATCGGCTGATTTTGCAAAAAAAATCGCCAGGGATATCCGCAGACAGGGAATTCATCCGAGCATCCATCACGGAGAGCACATCCCGCATGAAAACAGAAAGCTGCTTGATGAGAGCGGTGTATATCAGTTTGACGATCTGATTGTTCTTAAACATGCCAGTTCACCTGCTGTGCTTATTGAGATCGGAGTTATCACCAATCCCGGTGATGAAAGAAATATCAATCTTAAATCTTACCGGTCCAAAATAATCGGCAGCATAGTCAAAGCTCTCAAGGCAGTAATGGATTTAAGAAAGTAAACGGATAAATAAGAAATCAACCGGTTGACAGCGAACTTCTTCAAATGGCTTTGTATTTTATTCGGTTGCAATGTTCTGTTACCGGACGGCGCCTTTTCTGCAGTTATTGTTTTCCGGTGCCGATTCAGAATTTCAGTTGTTTTCTGCAGGCATGAACAATGTACAATGCGGCTGATTTGTTAAAAACGGCTTAAAAAATTTTTCTCGGCTTTTTTCCTCTGCCTTTCCTGCCGTGAATTTATCATCCAGGTATTTTTCCTCTGATTGAAATTTTTATTTCTGCATTTGTTAAACTTTCAATAACTAAGTTGAGACTCAGGTTTTCAGCGGAATTTCAATTATAAAATTCAAACAGTATAGTATAGTAAATAACGAAGTGATAAAATTAATTCATTGTTTTTTTGTTAAATAAGGATTTTAAAATGGCAGAAATTAAAGGTTTATCTTTTTTAAGGGAATTCAGAGATTTTGCAATGAAGGGCAATGTGCTTGACATGGCAATCGGTGTGGTAATCGGTGGCGCTTTCGGTAAGATTGTTTCATCTCTGGTTGCCGATGTTATCACTCCTCTGGTAGGTCTGATGTGCGGCGGTGTTGATTTCAAGCATCTGGGCATCACTCTTGTGGAGAAGACCGAGAATGCAGAGGCTGTAGTGCTCACATACGGCGTATTTCTGCAGACGATTTTTGATTTCCTGATTATTGCCTTTGCAATCTTCCTGTCAATGAAGCTGATTAACCGTCTGAAGCGCTCAATTGTTAAAGAGGAAAAGCAGGAGGAAGCTGCAGAGGAAGTTGCCGAGCCATCAGAGGATGTAAAACTTCTTACTGAAATCAGAGATTTATTAAAACAGCAGCAGTCAGGCAAATAATTTTATTTGAAATTTTTTCGAATTTTAAAAGGCGGCAGATATATTGTATATAAATGCCGCCTTGTTCGTTTTGATGATTTTAATGTGAATTTTATTAATGCCGCACAGCAGTGAGCAGCATTAAAAATTTTTTTACTGCACAAACAGACCGACTTTCAGATCTTTTGCGTAATAAATCTCCTCGCCGTCAACCAGAACGGTACCGTCGGCAATACCCATAATCAGTTTTCTTTCGATAACGCGTTTGAAATTGATTTTATAGGTAACCTTTTTGGCAGTAGGTTTAACCTGACCTGAAAATTTAACTTCTCCGACACCGAGTGCTCTGCCTCGTCCCTGACCGCCTCTCCAGCCAAGGAAAAAACCTACCAGCTGCCACATTGCGTCAAGACCGAGACAGCCAGGCATTACAGGATCTCCCGGGAAATGGCAGGCAAAAAACCATAAATCAGGATTAATATCCAGTTCGGCTTCGATATATCCCTTGTTGTGATCCCCTCCGTCGGAATTAATATCAATAATACGGTCGATCATCAGCATATTAGGTGCAGGCAGCTGACTGTTGCCGGGACCGAACATTTCACCGCGGGAGCATGACAGCAGATCTTCCTTGGTGAATGAATGAATTCCACGGGCTGCCAGTGAGTTTGCAAATGTTGTACTTTCCAATTTTCAGATCCTTATTTCTTTAAAATCCAGTAACATAATAAATTACTGTTACATATGTTTCCGGGTAACGCTTTCAGTGGCTATCCGGTATTTATTAATTATTCATTAATCAGCCGAACAGTCTGCTCCAGAAGGATACAGGTTTTCCGTTCATTTCATCAATGCGCTCCTGAATTCTGCCGAACAGAGTGTCCGGCTCGTCAACAGTGCCGCATTTTATTCCTGTAAGAATCTCCAGTGTCTCCGCAAGGGTATCGACAATGTATATGGAGAATTTTTCATCCCTGATGGCATCTAGAACTTCATCCGAGAGGATCAGCTGATTTACATTGGTTGCTGGTATGATTACACCCTGTTTGCCGGTAATTCCCTGAATTTTACATACACGGTAGAAACCTTCTATCTTTTCATTCAGACCGCCGACCGGCTGAACGTGTCCGAACTGATCCAGAGCGCCTGTAACTGCCAGTGACTGATCGATCGGCGCATTTGCCATGGCCGACAGAACCGAACACAGACCGGAAAGCGATGCGCTGTCACCGTCGATTTCACTGTATGACTGCTCAAATACCAGGTTGATGGTAAACGGAAGCGAATCGTTGCGGGCAAAGTTATTGGCAATATAGCCGTTTATAATCATCATTGCCTTCTGATGAATCTGACCGGCAAGATTAGCCTTGTGTTCAACATCGAAAATATCTCCGTCGCCGGCATGAACCGTTGCGGTTATTCTGAGCGGTTCGCCGTACTCGAAATCGGTTCCGGCGGTTGATACAACGCTCATTCCGTTGATCTGTCCGATGCATTCGCCCGACGTGGAGATCAGCATCTGATGCTCACGGTACATTTTTGATGATTCCTCAACGGCGTGGTTGGCTCTGAATTCGCGTTCCTTCAAAGCGGATTTGACATCAGAACCTGTTGCCATCTCATGTCCGTTTTCATATGCAATATCATGAGCCAGTTTCATTACCGCGGCAATTCTGGTTTCAACTATCGAAAATTCTGTTCTGGTTCCGCACTGACGTGAAGAGTAGTCGCAGAGAATTTTTACCGCATCGGCAGTGAAATCCATCAGTTCATAGGAATCCTGAATATAGCGCAGAAATCCTACAAACTCAGCAATGCGAGATGAATCAATGGTATGAATAAGATCAGATTTAAGCTCTATGTTTTCGATCGCATCAATATCCAGGGAATAGAAATCGCTGATATCGATGTAATCGCCCACCAGAACAAGATTCAGATTTATAAGTGTAGGTTCAGGTTCAAAGAACGGAACCAGATTGTTTCCCTCCTGGTAATTGCTTTCCCAGTCAAGCACACCCTGGGCGACCGCATTTGACAGTTTGTACCACAGTCCCGGCTGGCGGACCAGTTCTGAAATCGGAAGTATCAGATAACCGCCGTTGGCTCGTCTTACGAGTCCCGGTTCAAGGAGATTCTGATTTGAATAAACCGTACCCTGTTCAGTGAGATAATTAACCTTGCCGAAAAGACTGAACCAGTTCAAATCGCGTCCGTATATAACCGGCACGGTATTCTTTTTGTGAGTTACCATCAGATTGATAATCACATCATTGTCAAACGGAAGTTCGTTTGCCACGTGAACAGAAAGATCCGACAGATATGAGGCCAGTCTGTCGTTTCCAGGCTGATGCTTCATAATGCTTTCAACTATGTTTTCACTGTCCACGTGTTTAAGAAGATTTTTCAGCAGACTGCTGACTTTTTCACAGAATTCGGGACCGGTACCCGGTTCAAGTTCAAGACAAACCGGACGTTGGGAATTAACAAGATTTTCAGCGTAGCACAAATCGAAAATCGGGCGCTGATGCAAAGGAATTTTAGGATTGCTGATAAGCTGTGTTACCACATCCTCGTAGTCGATTCCGGGATATCCCTCAAGAATGATTATCTGGCTTTTATTCTGATTGGCAGGACTTCCTAAACGGGAAAATGCGCTTAATACTCGGGGCTGAAGAGAAGAGTAGTTGATCGGTTCAACTTCTGACAGTTTTATAAATTCGAAATTGTATTCATGCTTCAGATCTTCATAGCTAAGTTTTTTCACGTCATTATCCTAAAAATAAAAAACAATCTACCATTTCTTCTTCGGCTGGAACAACTGATCCAATTCGTTCTGTTCTTCCTTCTTACTGGACTGTTCCATATCCTGCTTGTTAAGTTCGGCAATCTCATGGTTTACCGATTCATTGATTGACTGGATTTCCTCCTGTTTTCCCTGAAGCCACGCATCAGGCTGGGAAACTGCCTTAAGCACCTGCTGACCCATTGAAATCAGCTGTTTGCAGGTACCCCACTGACGGGCAACATGCGCATTGTGGAGGTGATTCAGAAGACTGGTTATATTGATTTTGACCTGCAGAGTCTCTAGTCTGCGGTCCTCGGCAAGATATGCATCGGGGGCAACCTTTCCTCTGTTATGCTCGATACGCAGAACCCTGCGGAGTTTTTTGATTGATTTGAGCATCTGAAGCGCCTGGCGGTCGTTGCTTGGATTTACAAAGGGATTATCCTCGCCGGTGGTGTAGTTCTTCTGCACATATTCAATCTGCTTGTTAATATCGGCGGTACGGGTTCTTATGGAATTAAGGGATGGGTTGCATTCCAGAATACCGTTCAGAGCTGTCAGAATTCTGTTCTGAAGCACTAAAACCAGGGTTTTGGTATACGGCAGATGATTGGCGTTCAGCAGCAGTTCATCCGTGTCAGTAATAACTTCCTTGTAACGGGCAATTTTTCTTTTACGCTCGCGCTCCTTTTCATTTTTATAATTTGAATACAAATTATAAACAATGAAGGACATAAACAAAATTGCAAACAGTAATACTATGTATATCATATCAAACCTTATAATCTTCCGCCTGTCGATACAACGGTGCCGGCAATACAGGCACAGTCAAAAGACCGGTATAAATCCGGCACACTGCATGTTATCTATCAAAAAACGTGCCATAAAGCGGAAATACTCTTAGCGGTATTATAAACAATATTATCGGATTATAGGTAATTTATAAAAGATATATTGTGATCATATGCTATATAATTAAGCAAAAAAAGCCGACCGGCGTTTTATTGGGCAGATTTGCTCAATATGTATCGCAGAAGTCCCCGGCAGCCGTCAAGCAGATCCCTGTATGTCTGATCGAAATCACCTGTGTACCACGGATCCGATACATCCCCCGGATGTTCGGTAAAATCAAGAAGACGAAAACATTTGTTCAGTGGATCACCGCCTGTTATTCTTTTCAGATTTCTTTCATTGTTGCGATCCATGTAAATAATGTAATCGTAGTTTTCATAGTCGCGGGCAGTGACCTGAACCGCCCGGTGATCGTCAAACGGAACGTTGTTTTTAATCAGCTGTTCCGCAGCCGGCGGATAAATCGGATTTCCCTGTCCGTTCCAGATTTCCTCACGGCTGGTGGCTGCGGAATTAATTTTAAAGCGTTCGGAAAGAGCTGCGTTGCTGACAATGTTTTTGAATATAAATTCGGCCATTGGTGATCTGCAGATATTGCCGTGGCACACGAAAAGCACCCGAATTGTCATTGTTGATTGTCCAGAATTGCCGGATATTGCCCATGTCTGCAAGGTTTGCCGGCCCTCAACCTATGCAGAACTGTCTTTCGCAATATTAACAGAAATGACGAAAATATCCAAAATACAGTCTTTTGTGTACACGAAAAGTAGTCCAATCGTAGTCAAAATCCGGAGGCTGACTACTCGGCTAGTTTTAATACGCTAGAATTCGATTATGTGTAAAATGCCATGACGGCATCTTCATGGGCTGTAAGAGATAGTGGCTTCAGTGAGGCCACTATCTTTTATGTTTTCATGATCAAACAGATTTTGACATGAGTAATGAAGAGTTTTTTATCTGTAATACTCAATCGATTGCAGGAGCTTCATTTTGATGAAATGCATATGAAATCAAAAGAACCCTGCGGCTGCGAATATCCAGGCTGTATAGATTTGTCAAAATTTTTTCAGTGCCA
>Ga0310695_10007346_pt1 | contig 17635 bp, 12 predicted proteins | sample RumenRJG_04DNA_FD_203882 | JGI IMG/M metagenome (GOLD analysis project Ga0310695, IMG submission 203882) | Bovine rumen microbial communities from Lethbridge, Alberta, Canada - RJG_04 (v2) (version 2) | ecosystem: Host-associated > Mammals > Digestive system > Stomach > Rumen | place: Canada...
GCGCCTTGCTGTCGGAGCTTGCCGCCGCCGTCCCCGAGACCGCCGAACTCGCCGGGATCTCCGAGGCATCGGCCAGCGGGAACCCGGTCCTTGTCGGAGAGGACGGGGAAGCCCTCGCCCCGATCATCAACTGGCAGGACGCCCGGGTGACGGACGAGTGCGAAACGGTCCTCGGGCACTTTGACCGGGACGCCTACTACCGCTCGACGGGCTGGGGATTCGACATGAAGACCTTCCCCCTCGGCGATCTCTGCTGGTATAGGGTCCACTGTCCCGATCTGCTCGATTCCGCCGCCGCCGTCGCCATGAGCACGGAATACCTCAACTATAAACTGACGGGGAAGTGGGGGATCGGGACCTCCGCCGGAACGCCCTTCTACCTGATCGATCAGCCGACCGGGACCTACCGCCGGGACGTGCTCGACAAGATCGGCGTTCCCGAAGAAAAGCTCCCCCCGATCCTCGAGACCGGCTCGATCCTCGGGTGCGTGACGGAGGAGGCCTCCCGGACATGGGGGATCCCGGCGGGCGTGCCCGTGACGGTCGGGACCTTCGATCATCCCTCCGCGGCGCGGGGCGTGGGCGTTCTGCGGGAAGGCCAGCTTCTGCTCTCCTGCGGGACCTCGTGGGTCGGGCTTTATCCGATCGGTGACCGGGAGCGGGTGCTCGACGCCGGGATGCTCGCGGATCCCTTCCTCTCCGAAAAAGGCGGTCCCTCTTGTGGGATGGTCTCGCTGGCGTCCGTCTCCGGGATCCTCGAAGCCTGCGTCCGCCGGTACGTGACGAACGAGGGGGAAATTTACGGGACCCTCGCCTCTCTCGCATCGGAAAGCGAACCGGGAGCGGGCGGGCTGAAAATCGATCCGCTGGGCCCGCAGGACGAGGTCGAGATCGCGCGGCACCCGAAACCCCACATTGCCCGCGCGATCATGGAGGGCACGGTCGCGCATCTGGCCCGCCGGATCCGGGAAATGAAGGAAAAGGGGATCTCTGCGACGGAGGCCGTCATGGTGGGGGGACCCTCCGAAACGCCGCTCTGGGCGAAGCTGATCGAAGAACAGACGGGCCTGACGGTCACGGTGAAGCACGGGGCCTTTGCCGGAGCAGTCGGAGCCGCCATGCTCGCGGGGATCGCCGCCGGGGTCTGGAAGGACGAGGCGGACGCCCAGAGAACCGCCGGGAACTGACACGGGAGGAGCATCATGTTTCATCTGAACTACAACGAAACCGACGCCGCAGTCTATGAGAAGGAACTGAAAGACTTCCTTCCCTCCGCATTCATCGACATCCACACCCACGTCTGGAAGAGCACCTTCACCCCCTACGGCTCCTCCAACGGCGGCGCGACCTGGACGAAGTTCGTGGCGGACGAACAGACGGCGGAAGATCTTCTGGGGGCGTACAAAACCCTCTTCCCCGGAAAAAGGGTGATCCCCCTCGTCTTCGGCGGATGCAGCCATGACGTCGGGGAGTGCAACGCCTATGTCGGGCAGACGGCGAAACAGTACGGCTATCCCACCCTTCTGCGCACCGACTACGCCATGACGGGGGAGGAGGTCGAGCGGGAAGTCCGGAAATACGGCTGCCTCGGTCTGAAACCCTATCTCACCAACTGTCCGCCCTACATCCCCCCGGACGAGATCCGTATTTTCGACTTCCTTCCCCCCGAGCACCTGGAAGCCGCGGACAGAAACGGCTGGATCGTCATGCTCCACATCCCGCGGTCCGGGCGTCTGCGGGATCCCGTGAATCTGGCGCAGCTTCTGGAGATCGAAAATCGGTACCCCAATATCAAGCTGATCGTCGCCCACATCGGCCGGGCTTACTCGAAGCAGGATATCGGCAATGCCTTCGACCTCCTCGGACGCACGGAGCGCATGCTTTTCGACTTCACGGCCAATCTCTGCGACGACGCGATCCGGGCCTGCATCGAGGCGGTGGGATGCGGCAGGCTGATGTTCGGCTCCGACATGCCCATCGCCATCATGCGGATGTACCGCATCACCGATCCCGTGACGGGTTTCTACCGCAATGTGGTCCCCCGCGGGCTTTACGGCGACGTGTCCGGGGATCCGCACATGCTGGAATCGGATGAAACAAACATCACCCTGATGATCTACGAACAGCTCCGGGCCTTGAAGCGCGTCGCGGCGGAACTGCACCTCACGGACGCGCAGATCGAAAAGATCCTGTATGCCAATGCGAAGAATCTGTTGGAAAGCGTGAAGTAACGGAACCCGAAAAAATGACCGCCCGCGGGGATCTCCTCACGGACGGCTGTTTTTTTATCGTCTTCTTCCCAGCTTCGCGCGGCACTGACAGCACCGGATCCCGCCTCCCGGGATGTTCTCCATGCCGCACCGGGGGCAGAGGATCCGATCGTCCTCGTCGAAGGAGCAGGGGACCGGGTAGTTCAGCGCGCCGAGCCGGAAGACCTTTTCCCCGACATAGTAGGGCAGGTGTGTCCCCGCGCGGAAGAGGATCTCCTCCGTTCCCCCCGTCTTCGCTCGGACGAGGAGCCGCGGCCTGACCGTCGACGCCGATCCCCCGCCCCTGCCGACGAAGCGCGCGCTCACGACGGTCTTGCTCTCGGTGGAGGCGATCTCCCCGTAATAGGTGGGGCGGGTCAGCTTTTCGTGGAGGCGGAAGGGACGGAAAGGCACGATCAGGAAAAGGCCGAAGGGCGCGGCATAGGGGGAGAGCAGTTCCCGTCCCGTCTTCACGGACCAGAAATACCAGGCTCCGACGACGAGGGCGAACCAGCCGAGGATCAAAAAGGCGGCGCGGATCCTCTCTCCCCGGTCGAGGGCGCGGAAGAAGGCCTCCGTCTCCCGGGCGAGCTTTTCCCGAACCGGCTTTTCCGCGGGGATCTCCGCCGCGCTCTTCTCCTCCGCGTGGGCGGCTTCGGCGTCCTTTTCGCTCCAGACCTTTTCGCTCTCCCGCTCCCGCATCCTCTCGTCGTACCGGGCGGCGGATTCCTTCCACTCCACCTCTTCCACCCGGCGGCGGAACCCCCAGAGGATCCCGCAGAGCACCGCGGCGGCAAAGAGGACCAGATAGATCCCGAGGGCGGAGAGCTTGACCGGAAGCGGAAAATCGAACATATCCGCCGAGAACAGGGCGTGCCGTCCGTGGCCGAGGAACCGCGCGATATACTGCACCGGCCCCGCGAAGAAGAGATTCCCGAGGTGATTCAGAACGAAGGGCAGGCAGGCCGCACCGTGGGCTAGGGCGCCGAGAAAGACGGGCAGGACGGCGGAGAGGGGATCGGGCTCTCTCTCCAGCTTGTTCGAGATCCGGTAATCCGCCTGCCGGAATCCGATGAGCCGGGCGGCGAAAAATCCCGCGGCGGCGCAGACGAGCATGGCGGAGAACGCGAAGAGCAGCCACAGAGCCTGTTCCCCCGCGTCGGTGTAACCCTCGGCAGAGATCGGGAGCGAGAAGAGAAACGCGATGGCCGCGGGCAGGACGTTGGAGGCAAGCCCCGCGACGGTCATGAGCGCGAGCACCAGAAGGGAATCGACGATGATCTCCTTCGCGCTCCGTCCGGGTCTTTCGCCCGTTTCCCGGCGTTCGGGACTGCTTCCTTTCATGGGATCCCTCCGTCAAATCGAAAAGTTCTTCCGAACGCCATTATAACAGAAGATCCGCCCCCTGTCAAGCGGGGGGGAATAAAGAAAGGCTCCTTAGTTTCGGGATCCCGCGGGGAGTCCCTTTCATTCATGCTCCGCCATCCAGATGGAGACTCTGGACTGGATCTTTTCCGCGCACCGTTCTGCGGTCCCGACGCCGCCCAGCAGATAGGAGACCTCCTCGTCGATGATCTCCCGCACCTGATCCGGCATGTTCTTCGCGGCGGACTCACCGGCATCGGCGTCGAGGAAGCTGAGAAGCCGTTCGCCGTCCTCCGGGAGGAATTCGAGCATCTTTCCGGGCTCGCGCAGGTCCGCGTCTGTTGGGGTATGGTCCCAGTACGACTTGCCCGTGACTCCCCGGCCTCCCTGAAAGTAGAAGGAATAGACGTTTTTGTCCGCGATGTCCAGTTCTTTCCTCAGATTGCTTTTCAGAATCGACATCCCCAGGAAGCGGATATGGGATATCCCGTCCTCTTCGGAGACCACGGACCGAATGAATTCCCACGATTCATCCGGCTCCTCCGCCCAGCTCATAACGGCAAACACCAGCTCGCTTTCCACCGTCGTGCCCGGGCCGCCTCCGTCCGAGGGATAGCCGACAAATGACCACTCCCGCGTCCCGAAGGTGAACGTGGGGGAGAGAACGGAGCTGAAGTCGCTGATCGTCAGGGAGGACAGGGCGACCTTTCCGTTCCAGTAGATTTCGTATTTCTCCTCGTTTTCCATCCGTTCGAATTCGGAGGATTTTTTCAGCTCCGCCTCGTCCTTCGGCAGGGAGAGCAGAAAGTCCAGCCACCGCAGATAGAGCGGATCGTCGAAGGAGCAGGTCCCTTTCTCCCGGTCGAAGAACGCGCCGTACCCGTTCTGCCCGAGGAGCTTCGACGCGGCGTTCTGCTTCGTCAGCCCCTGCATCAGAATCATGTCCCGGGGCAGACCTTCGATATAGTCGAGCAGTTCAGCGAGCGTCCAGCCGTCGTTTCCGGCCCCTATCCCGGAATCCGGTCCGACGAGCGTCTTCACCTCAAATTCGTCTGGGATCGCCCACATTCCGCCGTCTTCCGTCGCGAACACCCGCTGCACGCATCCGAAGACGTTCTCCCGGTTGACGAGCGGATCCGCGTCGAGAAAGGTCCCGAGATCGAGCGTCATGCCGTGCTCCCGGAAATAGTTCATGTCGTTCTCTCCCAGCCTTCCGATCACGATGTCGGGACGGTAGGCTCCCGTCAGGATGTCGAGCAGCAGCTTCGAGGGGGCGTCCCAGTACCCGGTGGAGGTATAATAGTCCTTCACCGCGATGCGGATGCCCGGGTGGGTCTTGTTGAACTCCACGACCGCGGAGGACACGTAATCCGGGATCTGTATGGTGCTACACAGCTCGATCACCCTCAGTTCCAAGAGGTCGACGTCGTCAGAAGACTGCCACAGCGAAGGAGTCCCCCAGGAAGAAAACTCCCCGTCAGACAGAAGGAACAGCTCAGTTGAAGGCGCGGCGCAGAGCTTGATCTCGCCGTTTTTGCAGTTGGAATTCTGCCAGCTCATGAGAAGCTCGGGGGAAGCCGTTCCGTCCTCCTGTTCCCTCAGGACCCAGACTCCCGTGTCGTCCCGCCAGACGAATTCCCCGGCGTCGGTGACGCAGTGCTCGCGGTTCGAATATCCCGCGGTATCCCCGGCCAGAAGGATCTCGTCCCCCGTTTTCCCGCTTTCCTTGTCGAACGGGGCCACGATCCAGACATTGTCCTGGATTTTCCTGTAAACGATATACGGCGTGCCGTCGGGGTCCGCGATCAGTTCGGGACTGGCGATGCCCGAGGGGAGAGGATCTATCCGGATGAGCGAGAGGTCCGGGGAGAAGACGGCGATTTGCCCTCCCCCTCCTTCCGACAGAACGAGAACGGCCCCGTCCGCATCGATCTTCATGCCCGTGATATTCACCCAGCCCGCGCCGGAGTTCCGGAACAGTCCCGTGAGATCGGCTTCCCCGAGGGATTCTCCGGTTTCGGCGTCCGCGAGGAAGAGTTCAAGATCCGGGGCGTTTGATTCGGTATAGAGTTGGTTCTTTTCGAGGATGTAGGCGAACGTGTTTCCCCGGACGGCGCCGGCTTTCAGAAACCGGTCCTCGGGAACCTCGAACGCCCGCATGCAGACGATCCCCGCTCCTTCCCGGAACTCCCCGTAGAAACAGCCGGAATCCGGGTGCAGTCCGACGCCCCGCAGCGTCCCGGTCTCCGTGTCGAAGAGCAGACTATTCGAATACAGTTCGATTCCCGCGGGCACGAGTTCCCCCGCGGATGTGAAAATATGGGTGAGGATCCCCGTCGCTCCCGTATTATCCGGCAGATCATCCGCCGTGATGATCCCCGCCGGAATCTCGGGAATCTTGTTTTCCCCGCCGCCGTCCGTACTCCGGCATCCCCCGAAGAGAAGGAGCGCGGACAGGACGAGGGTAAAGAGTCTTGTATTCCGTTTCATGTGAAATCAATCCGCCTTTCCGTTCATTTCATGCTTTCCGCGATCCGCACGAGCAGGGAAGCCTTGACTTTCATCCCCGTCAGGATAAAATTGTATTCGTCCGTCCAGGTCAGGCTCAGCGTGCCGTCCGGGTGGGTGAGGAGCCGCGCCTCGGAGCCGTTGACTTTGAGGGTCTCGACCGTCATGTCCTCTCCGTCGAACCAGGATTCGTTCGCCTCGTCCGCCACCGCCTGCAAAACGAAGATATAGGCCCCCTCGTCGTTCGTCAGATCGTAGTGGACCGCCGCGGAGCCCGCATCCGCCGATTCCAGCCTCCAGCCCGGCGGGATGAAGGCGGGATAGCGCACCGCCTCGATTGTGGAGGGCAGGGGACGGTCCGCGGTGAAGCGCACGTTGACGGCGTCCCCGTACCAGTTCACGACGGCTTCCCAGAACGCGGCCCGCACCGGCTGGACGGTCATGAAGAACGCAAAGAGAAGGGCGGCGGCGAACACCAGCCCGAACCCTGCGGCTCTCAATCCGCGGACGAGGGGCCCGATCTTCTCCCGGAGCCCGTCCCGTTTCAGCGCCCGGCGGATCCTCCTGTCCGTTTCCGGCGAGACGGGGTGTTTTGCTCCGTCGATGGATCGCATGACGCGGATCTCTTCCCTGAGCCATGCTTCCGATCCTTCCCGGAGAGCGGTCTTTGGCAGGTCATTCTTCCCGGACATAATCATGAAGCTCCTTTCCGATTTTTTTGAGACTTCTGTGCAGCACGACCCCGACGGCGGAGGAACTCATCCGGTGTTCCCGGGCGATCTCCCCGTAGCTCCGTCCGAAGTAGTACCGCTCGACGACGATCTCCCGGGCGGGGGAATCGAGCCGGTCGATGGCGCGGCGCACGGTTTCGGCAGTCTCCCGCCGGATCAGGGTTTCCGGGGGATCTTCTCCCTCCTCCGCCGTCTCCCGGAGCCGCTTCCGGATCCCGGACTCCGAGGGGGCGGATTCTTCCTCCTCCTCGGGCGGGAGCGGGGAGAAGCGGATCAGCCCGGCGCGTCTTTGGTGATCCGTACAGACGTTGCGGATCATCATCACAAGGCATCCATACTGCATTTCTTCCGGCTGTCGGAGAAACCGTTCCCGGTACCGGATCACTTTGAGATAGACCTCCTCGGTCAGATCGTCGACAAGCTCCTGACTCTCCCCCGGGGCGAGGGCGAGGATGCGGCGGATCATCCCGGCCGTCTGTCCCCGCGTTTTCTCGTAGAGCTTTCCGATTTCATGGCGGTCGTCCTCCCCGAGACGTTCCGCCTCCACGGTGAAAAGAAGCGTCCCGATCCCCTCCTTTCGGTTGGATTTGAGCGGATTGATTTCCCCTGTATTATACCATTTCCCGGAGAGCAGTTCAACCCGTCCCCGCCGGGTCAGCCGAAAAGAGGATCGAAGGAGAAAGCCGGTCCGATGTCTCTGTCCCTATATACGGACGAGCCGCGGAAAAATTACGCCCTCCGCCGAAAAAGCGCAAAAAAACCGCCCGGAAAAAAGATCCGGACGGATATGGAATGAGGAACCGGCTTCGGCTTACAGTCCCGTCTTTTCGCGGATGTACTGTCTCGCCATCTTTGCGTATTCAAAGGGATTGGCCTTGGCGGGATCCTGTTCGGCCTCGACGACCACCCAGCCCTCGTAGCCCTTTTCTTCAAGCACGGAGAAGATCGGGGCGAAATCCACGTCTCCGTCGCCGGGGACAGTGAAGACGCCGTTCCGCACTGCCGTGAGGAAGCTCCAGCCTTCGCGCTGCGCCTGGTCGCGGATCGGGAGGCGGACGTCCTTCAGGTGCACGTGGCGGATCCGGCTGACGTACTTTTTCAGGACCGGAAGGGGATCGATGCCGGCGAAGGTGAGGTGTCCGCTGTCGAAGAGCAGGTAGACGAGATCGGGATCCACGGATTCCATGAACCGGTCGATCTCCTCCGCCGTCTGCACGCCCGTGCCCATGTGGTGATGCAGGGTGAGGGTCATGCCGGCCTCTTTCGCCAGTCTGCCGAGTTCGTTGTAGCCCTCGACGACCTTTTTCCACTGATCGTCGGTCCAGACGGGCTTGGAGGATCCGAAGATGTTCAGATCCTTCCCCTGAATGGAGTCCCCCTGTTCGGAGGCGCCGATGACCTTCGCTCCGAGGGCGTTCAGGCGGTCCCGGTGGGCGATGAAGTTCTTCACGGTGACTTCGAGGGGCTCCGAAATGAAGAGGGTCGAGAACCACGCGTTGCAGATCGTCAGCCCTCTCACATCCAGCTTGTGCTTGAGAACGGCGACGTCTTTGGGATATTTGTTGCCGATCTCGCTCCCCTTGAATCCGGCGAGGGCCATTTCGCTGACGCACTGTTCGAAGGTGTTTTCGCCGCCGAGATCGGGCATGTCGTCGTTGGTCCAGCCGATGGGGGCGATGGCGAGTTTTACTTTATTCTGATCGAGCATATCGCACACTCTCCTGATAGATTAGAATTTCCGCGTGTCCTTCACGTGGCTGACGAGGGAGTCGTAGGCTTCGCGCACCCGCGGCATTTCGGAGACCTCCGCGACGCCCACGCGCCACCAGCTGTCATAGCCGGGGGTCATGGAGCCGGGCAGGACCTTGATGTCGTAGAGGACGGGCCTGTCCTGCTTCAGCGCGTCGGCAAGGGCGGCTTTGAGTTCTTCCTCCGTATGGATGGAATACGCTTTCAGACCGTATGCCTCGGCGTTCTTCGCAAAATCGAGGGGCATGAGGGGCCCGTCGAGCTCGCCCGTCGCGGGATTGCGGAAGCGGAACTCCGTGCCGAAGGTGTCCTCGCCCTGGTTGTTCTGCAGGTTCTCGATGCAGCCCCAGCCGGAGTTGTCGAAGAGGCAGAAGTGGACCCGCAGTCCTTCCTGCAGGCAGGTGACGAGTTCGGAGTGGGCCATCAGGTAGGTGCCGTCGCCGAAGAAGGTGTAGACCTCGCTCTCCGGGCAGGCCAGCTTCACGCCGAGGGCGCCGTTTGTCTCGTAGCCCATGTTGGAGAAGCCGTATTCCATGTGGTAGGTGTCCCTCTCGCCGGGGCGGAACAGACGCTGCATATCGCCCGGCAGGCTTCCCGCGCTTCCCACGGCCACGTCGGAGGGCTTCATGAATTCGTTGATGATCCCGAGGGCCCGGGTCTGGGTGAGGCCGCGGGGATCTTCCCTGTGATACCAGCCGTCGGCGATCTTGAGCCATGCGTCGCGTTCGGCCTTCACGTCGTCCCCGTTCGAGGCGCGATATCCGGCGAGGGCGGTCCTGAGAGCGTCGAGCCCTTCCCGCGCGTCGCAGAGCATGGGTTCCGCGTCGAGCTTCACCGTGTCGAAGGGGCAGATATTGAGGGTCACGAATTTGCAGCCCTCCGTGAAGAGCCATTTCGAGCTGGTCGTGAAGTCGGAGAGCCTTGTCCCGACCGCGATCACGGCGTCCGCCTTCTGCGCGATCCGGTTCGCGGACTGAGTGCCCGTCACGCCGATCCCGCCGAGATTGAGGGGATGGGTCCAGGGGAGGGTCCCTTTGCCCGCCTGGGTCTCGGCGAAGGGGATCCCGGACGCCTCGCAGAACAGGAGCAGAGCGTCTCCCGCGTAGGAGTAGCGCACGCCGCCCCCGCAGATCACGAGGGGATTTTTCGCCTCCCGGATGATCGCGGCGGCCCGTTCCGTCTGGGCTGCGGTGGGGATCCTGCGGTCGAGATGCCACACGCGGCGGCGCAGGAAGGAGACGGGATAGTCGTAGGCCTCCCCCTCCACGTCCTGGGGCATCGCGAGGCAGACCGCCCCCGTGTCCGCCGGATCGGTGAGGACCCGCATGGCGTGAAGAGCCGCGGTCATGAGCTGTTCGGGACGCTCGATGCGGTCGAAGTAGTGGCAGACCCCCCGGAAGGCGTCCGTCACGGTCTGGCCGAAGGATCCGAAGAACTCGGCCTGCTGGAGCACCGGGTCGGGCTGACGGCAGGCAAAGGTGTCGCCGGGGAGCAGGAGCAGGGGGATCCGGTTTGCCGTCGCGCAGCCTGCCGCCGTGACCATGTTCATGGCTCCGGGGCCGATGGACGACACGCAGGGGATGATCTCCGTCCTGTTTTTCTGCTTGGCGAACGCGGTAGCCGCCAGAGCCATGTTCTGTTCGTTCTTGCCCTGCAGGAAGCGGATGCTGTGACCGCCCTGCTGAAGAGCCTGACCGACGCCGACGACGCATCCGTGCCCGAAGACGCCGAACATATTGTTGACGAATCTGGTCTCCCGCCCGTCCAGTTCCACGTACTGGGCGTCGAGGAAGCGGACCAGCGCCTGCGCCATCGTCAGACGAATGGTTTCCATTCCATAAACCTCCTTGAAATACCGGATGGGAAGGGGGATCCGGGGAAACTCAGGCCCGGTCTCCCCAGAACTTGCTTTCCGGCTCCATCACCCAGAGATGTTCTTTTAAGAACACCGGGTAGTCGGGCTGCCGGTAGGGATCGCCGTCCAGATGGCGGATCGCCCAGAGATACCAGAGCGCGTAGCCCGGGGCGGTGCAGTGGGGATGGGTGAGACCCGGGGCGATGAACACGGTGTCGTTGTTCTGCACCTTCACCACGTCGTCGCCGAGTTCGCCGTAGCCGAAGCCGTTCTCCGGGTTGGTCTTGTAATAGTAGATCTCCGGCTGGGGGTGATGGTGGGGCGGATAGCTGCTCCACTTGCCCGGGAAACCGATGACCTCGCCGAGGACGAGATTCGCGTAGGGCGCGTTCGAATAGTCGAAGATCGTGCGGACGATCCGGGTGCTCGTCTCCCGCATCAGTCCCGCGCCGCGGAATTCGTCCGGGGTGTCGGCGGGCAGATAGAGCTTTGAGCCGAAGGCGGTTTCGTTGTCCGTTCTCAGCAGATTGAGCTCCGCTTCGTCGGAGAGGCAGGTGATCTTCACCTTCGTCGCCTTGTCCGCGTGGAGGGCGGTGGGCGGCACGTCGAAGCAGTTCTCCCGGTTTTCCGTGTGCTCCTTCCCGTCCCATTCGAATTTCACTTCGCCGTAGACGAGCAGGGCGGCCTTTTCCAGCGCGGCGTCCTCTTCCCAGACGTCGCCCTTCTTCATGCGGTATACGCCGAAGTCCATGAGCATGTCGGCGTGGTGACCGTCCATCTTCGCCAGCCAGCGGAGCCCGAAGGGATGGGGACCGCGGGCTTTGATGATCTTTTCTTCCATGTCAGCCCCCGCAGATCTCGCTGATCTTCACGGGACGGTGTTCGTCGAGGGACTTCTTCGCGGCTTTGGCGAGCACGACGCTCATATAGCCCGCGTGGATCCCGACCGGAACCTCCGTGTCCTCGCGGATGGCGCGGATGAACTGGCGCATTTCCTCGGTGAAGGAGGCCATGTACCGTTCGAGGAAGAAGAACTGGGGCTTGTCCCCGACGACTCCGGACGCGGTGGAGACCTTCACGGTGGAGTCCCCGTCGTTCTCGTCCGCCGCCATGCCGAGGGATCCGAAGACCTCGACGCGCTGGTCGTACCCGTAGGCGGCTCTGCGGCTGTTGTCGATCACGCCGAGGGCGCCGTTTTCAAAGGTCAGGGTGACGATGGCGGTGTCCACGTCTCCCGCCTCGCCGATCCGCTTGTCAACAAGGCTTGTGCCCATCGCGTAGACCTCGGTCACGTCGCAGCCCGCGAGGAACATAGCCATATCGAAGTCGTGGATCATCATGTCGATGTACAGTCCGCCGGAGGAAGCGGCGTATTCGGGGGACGGCGGCTCCGGGTCGCGGGAGGTGATCTTGACGATCTCGACGTTCCCGAGGGTCCCGTCCGCGGCGAGTTTTTGCACGTGGCGGTGGTTGTGGTCGAACCGGCGGTTGAAGCCGATCTGGAGCTTCTTCCCGGTTTCCGCGGCGACGTCGGCGACTTCCTTGATCTTTTCGAGGGAGGTGTGCACCGGCTTTTCGCAGAACACGTGCTTCCCGGCCTTCAGAGCGGCGATGGTGATATCCGCGTGGGTCGGGGTGGGGGAGCAGACGAGGACCGCGTCGATCGAGGGATCGTTCACGATATCCATGAAATCCGCGGAATACTTCGGGACGCCGAACCGCTCCGCCAGCTTTTTCGCGTTGGCCTCGATCACATCGGTGACCATGACGACCTCGGCCTCGGGGATGTGATAGGTGATGGACTCCGCGTGGACGTTGCCGATCCGGCCCGCGCCCACGATTCCGATTTTCAGCTTGTTCATGTGGATTTTCTCCTTCGGTTTATGTTGAGTTGGATTCAGACTGCGGGGATCAGAGGGAGCCGTCCCAGGTGGAAACGTGCTCTTTCTTCATTTCTTCCTCGTCGAACCAGCGGACGGTGACGTTCTTGGATTCGGTGTAGAAGCGGAACGCGTCCTTGCCGTGGCAGTGGAGATCGCCGAAGAAGGACTGCTTGTGGCCGGAGAACGGGAAGACGCCGATCGGAACCGGGATGCCGACGTTGACGCCCACCATGCCGCCGTCCGTGCGCCGCGCAAATTCACGGGCATAGTAGCCGCTCTGGGTGAAGATGACGGAGCCGTTGGCGAAGGGATTGCGGTTCATGAGGGCCAGGCCTTCCTCGAAATCCTTCACGCGCTTGATGCAGAGCACGGGACCGAAGACCTCCCGGGTGCCGATGGTCATGTCCTCGGTGACGTGGTCGAAGATCGTGTGGCCGATGTAGTAGCCGTCTTCATAGCCTTCGACCTTGACGTTCCGGCCGTCGAGGATGAGCTCCGCGCCTTCTTCGATGCCCTTCTCGATCCAGTCGAGGACGAATTTCTGATGGGATTTCGAGCCCACGGGTCCGAGCTTCGAGGTCTTGTCGTAGGCCGGGCCGACCTTCTGTTCCTTGCAGAGGCGGACGATCTCGGCGACGAGCTGATCCGCGATGGACTCCTCCGCCACGACGACGGGCAGGGCCATGCAGCGTTCGCCCGCGCATCCGAAGGCGGAATTCATGATTCCGGCCGCCGTGCGGGTGATCGGGGCGTCGGCGAGGACGAGGGCGTGGTTCTTCGCTTCGCAGAGGCACTGGACCCGCTTTCCGTTCGCCGCCGCCGTCGCGTAGACGTGCTTTCCGACGGAGGTGGATCCGACGAAGGTGACGCCCCGGACGTCCTCGTGGGTGAGGAAGAGCTCGGCCTCGTTGCGGGAGCAGGGAACGACGTTGAAAATGCCGTCGGGAACGCCCGCTTCCTTATAAAGCTCGGCGAAGCGCAGGGAGGTCATGGGGGTGGTGGAGGCCGGTTTCAGCACGAACGCGTTGCCGCAGACGATGCAGAGCGGGGCCATCCAGCCGACGGGGATCATGGCGGGGAAGTTCCAGGGAGCGATACCCGCGAAGACGCCGATCGGTTCCCGGTAGAGGGTGGTGTCGTAGCCCGAGGAGGTGTTCATCAGGCTCTCGCCCATGAGCAGGGAGGGGGCGGAGCAGGCGAGTTCGGTCATCTCCAGTGCCTTGCCCACGTCGCCGGCCGCTTCGCTCCAGCACTTGCCGTTTTCGGTGGCGCAGAGGAGGGTCAGCTCGTCCATGTGCTCCTCGATGAGGTTGCGGAGCTTCATCATGATGGACGCGCGCTTGCGGACCGGGGTGTCGCGCCATGCGGGGAACGCGGCTTTCGCGGCGGCGATGGCGGATTCGACCTCTTCCTTCGTGCAGCAGGGGACCTTCGCGATCTCATGCCCGGTGGAAGGATCGTAGATGGTGTTGAACTTTTCGGACTTGCTTTCGATGAACTGCCCGCCGATAAAGGGCTTCATGATTTTGATTCCGTCCATGTCGGGAGATTCTCCTTCGTATATGTTCAGTTTTTTGATTCGGGATCAGAGCGGGGAGACGACGGTGCCGTGGATCGCTTTCTTTTCGCGGATGAACGCGCCGAGACTCTCTTCGTTCGGCATGTCGCGGCTGCAGGCGTGGCTTGCCACCAGCATCGCGGCGGAGGCGCTTCCTTTTTCGAGGGCGTCGGGGAGGCTCTCGCCGGCCATCAGCGCGTGCAGGAAGGAACTCGCGTACCCGTCCCCGCCGCCGAAGCCCTTGAGCGCGTCGACAGGGAAGGGCTTCACGAGATAGTTCCCCTCGCGGCTGTATGCGGAGGAGCCCGCCTTGCCGTGCTTGATGATGCAGATCGACGCCCGCTTGCCGAGCCAGTAATCGGCGGATGCTTCGTCCGTTCCGTCAAGGCCGAGGAGGCGTTCCATGCGGTCGAATTCCTCGCGGCTTCCGAGGATGATATCCGCCTTTTCCGCGACAAGGGAGGTGTAGATGGCGATCTCGTCGTCGCTCTTCCAGGTATAGGCCCGGTAGTCGGCGTCGAACACAACGGGGACCTTGTTTTTCAGAGCATAGGTCAGGGCCTTGAAGGATGCCTCGCGGGTGGGGGAGGTGCAGAGCGCGGTCCCGGAGATCAGCAGGCAGGCGGAGGACTTGATATATTCCTCGTCCACGTCGTCCGTGCAGAGCTGGAGATCGGCGACCCCCTCGCGGTACATCAGGATCGAAGACTGAGTGGGGGAGAGCATTTCCGTGAAGGTCAGCCCCAGGTTCTCGCCGTGCTCGCAGCGGAAGATGTGGGAGGTGTCGATCCCCTCGTTCTTGAAGAAATCCGTGACGAAGGTCCCGAACTGGTCGTCGGACACCCGCCCGAGGAAGCCGACCCGGTTGCCGAGCCGCGCCATTCCCACCGCGATGTTCGCCGGGGATCCGCCGAGGTATTTGTTGAAGTTCGAGCTCTCGTTCAGGGGCCGGTTGTAGTCCGTGGGATTGAAGTCGATCGCGACCCGGCCCACGGGGATGATGTGCAGAGGTTTTTCGAGATCAAAGCGGATCATATCGTTCATGCCTTTCCTTCGCTTCCGAACAGGCGGGCATACCGTTCGACCACCGCGTGAACGGCGCCGACCGAGGACCGGATGTTCGCAAAAATGTCGGTGCCATCGCACGCGCCCGCCTGGGCCATGAAAATGTCGGTGGCAATGTTGATTTTTCTCATTCCGAGGGAAATGACGCGTCGGAACTGCTCGTCGGTCAGTCCGCTGCCGCCGTGGAGCACGGGATGGGCGCGGAGTCTGCCGCGGATATGTTCCAGCACGTCGTAGCGCAGGTTGGGGGCGGCTGTGTAGATCCCGTGGGCGTTGCCGATCCCGACCGCCAGCGCGTCCACTCCGATCTCGTCCATCCGGGCGCAGTCGTCGACGGAGGCGATCATCCCTTCCGCGTTTCCGCCCTCTTCGGTCTTGCCGACCCGGCCGACTTCCGCCTCCACCGCCGCGCCGTAGGGGGCCGCCATCCGCGCGACTTCTGCCGTCAGGGCGAGATTCTCCCCGAAGGGAAGGGCGGATCCGTCGCACATCACGGAGGTAAAGCCCAGTTCCAGCGCTTCGCGGATGCAGGGCAGCGTCTTGCCGTGGTCCAGATGGACGGCCACGGGGACGGATGCGCGTCTGGCCGCGGCGAGCATCATCGGGGCGATCAGATACAGGGGGGAGTGGGCAAGCCGGGATTCGGCTATCTGAATGATCGCGGGAGCGCGGCATGCTTCCACGGCTTCGATCACGCCGCGGATGCACTCCATGTTCGCTACGCTGTACGCGCCGACGGCATAACAGCCTTTTTCCGCCGCGTCGAGCAGATCCCGCATATTGACAAGGGACAAGGGATTCACCAGCCTTTTTCGCATATTTCCGGGCACCCCGGATCATAGGTTGTTCCATCCATACAGTATACCAAAATACCGCCGGTTTTGCAAGAGAATCCGGCAAAAAGGCGGGGAGAAATTAGGAATTATGAATGAGGAATGAGGAGCGGCTGGTGGTCAGCGGCTAGTGGTTAGTAGACGATGAACCGGAACGCCTTGTTATACGGGAAACAAAACGCCGTCAGGGTAGAACTTGATGTTCCGCTCTGACGGTTTTTTATTCTTATGGTTCGGTCTGCATGTTGGTTTGAATCAGAATATGTGCGCGAGGATGGAGAAACAGTTTCAGCTTTCCGAGTACGCGTCCTGTGTAATGCGCGCCTGAAACGCTGCCGGAGGCCGAGGAGCTTGCTCCGAGAATGGTACAAGTTGCACGTGCAGAGACCGCGCGAGGATGTGGGATGCGCTGTCGAATTTCGATTCAGGTACGAGCTATACAGTTATGCCATACGGCCAAGGACCCCGCAGGGGAACCTTCGGCCTGAGATGGGTCCCCTGCCGCCGTCCGCGAGGACATAAATCCGAAACGCGGAGCGTTTCATACCTTTTAATCCCGTTGAAAGGGATTAAGTCTGAGTGCTCGGGGACTCAGTCCGCGAGAGCCTCGAACTTCGAGACCATCTTGTCGAGGGACTTGTTCACGACCTTCGTGATCTTCTGATACTGGGACGCGAGGTCGGTGTTGTAGCTGTCGGCCATGCTGTACAGCATCGAGCTGATGCCGAAGCCGCCGAGATAGCCGATGTCATACTTGATGGAGGAGATGATGATATCGAGGGACTGGGTGGATTCCTCGTCGCGTGAGACCTTTCCCTTGAGGTTGATCTCGTAGTAGGCGGGGGTCAGGATGTTCTTGGAGGCCGCGCCGAGAGCGTCCGTCACGTATCCGGTCTTTTCGTACTGGATGTTGTCCTTCGGAATCACGATGGTGGCGCAGACGTTCGGGTTCACGCAGTGGTGGTAGCCATCCTGAGCCTCGTCGTACTTGGGCATGGGCATGATGCCGAAATCGGAGTCCATGTCTCTCATGGTCGCCACGGCATGGAGCTCGCCGTAGTAGAAGAGGGACTTGTCGCTCTGGTACATCGCAAACGCGGGCTGTTCGCCGACGCCGGCCCGGGACCAGGAGTAGGTGATATCCGGGTTGTACATGAGGGTGGAGAGCTTCTCGACCACGGAGACCGCCCGCTCGCTCATGAAGGTGTTTTCGGGAATGTCGCTTTCGTTCTTCGAGCAGAAGTCCACGTCGCAGCCGATCATCGCGAGGGCGATCATGTCGCAGAAGCAGATCAGGCCGAAACGGTCTTCCTGGGTCATCGCGCCGTCGCCGTCCAGGTCTTCGGAGACCTGCGTGCCCATTTCCACCATTCTGTCGATGGTCCAGCCGCCCTCCCGCATGATCTCGTAGGGGTTGTCGAGCTGATGGTCCGCGAGGATCACTTTATTGAACATGATGACGCCGATGGACTTCTTGTACATGGTGCCGATATCGCCGGTCAGGGCGAAGTTCATGCCCATGATGGAGAGGTCGCCGAGGATGTTGCCGTCCCACCAGGGAGCGGTGAGATCGAGGGTGCCGTTCTTCGCGAAGGCGTTGAGCTCGTGGGTGATGCCGTTCTGCGCCATGCTGAAGGAGTTCTGCATCGCGAGGGTGGCGATCTGATACGCGCCGTCCGCGGAGTTCACGGAGTTGGTCAGGGTGGAGGTGTCGCCGGAGCCGGTCATGTACGCCGGGGTGACCTTCACGTTGAGCAGATCGTCGACGTACTTCATCCGGTTGTAGACCGCGTCGTTCAGGCCTTCGCCGGTGATTTCCTCCGCGCTCCAGTCCACGTC